>Ga0307377_10003471_pt1 | contig 17799 bp, 19 predicted proteins | sample TR3MG_FD_202535 | JGI IMG/M metagenome (GOLD analysis project Ga0307377, IMG submission 202535) | Soil microbial communities from Risofladan, Vaasa, Finland - TR-3 | ecosystem: Environmental > Terrestrial > Soil > Coastal area > Acid sulfate soil | place: Finland: Risofladan, Vaasa | collected... | reverse complement strand
GAGCGGGGAGATTTGGCAGTTGAGGCCGTACCCCTCCTTGAGCGCCACCTCGTAGATGACGTTCTCCACCGTCCAGCCGTCCACCAGCGGGTCGCGGAAGAGCTCCATCTGATGGGCGTAGGCGTCAGGGACGTCCTCTTCCACGCCGCGCCAGGGGCGGAGGTTGGAGGGGGCGAGTTTGAAGACCTTGAAGCCCAGGTCCTCATCGGGGCGCAAATCAAGCGGGAGTTGCCCACCCTCCCCTTCCTGCATCTGGGCGATGACGCGGCGGATGCGCTCTTTGCCGATGTCAGCCACGGTAGAGAAGCCGCGTCTTACAATTTCCGAGTCTTTTGCTACCGGTTCTGGCAGTTGAATACAGATGAAGCGCCGCCGTTCACCATCCTGCCGATTCTGTAGGAAGACTGCGTATGCTATAGAACTGGAGCCTGCAAAGAAATCAACGACAAGATCATCTTGTGCTGTTACTTGCTCGACAAGCCGACGCATAAGTTCAGATGGCTTTGGGAAATCGAATACCTGAAAGCCAAACAGTTCTCGTATCTCAGCCGTTCCATCTGCTGTGAACACATCATCAATGATGCTTGGGAAAGAGATGTAATCATCGATAAGGTCAGCTCGGAATTTCTTTTCACGTGGCCGACCACTCGGGCTAGATGGAAAGAGAATACGTCCGTCGTTGATCAGCGATTGCATGCGTTCGTTGGAATACCTCCAACCCGTGTTTGCCGGAGGCGAATAGGAAATGCCAGTCTGCGGATCCACAATATCGTAGTGCAAGTTCGGCCTCTGCTCCATCGTTGCAAGGCCAAGTATGCTACGCGACATCCACGGTCCCCTGGGGTCGTTGTCAGGGTTGCTGAACTTGGACTCGTCGCGCTCGACTCCCCGAAGGCTAAAATCGCTCCGCTTAGCATAGACGAGCATGTACTCGTGGTCTGTGGAAACATTCGTAATAGCGCGAGTGTCCGTGAACTGGCGGCTTTTCCAGACCAGTTGGGCAATGAAGTTCTCCTCTCCAAATACTTCGTTCATCAGCAGCCGCAAGTTGTGTACCTCGTGATCGTCGACACTCACGAAAATCACGCCATCCTCTCGCAGTAACTGCCGGGCCAGGAAGAGACGCGGGTACATCATCGAAAGCCAGGCGGAGTGGTAGCGCCCGCTCGTCTCGGGGTTGGAGGTGAGGAGGTTGCCCTCCGCATCCTGCTGCCCGGTCAGTTGCAGGTAGGTCGCCAGCGGGTCAGCGTAGTTGTCCGGGTAGATAAAGTCGTTGCCCGTGTTGTAGGGCGGGTCGATGTAGATCATCTTCACCCGGCCGAAGTAGGGCTTGTAGAGGAGCTTGAGAACCTCCAGGTTGTCCCCTTCGATGAAGATGTGCTGCGTCTCGTCAAAGTTCACCGACTCCTCGCGGCAGGGGATGAGCGTGGCGCGCGTAGGGGTCTGGAGCAGGCGGATGGCGTCCCGCTTGCCAGCCCAGGTGAAACGGTAGCGCTCGGGGCCATCGTCCACCAGGTCGCCCAGCGTGGCGCGGAGCTTTTCAAAGTCGACGCGCCCTTCGCTGAAGACCTCGGGGAAGAGCTCGCGCAGCCGCTCGCGCTGTTCTGCGGCGATGTCGGGGGTTTCGGTTTGGATGGGTTCGGCGTGACTGTGCGTCATAGGCCTGACTCCATATAGTACAAAACGGTCCTCAAGCTAGGTTCTAGCCGCTGGCCGAGACCAGCTGAGTTTGTGCGCGTGTCTGGCGTCCTCACGATAGCAGCACATGGTTTGACGGACTTCAGGAACGCAATCCGGGCTACCATGTGTTGGCACTACCAGCACTTCGCAGTACCCACTCCACTACTAACCCACGCTCATTCAATAACGACATTGCCGTGGTGTCGTCGTCTTTTGTAAGACTCTTGGATATGTCCTGATCGCTCGTATCCGGCGCATCCCAAACAGGGTGTGCGAAGATCTGGCGGACAAATCGTCTAATCCAACCAAACTGCTCTTCAGTCAACTCGCGGTATAGGACTCGCTGTATTTCTTCTGGACCTTTGAGATAGAGTTGCAGGTAAGCGTTCAAGACATCACGAAGTATACGAACCCAAGCACGAATAGCACCAGCAGAGAAAATGCGCTCAGTCCTCTGGTGAACTGCGTCGTCCTGTTCCGGGTTCCAACGGTCTATCAGGCCTTCTTCGGCTATGATGCTCATCAAGCGAATCAGATTCCGCTCCTCAATGTCGCGGAAGTCTTCTTCACTCTGAAACTCCACGTCACTTGGTATGGGCGATAGTAGATGTTTGAAGATCGTCTTCTCTATTCTGTAGTATGTTAGGGGATGTCGGCGAGTGCGAGTCTTCTTACTTGTGAAGTCTCTAAGCTTATTGTCGTCGGCGTTAAGGATACGCCAATATGTTGCCCGTGCTACTTCACCCCTGGCTTTTGCATACGACATCTTCTTCACATTCACAAAAAAATCCACAAATCCCCTCTCAGATTTGCGCCCCTCTAAGCCAACGTATTGCTCCCAATCCTCTCCGCAAATGTCTGCATATTTCTTCGTTAGCTCATACGAGTAGAAGGACATCTGCCGATACGATTGATGGGCCTCAAGATTCGTCTCCTTGATTTGTTTTGCCAGCGGTAGGATGTACACCTTACATTCCACAGCTTTCCGACCAGCCCAGATTTGGGCAGCTGCTTTGTGCTGTCCATCGAATAACATAAGCGTACCATCCTCATCGAACCGGCAAATGGATGGAGCCAACTGGGTATTGCGCTGGAAATGTCTATACAGCCCCCACATTGACTTCTGACGGAGAGGGCGAGGCTGCAAATCTCTGTCGTTTCCAAGGTACTGAACAGGGATCAGAGCGTAGAAGTACTGCCATTTAGTCACCGGACAGGTATAGAGTGAGAAAGTCTTTTTACCAACGTCAAAGTAAAGAGTCACGCTCTCGTCGCCCGAATTGACTTCGTACTGGAGCAACACGCCCACTTGGTGTCCCTTAGGGACCATAAAAATATAACCTCCCGCACGGCTCAAGCTGCTTGCGCGGGAGAGCGCGGGGAAATGGTGTAACTCCATTGGGGACACACCGTGTGCTTTTCGATAGCCAGCGCTTCCATCTCCGCATCTGGCACCTTAACACCTGTTTCATACGTTTGAGTGACCAAGTGCGCCCGCACGCTTAAACCGGTCTGCGTCTTGGTGTCATTGATGTAACCGATCATGATATCAAAGGTACGTAAAGGACAGCCCGCCCAAGTTTTGCTGATCTCACTAAACAAGCGGTGTTCGATGGGATTCCATTTGGACGTTCCGGTAGGATAATGACACACCGTAACCGTCAGGCCAAAGGCATCCGCAATCTTAGCTTGCAGGTCGCGTTTCCACACGCGCGAGCGATACCCGTTGCTACCGCCAGCATCCGCTTCAATGAACAGCTCTGTCGCGTCCGGGTAACGTTCCCGTAGTTCCGTCTGGCACCAGCGCACCAAGTTATCTACCGCGAAGGTGGGCGTTTCGGCCGACTGTCCCACATAGACGGTGCCGCAATTGTGGTGTAGATCGTAGATCCCATACGGCACCGCACGCCCCACAGCCTCGCTGCGGAAATCATGAACGTTCACTGCCTCCGCTTCCTGGCACCAAATCCGTCCGGCGTTCTTGAAGTCACCAATGAGCTCCTTTTTCTTGGTGTCCACGCTGATACACGGTTGCCCACGCGCTTGATGGGCAGTGCGTTCCGCGTAGATATGCTCAAATTGCTGATCCCGCTCTGGCTTTTGGGAACCTTCCAGCTCTTTCCGGTTGCCCTTCAAGCTGTAGCCGTGACGTTTCAGCAACCGGCTAATCACCGGCAGGCTCACACCGTGCTCTTGAGTCACCAAGCGCTCACGGATATCTCGCAAGCGACAATTGAGCCACTTCCGCGAGCTCATCGGATCGCCCCCGGTGTGCGGTTCCACAATCTCTAGGAGCGTCTCTTCGAGTTCCGGGTCTTTTTTTCGGCGGCCGGTCGCCCCCCGCCCTCCGCCCGTTGACGATCTGCGGGCACACTCGCGAACTCGGCGGCTAACTCCCGCCGACCACACTGAATGGTTTTCTCATCCAACCCCGTGATCTTACTGAACTCGCGATCACTGGGCTGGCCCGGTTGTTGGGACAACGTCCCTACATACCAGCGACGTTGGGGTTCATTCAAACGGCTGAGCAACAGGTTCATGCGTCGATGCTGTAGCGCTACTTTGGGATCACTCCCGGTGCGACAGATTTCACATTCACACTCATGGATTTCCATTGGCATCACCTGGCAACCTTTCTCGGTGTTGGCTATTGGTTGCATTATACTCGTTTTGCGGGAAGTTATAAATTTACGAACCCTTAGCGCGAATGACATCATCCAGGTATTTGGCTGACCCATCGTCGAAGAAAGAACTCAGATTGAGGTAGTCTCGATATTCGGAAAGCGACATTGTTCTCTTTTGTCGGTTATGCTTCCGACACACGGGAGCGAGATTGTCCACTGTCGTCGTGCCACCGACCGCCACAGGCACAATATGATCAAACTCAAGATCATCTTCGGATTCGATTGGATGGCCATCAATGAAACACCGCATTCCATAGCGTTCCAGGATTTCTACCTTTTCGGCATTGCTCAGTTGTCGGCGTGTTGACATTGATCTACTCCTTACTTGATATGGCCCTTGTTTGGTACACAAGACTGCGTCGCCGTGAGCGCCGGCTGGAGAGGAACGGTGCTCACGTCAGTGCTGTACTGCAAGGCGGCTCTACCCATTATGACGCATTGGCGGCGGTAGCGCAAACGAAAGGACTCACTGTCGTCTTTCATTGTACTACCTCGCCCGGCGCAGGTTGCCCCCGTCGCGTTCGATCAAGTACATCATGTCCTGGCCTTCCCAGTCCGAGACGAAGGCAAGCGTCTGCTGGTCTACCCAGACCACAGAGCCGATGTTGGCACCGTGGTAGGTCAGACGTTGCACTCCCTTACCGTCAGACTGGGCGACGAACAGGTCAGACTGATCATCCTTGTAGGCAACAAAGGCAACGTGTTGGCTGTCAGGAGACCAACTCATATCCGACTCGGATCTCAGCGTATAACCCGGCGTAAGCCCGGCCTCCTGGGTCGTTATCAGCACCAAATCCGCCAGGCCACGCAGGTCGAGCACGTATACACCTGTCTGTTCTTTTCTCCCAGCCGACAGCAAGGCAATCTTATCCATCTGCGGGGATGGCGACACTGCTTCAATAGAAGGGACAGAACCTACCTGCTTCTGCTCAGTGGACCGGGAGGAGTCGTACTCGAAGATGCTTTCTGCCTGCCGGTCAAAGAAGTACACTTTCCCCTGGTAGACACCCAGAAGTACATACGTACGAGAGAACTGATGAGTTGAGATAGCCGCGCCAGCGCCCGGCACCGGCTGCAATGGCTGATAACCTGTGACCCGCCAGATGACCAAGATGACTACGCCTGTAAGCAGCAAATAGACAACAACGCTTACAGGGTTAATGCGAGAGACCCACGTCGATCCCACCAACGCGCCCTTGGTTTCGTCGCGCTCCTGCCGAGTCGTGCCCTTCGTGTTCACCTATGAAATTGGCCCTTTCGTAGAGTTACCCCAACATGGCCAAAAGGTGCAATGTCTGCACTACCATTCCCGGTTAATCAGGTCCAGGTTCTGCTTTACAGCATCCGACAGTTCCAGAGAAGATGTACGTCTCTGAGCAGCACGGCTGATGTAACCCCGGGCCAAGTTCCGCAATCTCTGCTGCTTGCGGGCGTCATCGACATGTTGACTACAATTGAGGGCAGACACAGCGAGGTTGTTGTGCAACTGGATCTCGAAGGTTGTAGTCTCTACAATACGCCCCTGCTTCATGCTTCCTCGCACTTTACAGAGGGACCTGTGGGCCTGGTCGTCGGCCCCCTGCTCAAAGGCCTGTTGGCTCTCATGAACCTCAGGTACGCTCAGATGAGAACCACCCCAGTTCACCCAGCAGACCTTCTCCTCTACCTGGGTCTTGGGCTTTGGCACGCCAGGCAGACCACCGATAGAAGCGGTGCCTACTCCACTAAGGGAAACCAACAATCCAACCAGTACCTGTTTGAGAGAACGCATTATTCGCCTCCGTTTTCCTCTTCCTTACTTCTGCACGGGCGGCTTTTGCCCCTCGACATCCATCTTGATACGTGAGTAATTCAGTAGTCTGGACATATCTGGCTCCCTTTTCTCCAGATCCATACCCTCCTGCAGAAATTGAGATATCCGCCGCCATATGCCTGTCTCAGCGGAATACGCCTCCTCAGAAGAGAACTTGGCGTCAGAGAAGAATTTGCTTGGGGGACACCCGTAAAGCACTCCAAGCAAATGATAGCGATATAGATCAAATGCCACGCGCACTGTCGTGCCCCAGCTATACGCTCCTGCTACACCTGCTTTGTAGAAAGCAAAGGCGAAGAATGTTGTGATACCTGCTCCTATCAGCCAAACCACACAGTCTCTGCCGAAGATCAAACCAACATAGATCATCTCCAGGCCAAGGAGCAGCAGAAGGACACACATATTGAGAGTGAAATCCAATCCGGCTTTTTCACGCTCTACGTAAACGGCGTAGTTCTCCTTAGTCAGTGTTGGAAGCAGACGAGGCCACAGGAGTCCTCAAAAGCTGCAATCGTGTTCCCCAGGGCCGTTGGCAGAATGGGCGTCACTGCGGGAAAGTAATCGCGGATCTGTTGCTCGTAGAGTGTCCTTTCCACCGTCAGCTTCTTCTCCCAGCCTTTACGCTGCTGGTATAAAAACTCGCGCTGAGGGTCTCCAGTTTCATAGCGGGCAAATTCCTTCTCTAGTTCTGATATCTTCTGTGATGTCTCGTTCTCCAAACTGAGAATCCGCTTCATCAGCATTTGCCGACGTGCTTCCTGGAGCTCTGTTAACCCTCTCCCATACCGCGTCTCACGCCAGCCATAGCCTTCGAAAAGGCGGATCAGAGATATGTTGACAATAGCTAAAGTGTAGCCCAGTAGCAGTGCGAATGCCGCCGCAATGACAAGCTGTCCGGACAAGTCTAGGACTACCAGCTCCACTACAAGTCCCCTTTGGGGTAGATGAGGCAGAATTAGCCACTCATTCAAGAGTGCAAAGATGAAGGCAGGGAACACAGCGGTCAGTTTGAAAGATTGAGCTAGAAATCCAATCACATCTGAAAACGTGGCAAGGATAGCACTGTTCATTGCGGCTCCCTCCAGAAGCGGTGGGGTGTTTCAGCTCCTATTGTAGCGTACCCCGTGTTGTCTTCACAAAAAAAGCTATCATGTTCAGCCAATTACGTGTCGAATAAAACGCCCGCCGCACCGTTCGGCTGAGCTCCCATCGAAGCCTTGACGGTGAACGGGCTCTGTATTAAAACCTCCCGCACCAGGGCACGCCCACGTCCTGGTCACCGCTTCGGCCTCTGCCATGATCGCCAGGTGCCTCTCATGGTATTTTGCAATACCACTCTCAGTATATACCACTTCCCCCAATAGTCAAAATCACACGCCCCCCCGGATGCCGTGCCCCCACCGACCACGCCTACCAACAGATCTCCACCTCGGTGCACCTCGTGCCCAGGCACGTGCCCTGGCCTCAAGGCACGCACGCGATCCTCCAACCTACACCATCCCCCTCAACTCCGAGGCACGACCCCGGCGATCGCCCCCAGCCCGCGAATGCCCTCCACCTCGCCGCGCGAGGCCGACGGCGACTTGGCACGGACAGGTCCGTTGCGGAAGCGCGGGTGTCGGCCGTGAACGAACTGCTGGGTGTCTGCCCCGCCGCCTCCCAGAATCGCACCGTGCGCACCGTGCTCGATCAGCAAATCAGCCATCACCTCGGCCCGAATCCCCTTGTTTTGAGCCGTATCAACTCCCCATTCCCCTTCGAACACGGATGCCATCAGCAGCACGATCCCCGACTCGTCGACCCCAAAAGCCGTGAAGGAGGTCGCGGCCTCCTCAGGATTCCAGGGCACCCAGTCACCGTGCAGGCGCCCGCTCCTGTCCCGGAACGGGGCCACGTGCCTCTCCAGACCGACGAACCTGCCTTCCCGCACGAGGAGAGGGCTTGCAATGCCACAGCTCCCCGCCGGCAGCGGCGGATCAGTGACCTCGCCCCCGGCGTCCAGCACGCTGACGTGTATCACCTGCGCCCGGGCGTTTGCCCCAAATCCGCTCACGAGCAGGCAGGTGTATTCGCCCGCCACTCTCAGCTCGACGTAGCCGGGATCATCCCGCCCCGGTGCATAACGTGGCTTGGCAACCACTCTGCCGTTCTCGATGACGAATCCATTCGAGCGGATGAAATTCGTCTGCAGCGTGTTGGACGCGACCAGGCACCTCCTATACACGTCTCGATACGGCGGCCTCCAGTCCGGATAAGATTGCAGCCCTTCGCACTCGTAGCGGTTTCCGAGGATAAAGTCCCGTACCGATACCCCCAGATTCACCGAGGTCTGTGTGAAGCAACCATGGTCCGGGTGAAGCGACTTGTTGATGAGGTCCCGGAAGAGAAACAGCCGGAACTCGTGGCGCCCCAGTTCGATCTTGCAGATAGACCCCGTGATAGGAGGCGGGCCAGACAGATCGACCACCTCTATCCCCCGCACCACCTGGTATTCCGCGCGCCTCTCCAGATGCGCTGCCGTCACGCACACGTGGGTACCTTCTCTCCAAATAGTCGGTCCATTTCCAGCACCGTTTCCGCATGCCACCGGTCGGAAACCCGCCCTGCCACGACAGACTCAGCTCATCTCCGTGACCGCCTCGGCGCCAGCAACCTGGCCAGCCATCCCACTTCCCTTGCGGCCTTTTCCTCCCCCGCAGTCTCTCCCTCAAAAAGGTGCCTGTTCTTGAAGCTCGCCGCAAAAACGGTCTCTACCTCTCTGATTCTCCCAAACCGAAAGCGACTTATGATCGCTCCGATTGCAAATAGATAGGCACAGAGCATGATTATCAGCCCCGCCATTGCCTGACGAAAGGCGATGTAGCGCAAGACAACCGTGATAAGAATCAGAAGAAAGGCCAGGATCAATGCATAGAACATTCCAGACGAATAACGAACAAGCGCCTCAGCCGCGTAGATCTCAATTCCAGCTTTCTTGTCCTCGCAACTGATCATGGTCTTGCAGAAATTGAAAAACTGCCCCTCGTGTTTCTTCCGCGCCCAAGTCTTTTCATAAAAGTCCAGAGTCTCAGGGGGTAGAAACCGCCCCTGCACTTCCCCCATCAAACCAAGGTACGGAAAGTCTTCAGAAGCCCACAGTGCGACTTTGCCATCACCTTTCCGGGCACGACGATCGAATCTCCGGAGCCACGCGGCCGACAACCTGTCTGGTACAGAAGGCCGGAACAGCCTCAGAATCACACCCAGGAGGTATCCGAACACGACGCCGATGACCACAGCCACCACCGGGTCGGAAACACAGGCAGTAATGAGCCCTGTCGTCTCATCGTCGATGAACGGCAACAGGTGTACAACCATGCCCAAATTGACAAGCAAAAACACACCCGGCACCAGGATCTCAAAGATCCCCCTCGCTCCGCCGATCGTAGGAATGATCATCCCCCGCCCCTCCTTTTGGATAGTTGTTCTTCTTTCCGCTCCCCTACTTGGCTCAGCGCAGCCACCCGACGGTCCTGAGGTCACCTCCGTGCCGCCGCCGGAGGCCGCCGGGCGATGACCCTTCGGCTGTGCTCAGGGCAGGCGTCGCCGGGCGGCCCTGCTTAACCGGACCTCCGTAGACGGTGGGCGGGTTCTCTGCACCAATCCCCCTGCCTGTGGGCGGCCCCACCGCCCCGGCCATCGCCCGGGACGCGCTACAGTCGCCAGGCGCTTTTCATTGTATCTTGCATGGCCACCATCAGTATATACCACGTGCCCCAGAAGTCAAAACCACCCAGCCTCTCGGGTGTATTTCAGCCTGGGGGCACGTCACCTTCCCGAAAGCTGCACCGGCGTGCCCGCGGGCATCTGGGCGCTTCTTCGCCACGCTACTGACGTTCCTGGATCGTTTGCGGAGCTTTCGGGAAGGTCCCCTGCCCTTGACAAGCCCGCCAATACCTATTATCATTAGGCATATAACAGGGAGAGTGCCACCCCCTGAAAGGGAGGACAAACCACATGGACCACAAAGACCGAAGCCTGATTCTCACCGCCGCCGGAATTCTCTTACTGTTCACTGGCGCAGTGGCCGCTTTTATGGGACCACTCGAGATGTACTGCTTCTACCTCTTTTCGGAGGGGGGACGGTTTCACTACGAAGGCTTTGGGTTCGGTTCCTTCATGTTCGGCAACATCGCCTCTCAAATCATCGGTTACTACCTCATCGCCACCGTGTTCATCCCACTCGGTTGCGGCCACCTCAAGAAACGCCGCTGGGCCAGGACGCTCTCCTTGACCGCGCTGTGGTCCTGGCTCGTCCTCGGCGTGCCGTTGAACCTCGTGTTTCTGTTCGTGCTGTTTTCAGCCAAGGATCTGTCTCCAACTGGTGCGCTGGTCAGCGTTATCTTTGCGGGGTTATCCTACCTGGTCATCCCAGGATTGCTGATTCGGTTTTACCATAGCAAGGACGCCAGACTGACGTTTGAGACCAGGGACCCCAGGTCCTACTGGACGGAAAGACTTCCCTTGCCGATCCTCGTGCTGTGTTCGCTGTTCCTGTTCTATGCCGTCGCGCTGCATATCCCCATCTTTTTCCACGGCATATTTCCGCTCTTTGGCATCCTGCTGTTTGGCAGTGGTGGTATTCTCCTGATTGACGTCTCGATATTATGTCTGGTGCTCCTGATCTGGGGCACACTGAGGTTAAGGGCCTGGGCGTGGTGGGGTTCTCTGGCCTATTTTGGCCTGATGGCTTTCTCTTCGATCCTGACGCTCGCCAGGTCCAGTTTCTCGGATATTCTGGCCGGGATGAATTTCCCGCCTACAGAAATGGAGGCTCTGCAGGGATTGCCGTTTCAAGGTGTTCATTTTGCCGCGTTCATCGGGGTACCGCTTATCGTTACTGTAGGTGTGATCATTCTATCGAAACGGCATTTCAGGACGGATGATCAGGGGCACTGAAGCGCCTACTACGAACCCATTTCCACACGCTTCGGCCAGGCTCATCCTGAAGAGTCCCTGATGACGGCGGGCAGGTAGACCTCGTAGGTGGGCGCCTTACCGAACACCGCAATGCGGTTGTTGCCACTATCGGCGACGTACACCCTGCCATCTCCATCCACCGTCAGCCCCTCGGGATAACTGAAGCCGTGCCACTCAATAATAAAGGTCCCTTCTCCGGTGAACTTTTGGATGCGGCTGGTGTAAAAGATGACCAAATAGCTCTTGTTGCTGAAACTGGAGACGTACACGTCGCCGTCGGCGTCCACCGCCACGCCCCCGGGATAGGCAAACTGCGAGTTGCCGGGGCCCCAACTGCCCCACTTCTTCAGAAAGGTGCCATCGCTGGCGAATTTTTGGATGCGATGGTTGTCGGTATCGACCACAAAGACGTTGCCACTCGTGTCCACAGCTACCTTGTAGGGCATGTCGAACTGTGTATCGCCGTCGCCCTCGGTGCCCCATTGGGTGAGGAAAGTACCATCGCCGGTGAACTTTTGGATGCGATGGTTTCCGGTATCCGCCACGTAGACGTTCCCGTTCAGGTCGACGGCTACTCCCGCAGGCGAACGGAACTGCTCGTCAGCGCTGCCTTCGCTGCCCCACTTGGTGATAAAAGTGCCGTCACCGGCGAGCTTTTGGATGCGGTGGTTTCCGGCATCCGCCACGTAGACGTTCCCGCCCGAGTCCACGGCTATCCCTTTGGGCGAACGGAACTGCAAGTCGCCGCCCCCGCCAGTGCCCCATTTGGCGACGAACACGCCGTCTGCGGTGAACTCTTGGATGCGGTTGTTGGCGGTGTCCGCCACAAGGATGTTGCCGTCAGCATCTACCGCCACGTCCCAGGGGTCAACGAGCTGGCCATCCCCCGTGCCCGATTTGGCCCCCCATTTCGTGAGAAAATCGCCCTCGCCGGTGAACTTTTGGACGCGGTGGTTCGATGAGTCGGCCACATAGATATTGCCACTGGCATCTGCGGCTATGCCCCGGGGGAGTGAAAACTCCCCGTCGTCGCTGCCCGAGGAGCCCCACTCGGTCAGCATGGCGCCGTCGCCGGTGAATTTTTGGATGCGAGATGCATAGAGCTGGGCCACATAGACGTTGCCAGAGTTGTCTACCGCCACACCATTGGGGCAACAGCTTCCCCACCTTTTGACAAAGACACCTGCGCTGGTGAACTTTTGGATGCCGTTGTTGTCAGCCACGTAGACGTTGCCGGTCTTGTCCACGGCTATGGCCTTGGGATACTTGAACTCTCCGTCCCCATCCCCTTCGCCCCCCCACTCGGTGATGAAGGTGCCGTCGCCAGTGAACTTTTGAACGCGGTGGTTGAATTCGTCAGCGACGTAGACGTTGCCGCTCAGATCTAGAGCGATGCCAGTGGGGCTTTTGAACTCCCCATCAGCGTCTCCGTAGCTACCCCACTTGGTGACGGGGGTACCGTCGGAGGTGAGCTTTTGGACGCGGTTGTTGGAGGTATCGGCCACGTAGACGTTGCCCGTCCCATCTACGGCCACACCTTCAGGATACTTGAACTGCCCATCACCACCGCCATACCCCCCCCAGACGGTGATGGGGTTGCCGCTACTGTCGAACTTGTGGATGCGGTGTCGATCCACCACGTAGACGTTGCCGCCCACATCCGTTGCCACGTCGGCAGGCGTGTCGAACCAGCCGGGGGGCCTGGTGTGTCCGAACGCGAAAAGGAAAACGTAGGTCCCAAGGCCAGGATCGGCGAGAGTGGAAGAGTGGTTCAGGGAGAGCACAAGGGCGAGCAAGAAGGATAACCCAATGACCATAACGGTCCGCTTGCGCCAAGGCAGCTTCTTCATAGGGAATACCTCCTCCTGAGGTTTGTCACGTTCGCCGTCGGGTGAGCGCTGCAAACAAAACACCCGCCGCACCGTCCGGCTCATGGCCTTTGACTGCGCTCAGCCAAAGTCCTCTCACGACCAAGCCTCGACGGTGGGCGGGCTCTACGCAACTCCGACGTACACCGCCAAGGCACTCTCACCGAAACGCCAGATCCGGCACCTCGCCGGCGATACCCCTCTTTGCGACGTTACGAGTATAGCAGAAACCCGCCCCCGGGTCAACACATTCATCCCCATATAAAAAGCGCTCCGCCCACGTGGGGCGGAGCGCAAAGGAGGAGACAGACGAACACCATCCAAGCGCGCAACCATGGCCTGCCTCAATTGTTCAGGCGACCCAACCCGCCCACATCTTACCTCACCCCCTGTCCGGGTGGTACCGCAGCGGGCACCCGTCCTCCCCGCCCACCTTGTGCCGCCAGAAGTAGGTCACCCCGCCATCCTGCTTCCGGCGCTTCCGCCTCACCACCACCCAGCCGCAGCACGGACACCACGCCACCTCCGGCGCGTCCGGCCCTGCCACCACCAGATGCCCGTTCACCCTGGCCTTCTGCATCACACCCCTCCTCGACACAAGCGCACCCGCCGGCTCCACGACCGGCGAGCCGCACCGCGCCGGATCAGGCCCCCCGCCACGCCCTCCCGGACCCCATAAGCCACCGCGTAAAAGAGGACCCACCCACTCGCCATCCTACCACGCGGCCGTCCACGCACCGTCTCCGCCCCGTCACGAATCTCCTAGAATCCATGGGCAGTGTTCCGTACAGCAAAGAGATTCTTTGCTGCGCTCAGAATGACGGGCGACCATGCCGGGATGGTCATTCGCTTGTCAAGTGTAGGATTATATGATAAAAGGTACTGTCGGAAGGGCCGGTACACGCTGTACAGCGAACTCTACGACCAGAAAGGAGATATACCATGCGCATCGGAGTGTTCACCGTTTTGTTCCAGAGTCTGCCCTTTGAGAAAGCCCTGGATAAGGCAGCATCTGCCGGCGTGTCTGCGGTCGAGATCGGGGCAGGCGGGTACCCTGGCAGCCAGCACTGCCCCGTGGACGACCTGCTTGCGAGCGAGAGCAAGCGTGAGGAATATCTGGAGGCCATCACCTCGCGTGGGCTGATCATCAGCGGGTTCAGTTGTCACAACAACCCCGTCCACCCCAACAGGCAGATCGCCCAACAGGTGGACGAGGCCCTCCACAAGGCGGTGCGCCTGGCGAGCTTGATGGACGTGCAAGTGATCAACTGCTTCTCCGGCCTGCCTGCGGGAGCGCCGGGTGACACGATGCCCAACTGGGTCACGTGCCCCTGGCCCCCCCATTTTCTAAAAGCCCTCGACTACCAGTGGAACGAGGTGACGATCCCCTACTGGAAGGAGATGGGCAAGTTCGGCGAGGACCACGGCGTCAAGTTCGCGTTCGAGATGCACCCGGGCATGCTGGTCTATAACGTGTACACGCTGCTCAGGATGCGCGACGCGGTCGGGCCGGTCATCGGCTGCAACTTTGACCCCAGCCACCTGTTCTGGAACGGCGTGGACCCGGTGGCGGCGATCCGCAAGCTGGGCGATGCGATCGTCCACGTGCACGGCAAGGACGTCTACGTAGACCACCTGAACGTCATGGTCAACGGCTGCAACGACAACAGGCCCTACGACCGCATCGCCGAGCGCTCCTGGACGTTCCGATCCATCGGCTACGGCCACGGCGTAAAGACGTGGAAGGATATCATGAGCGCCTTCCGGCTGATTGGCTATGACCACGTCGTTTCCATCGAGCACGAGGACGCGCTGATGTCCTCCGACGAGGGGTTGGCCAAGGCCGTGGCCGTGTTGAAGGAAGCCATGATCACCGAACCTGCCGGCGAGATGTTCTGGGCCTGATCCCGCTGCACCAGAACAACTCTACGACCTGGTCTTTGACCCGAACGAAGCACACAACCTGACCGACGATCCACCTGCGATTGACATGAATGAGCGAGAGCGGTTCCGTGAAACCCTGCTCTTTGGCAGGCCGGACAAGGTGCCCCTCGAACCAGGCCGTCCCCGCGAATCCACGCTGGAGGCCTGGCATCAGCAGGGCCTGCCCGAGGGGGCCGATTGGCACGATTATCTCATGCAAATCCTGGGTATCCGGCACGAGCCCACCCAGCCACGCGTCGACTTGGACGTCTCTTTCAAGATGATCCCCACGTTTGAGGAAAAGGTACTGGAACGTCGCGACGGCCACGTCATCGTCCAGGACTGGATGGGTGCTATCACCGAGATATCCGACAAGTATGACTATACCTACATCCGCCAACCCAAGGATTTTGTCACGCGCAAGTGGCATCGCTTCCCGGTGCAGAGCCGCCAAGACTGGGAGGAAACGATCAAGTGGCGCTACGATCCGCGCCACCCGGGACGTTTTCCCGATGACTTTGAAGTTCGTTCCCGTGCCCTGCAGGACAGGGATTATGTGCTGCGCCTGGACGTCAATGGCCCCTTCTGGCAATTGCGCGAGTGGTGTGGCTTTGAGAATCTCTGCATGCTCATGATCGACGATCCTGGCTTCGTCCAGGAGATGATCGACTTCTGGGCCGACTTTGTCCTGCAGACGTTGGACCTCATTCTGGACCAGGTGGAACCGGACTATGTCCAGGTCTCGGAGGACATGGGCTACAAGCTACACAGCATGATCTCCCCGGCGATGACCCGGCGCTTTCTGCTCCCCACCTGGGACAGTTGGGTGCAGACGATCAAGGCCAGCGGCTGTCCCATCGTCTGCATGGACTCGGACGGTTACATGGCGGAGCTCATGCCTATCTGGATCGAGGCGGGCTTCAACTGCTGTTACCCGGTCGAGGTGGCCGCTGGCAATGACATCGTCGCCTACAGGCGCCAGTACAGCAGGCAGATGGCCTACGTCGGCGGCATCGACAAGCGGGCGCTGGCCGCCGGTGGCGCAAAGATGCGGGCTGAAGTCATGCGCGTGGTGCCGCCGCTGTTTGAGGAAGGGGGCTTTATTCCGGGTTGCGATCATGGCGTACCACCCGACATATCGTGGCCGACCTACGTGGCGTACACTCGCCTGCTGGCGCAACTGTCCGGATGGAGAACGGAGAATGGAGATTAGAGAATGGAGAATGGAGATTAGAGATTGGAGATTTGAACGAGGGGTGCCAGTAAGCGCAACGAGGGCCGGGGCTGCCTTACCCCGGCCCTCGCGTCAAGGAGGAGAAAAGAAGAGAAACTGCCGCAAACTCTGAGTATAGGATACCACATCTTACCCCACGGGACTTGACGCCAGCTCTACGCTCACCCTACGAACTACGGAGGGAATCACTCCATGCAAGAACCGACGATTTTTGAAGCCCATTCGAGCTACGTGTTGGGGTTGCTGTTCACCCACGACAGCCGGACGCTGGTCTCCGCGGGGATGGACAACGTGGTCAAGCTATGGTCAGTATCCCACCCAACCAAATTCCAACACTTTGCAACCAAGCCCGACCGTAACCCCAACCCGACCCGTCGGTTGGGGATTACTTTTCGTGTTAGAATGATTGTACAGGTGGGGCAGATAAAAGGCCTGCCAGGTCCCGACCCCGGGATGGAGGGGTTTCCATATTTTCAAGCACGTCTCTGTCCAGGTGTTGGAGCGATGCAAGAAGCGAGGGTGAACGGGCGATTGGTGATGGCGGGTCCAGACGCGCCGGAGGTGGGGTTATGCCCATGCTGTGGCTGCGTCGTCGAGAAGCGGAAGCGGAGGAGAGGGAACGACGAGGTGACCTACTTCTGGCGACACAAAGCGGGAGCGGACGATGGGTGCCCGCTGCGGTATCACCCCGACAGGGGGTGACGCAGGAGCCAGAATGGCACAGAGATAGGGCAGACGGCGAGTGCGCCGGTGGTCGGGAGACCCGCCACTCGCGTTGGGGACTAGGGAGAGGTATGACGTGGTGGGTTTGGGTCGTCTGAAGAGGTGAGGAGAGGTGTATGCTGGCCGGGGCATCTTGCCATTCTGCTTGTACCTCCCTAGTCCCAGGCCCCGCCCCACGTGGGCGGGGCCAGTTTTTTACCTGGCATCTGTCTCCTCCTATCTATGCGCCCTGTCCCACGCGGGCAGGGCGCGTTTTTTTGTGGGGCGGATGAGGGGTGAGGTGACTGGCAGCGCAGGGTTTTGACTTCCACGCCAGGTGAGGCTATACTAGACCCTAAGGGTTTCAGAAAACCCTTAGGGTCTTTAACGAGCTACAAGGAGGTTTGCTACGATGGACGCACTCGAGGCAATTCGAAAGAGAAGAAGTGTTCGCCAGTACACCGGGGACCCCATCCCCCAGGAGGACCTGGAAAAGATCGTCGACGCCGGGAGGCTGGCCGCGACCGGCAGCAACCAGCAGCCGTGGGACTTTGTCGTGGTCACCGACCGGGAGATGATCGACCAGCTCAAGGTGGCGGCCGGATGGATGGACAAGGCCGGCGCGATCGTCGCCGTCGTGATGGACCCCTCGTCCCGGTGGTGGGTAGAGGATGGCGCCGCGGCCGTGGAGAACATGCTGATCGCCAGCACCGCGCTAGGCTACGGCTCCTGCTGGCTCGAGGGGTACACGTTGCCCCGGGAGGAGGAGTTCAAGACGCTCCTGGGCATTCCCGAGAAAAAGAGGTTGCTCACGCTGGTCCCCATCGGCGTGCCGGCGGAGTGGCCCACGAGGGAGAAGAAGGCCCTGGAAGAGGTCCTGCACTGGGAGAGGTATTGAAGGGAAGGAGGGGACAAGGAGACAAGGAGACAAGGGGA
>Ga0307377_10003469_pt1 | contig 17809 bp, 23 predicted proteins | sample TR3MG_FD_202535 | JGI IMG/M metagenome (GOLD analysis project Ga0307377, IMG submission 202535) | Soil microbial communities from Risofladan, Vaasa, Finland - TR-3 | ecosystem: Environmental > Terrestrial > Soil > Coastal area > Acid sulfate soil | place: Finland: Risofladan, Vaasa | collected... | reverse complement strand
TGTTCCTGCTTCTATTGTATTAGTAATATCTGCATGATCTCCATATACTATTCCTGTTGCTATTAAACTCGCTGCTTGTAAATTATATGCTGTTACATCATTTCCATTGTTAATAAGATAATCTGAATGTGCCTGAGAATTATCTTTCATATGAGTATCATAGCTTACATTATAACTTCCATCTCCACCAGTATCTTTTAAAAATGCTGTTACATTATAACAATTAGTTGCATTACAATATCTTGTTGAATTTATAGAATCAAGAGTAATATTAATCTTAGTTGCATTAATATTATAAACAAAAAATGGTTTATTTAACCATTCTTCAAAATAAGGGTCAACTTCTTCTCCAGCAGGAACTCCAAAACCTTCTATAACTGCAACCCAATCAACATAATAATGATTGTTTGTATTTCCATTTGCAGATTTATAAATTCTCATTTGTGCTACATTATTTAAAACATGGTCAGAACTATCAAAAACAGGTTGAGTTATTGTTGCAAAAGTTTTACTCTCACCAACACTTGGATAATCTTCCCAGGCATTATTATCATAATTCCACATTTGAATAATTGGAAAATCCCCTGCTAAATTACTTGTTTTATATCTCATTACCCCACTATTAAAACTTGTTAATCCTGTAAAATTCATTCTTAAATCTAATGCTGGACTTCCTGCTTCTTCTGAAAAATTAAAAGTAACCCCATCATAATTTCCATCAGTATGTTGAGTATCTGTTAATGTTCCACCATCAATAGTTCCAGCAATAGCTTCTGATTGTGTTGCACTATGATAAGTTGAGTTAAATTTGCTTTCATTAAAAGTTAATGTTGAACCATCAAAACTATTCCAATTATTTGCAGAAGTCCAATTAAATTTTCCATTAAACCAATCTGTTTTAATACTATAAGGTATGCTTATATTTTCATTTGCATTGCTTCCATTAATCTTTAGATAATCTCTAAAGATTGTTGTAGTGGGGATATAAAAAGTATAATTTAATCTCCAGGTATCTATTTCTCCTGTTACTCCAGTAATCAATCCTTGAATATAACTTTCAATAATATTTAATATTTGTCCATTAGCTTCAAATTGACTATCATTAATATTATCTAAACTTCCAATATTAGTTACCCACCATTCAGAAGCATTTACATTTGTATAAGAATAATTACCAGAACTTTCATAAGTTGGAATATTAACTGATAAAGCATTAATAAAAATTATATTTAAAATTAATATTAAAAAAATTGGTATCACTTGTTTTTTCATAATAAACTGCGTCTCTAATTAATTAAATAAACATAACTAATATATATAATTTTCCTTTTTTAATTTATCCTGCTGGTGGTATTAAATCAGATATTACTGGGATATTTGGTGCTTGTGCTGGTTGATTAATTAGTGGAGTTGTGCTTTTCATAGCTATTGCATAATCATAAGAAAATTTAATCATCATAATACAAACTAAAGCAACAACAACTAATGCTGCTAAAGGAATTAATACTTGTTTTAAAAAGTCTTTTTTCTTTTGTCTTCTTTCAAATGAAGCCCTTTGTTCCTGAACTAAGAAATTCATATTATCCCAGTCTATTACTTGAAACTCTAAAGCACCTAAATGTTTTCTTGGATCAAACTGTTCATAGATATTTATTAAAACAGATTGTCCATTAGCATCTTTTATTTCTTTTAGTATTTGTTTTCTTTGAGAATTTTGAGTTATCCAGATTGGTTTGTATTGTTTTGCTCCATATTTAAATAAGAATAATGTTCCTATATCTCCTCTTAATAAATGAACAAACCTATCAAAGATAGTTGTATATTTTGCTACATTGTGCATTACCCATTCATAATTTACAATTGGGATATTTTCTTTTGCTTTTTGAAGTTTGTAACCAGTAAGTCCAGTATATTTTTCTACATATTTTCCTGCTCTATCATTTGTTTTTACTAAATTATTTCCTCTTTTTTCAATGATTACCACTTCAACAGGCCAAGCTTTCCACTTAAATTTAAAGATAATTATAATTACTAAAAGAATAAAAGGCCAACCATATAATAGAATGGTTTGGAAAAGACTTATGTATTCAAAGATAATATCAATAGCTCCCATAAAATTAAGAATAAGGACTCATATTAACTCTTTTCATGTCCTTTCCTCCTTCTAATACTTGTTCTATTCTACTTACTTGTTGTGTTAATGCTTTCATTGTCCCACCATTCACACATAAATATCTTGCATCTTGAATTACTGTTTTAATTTTAGTTTGAATCATAGGCATAAGACTTTTATCCAACCCCCAATCTACTTGTTTAAGACAAAGTATTGCTGCTAACTTGCATTCAAATTCTTTTAAATCATCCAATACAGTATTTTCATCTAAGTTAGTTAAAGCTGTTATCTGGTTCATACCCATAAAAAATAATTGAGATAATACTTCTTCTATTGCTTCATCATTTGGTAAGAATACTTCTCTTTCTTCTCCATTGCTATCTTTAATTATTTTTTTAACTGGTTTTCTTGTTTGCTTGTCTAATAAAATAAATGTTGGTTTTACTACTTGAACCCATTGGTTAGTTCCATCTTCAGATTGATATAATGCTTCTCCTCTAAATACTCTTCTTAATGTAGAAATAGATTTAGGAATTTCAGAAAGCATTTTAATTGTAGAAACAATTTGTTCTGCCTGATTTCTCAATTGGTCTGGATAAGAAAAGTTTTTTTGAGGAAGCTGAGGTTTTTGAGTTTGAACAGGAGGAGTTTCTACCATAGGATTATATATTCTTATTATTTATAAAGATATACTTTTTAAGAAAGAATTGCACTTTAAGGAGAAGTGCTAACCAAGTCCTCCTTTGTAATATAATCAATTAAAATTCATTTAAAAAGATTAGGTAATAGAAATCTTTATTTAAGTTATTTTAATAACTTCCACCACTTTCTTGAATTAATTAATAATTTAATAAATTCTTTTGTATATGGCATTTTATTTTTTATAACTTTTTTTAGCAATTATCATGCACTCTCTTAATGTCTTTCCAGGATTTTCTTTCCTTATTTTATTTAAATGTTTCATCCATTCGTTCATTTTGTTTTAACCTCCATTTTAAATTCCAAATAATTTTCCTGTTGAATGATTAGTTCCAAATCCAAAAGAATCAGAAGTCTGTTCTCCATCTTCAATTTCATCACCTAAATTGTTTGGCATTAATCCTCCTTTTAATTCAGTAACACATTGAGAATTAGGATTCTGAAACATTACTTTATTTTCAGCTCTTCCTCCAAATAAATCTTGCATCATATCCTGTTCTTTACTTAATAGTGGTGCTGGTCTTATAGGTTTTAATACATTAGAATATCTTTTCTTTGCAGTTCCAAGTCTCTTTAAAGCAATCTTTTTATCAGCTTTTATTTTAGCTAATCTTAATTTGTATTCACTATTCTCCATAGTAATTCAAAGCTATTTTAGATATTTAAATCTTTAGTAGCTTCCTCCAACTCCAGATTCTCCAGTTCTTCCTTTACCGAATGCCATGAAGATTAAACTTAAGATTACTGCTGCAACACCTACAATTACAATTATCTTGAACCAGTTACCATATTCTCCTAAACCAATACTTGCATTATCTGGTAATGTCCAGTCTGCTCTTGTAGTATTATAAGTTGAGTAATTACAATACCAACCATTTCCTTTATCAAAAGATGCTGAATAAGTTGCTGATGTATTTGTAATAATTCCTACTGCTCCACTTGTACTAATAGTATAGTTTCCTGTTGGTGCTATTGGAACATTTCCTGCTGTTGTTTTGTTATAACATTCTGTAACATTTATAAAATATGATCCAGCAAATTCTGTTCCAGTATCATCTGGTATTATCATCTCATTTACTATTTCTTCTGTTGCTAAAGAAGTTAATCTACTATCTCTAATACCAATTAAGATAACTGAACCAATACTAACAAGCATTCCAAGAACTAAAATTCCTACAGCTAAATCTGTTAAGTCTACTGCTTTTTTTTGGATATTCATTTATTTAAAACCTCCTGAATTTTATTTGTTTTTATCTACTATGTTTCCTAATAATAAAATTGGAAACTAAATTAAAAGATATAAACTAAAAAAAATAAAAATTTAATTAGTAAGTTGCTCCACCACCAGCTCTTCTACCGAATGCCATGAAGATTAAACTTAAGATTACTGCTGCTACTCCTACAATAACTATAATCTTAAACCAATTTCCATATTCAGCTAAACCTGTTGCTGCCTTATCTGCTACTGTATAAGATGCACTTGTTGTATTAGTGTTAGTATCTCTAACATTAATTAAAACTGTTGCTCCTACACTCACAACAATTCCAAGAACAACTATTCCAATTGCAAGGTCAGTTAAGTCAACTGCTGGGTTTCTCATTATTTGTTTCATTTTTTACCTCCTGAAAACTTAATTAATCATAACAGGAACTGAGACGCCAAAGTTCCTGCAATTAGAATATTAAAAGAAAAAGTATATTAAGTATATTAGTAACCTATTAGGTTACTTACATTAATTCTAAAATACCACGATTCAACCCAATCTTTCTAATCTTAAAGTGAAGAACATCTTTACCCATATTTCTCGCTGCAAGAATTTGGGATGCTAAAGTACCATAAACTGTAACTTCACTTAATCCATAAGTTTTTTTCATATCTTCTGATACTTCTTTTCTAACTCTTTCCAAAACTTGCTGTAAAGATTCATCTACTTTTAATTGAATTGTTTTTACCATTATAAACTTGGTTCATTATATGAACTTATTGCTCCTATTATTGTTAAAACTAATAATGCAAATACTATTACTGGATTAATCATATCTAATCTAATAAAATAAATACTAAAAATTAAAGTAATAAAACTACTTGTTAATAATGCTTTTCTTGAACCAGATACCATACTCATTGTAAATGTAAACATCCAGATTATTAATAAAAATCCCATTGCAAACCAATCATTTACAGATGTACTTATATGTTGAAAGAAACTTCCAACTCCTGTTACGTTTTCTGGATAACTAAACCAATTTGTTAAATTTCCATTTACCATTATACTTTTTGTTCTCCTTTTAATAATGCAAAAACTACTAAAACAATTATTGTAGTTATTGATAATGTAATTAATATTTTAATCCATGCTGGTAATTCTACTAATGTTGCAATATTCAAATAAGTTGAAACAGCAACATCAATTATTTGTATAGGTAATAAAACCACATATAACAATCCTTTTAATCCATTAAATGCTACTGAATAAATGCTTGTTGGTTCTGTAACTTTATCAAAAGAATCTCTTATCTTTGTAATTGTATTATTTAATTCTGTTTGTTGAAGTAATGTTTCATTATAGGCAGCACTATATTTTGAATCTAAAACTACTCCAGAATCATCAGCATTCCAGTTAATCCATAAATAACATCCAGTAAATATACCAAAGACTAAGATTATTGAAAATATTATTGCTGTTAATGTTGCACTTTTTCTTATCATCTTTTAAGTATCATTATTATGATAACCCCCACTATTGCTATTCCTAAAAATTCCATGTAATTCATTGGTTGGAATCCTAAGGCCATTGCTCCTAACATCCCTAATAACATACCAATAATTCCTAAGACAGGAGAAATAAAAAACATAACCATAACTAATGCAGAAAATAATATTGCATACATTGTTCCATCTACATTTCCTATATATTCATATAAAACATTTACTACTCTTGCAAAAGAAACTAAACTTTCTATAAATCCTAAACTCCCTTTTGCATAAAAGGTTGCTATAAAAACACCTGTTCCATAAGCATTTATATTACAATAGATAGTTGCTGAACTTGAAGTCTCACAAGTATTACATATTAAAGTATCATTTTTAATTGTTCTTTTATCTACTCTTAAACAAGCAGATGTAACCCCACCAGAAGGTAATGAATAAGTTAATATAAAATTTCCTGTATCATTATTAAATGTTAAGTAATATATTATATTTAAAAATTTATCATAACTAAAAGTAATTGTTGATGGTATAGTAAAAGTTACTGGTGAAGCTGAAATTTTTGATGATGGTGCAATGTAAATTATCTCATCATTCTTAGTTAATACATATTTATAAAAAGTATCATACCAATTAAGATAAGCTAAATCCTCTCCTGCATAATCTGTCCTTGCCATGCCAACAGTATAATAAGTATCTGTTCCAGTATCATATCTTTGAATTTGGATATAAACATCTGATATTGGTGTTTGAGTATCTGTTTGTGCTTTTAAAACTGTTAAATCTGCATTGCTTGAATTAAGAAGATATAATGTTATATTCTGTGTTGCATTGGTTAAAATAGCATTCGTCAGATAATAATAGTTTTTTGAATAACTATCTGCTTCATATTCTATTTTTGCATCTACTGTGTAATTAAAACTTGAAGGAAGAAAACAAAATGCAAAACTTGAATTATCTCCTATTGTATCCTGATATGAGTAATTAAAAGGTTTATTTCCTATTCCATAATTAAATGTTACTTTAAATTCTGCAGGAACTAGTGTTGTTGGTGTTTCTGCATTTTTTATTGTAAAATTAATAAATGTTACATTATAAATTCCATTACCAGAATTATTACATATACTCATAGCTAAAGTATTAATTGTTTGAGTATGAGTATTTGATGTAAAATAATTAATACCAGAAGAATTAGTAAGACTAATATTCCAGTAAAAATTATAAGAAGTTGTTGCTGTTGAACTCGGAGTTGTTAAACTTGCTGTTAATAATTTATTAGTTCCAGAACCAGATAATGTTCCTACATAATTTGTTCCATTATAATTTAATACCCCTGATGATGATGTATATAAAGATGAATCATAAGTAAAATTTATTATAAATGTTTCTGATTTACTTGATGTTGATGTTGGATTATAAGTCTGACTATTTTCAATAAAACTAGCACTTTTAATAGTTCTATTTGTTCCCCAATCAGAAGCACTTCGATTATCAAATGCTCTACAAGTCCATTTAGTTGTTCCATAAATAATATTTTTAGTGAATATTGAAGTGTTATAAGTTCCTGAAACATCTTTTGTTTCATTTAATATCCATGTTCCTGTTTGGTTTAACCATAAAGAAATATTGGTTAATATCTCTCCTCCAACTGAATTTGTAATTGCTGAACAATTAAAAGTTATTGAAAAGGAAGTTATATTATAATAATCTATTGGAGAATTTAATGTTGTTGTTACTATTGATTGATTATAAGTTTTTAAATATTTAATAATTACAATTCCTGAACCTCCAAGTGCACCTACTCCAGCAGATTGCCCACCCCCCCCACCACCAGAATTTGGTATTCCTGCTGTTGGATTATTATCATCATAACTATCACTTCCATCTCCTCCCCCACCAAGTCCTCCTTCTCCACCAGTTCCAGGAGTTGGAGAATTTCTACCTCCACCTCCACCACCTGCATAATAAACTGTACTTCCATTAATATCATAAGCCTTGCCATCTCCTCCATTACCTTTTGGTGTTCCAGTATCTCCAGCAATACCTACTTCTCCTGCACCACCGCCACCCCCTCCACCATTTGGAACAATATTAACACCTAATCCTCCTGCTTTTCCCCAACCTTCTCCACTTGAATTTGTAACTCCTTGTGTTGCTAAACCAACATTAGCATTATCATTCCCACCACCTCCCCCACCAGAACCACCTCTACTTCCAGTTGTAGCATCACCTGAATGTGCTCCTTCTCCACCACCAAGAGCAATTAGATTATCAAAAGATGATATTGTTCCATTTCCATTACTTCCTCCTGTTCCAACAACAACTGAATAATTTCCAGAAGTAATTCTATAAGAAGAATTATAAACAAGTCCTCCTGCTCCTCCACCTCCACCATAACTAGTTCCTCCCCCAGAACCTCCTCCACCAACAACTAAAACTTCAACAGTGTTTGTGCTTGTAATATTAAAAGAACCATTAGTTAAAAAAGTATGAACAACATAATTTCCATCATAAGTAATAGTTCCACCTACACCCCAATCTGCCCAATCATCAATTAACTTTCCTTGAGAAGTAATTTGCCAATCTGTTACAGAATAATAATCTTTTTCTCCTTCTAGTTTAATATAATAAGTTCCTGCAATAACTTCTGTTCCTAATTCATATTCTTCCCATATTGGTTCTGTTTCTTTATGAGTTCCTACTTTTTTAACATGACAATATTCTGTTTTAGTATCATTTTCATAAGAAAAACAAACTTCACCATAATCATCAATAATCTTTCCTGTTTCTTTTGTTCCTGTTTGAATATAAAATTGATAATTTGTAACTTGATAACCAACAAACTTAACATCATCAATTAAAATTCCATCTTGATACATTATTATTTCTGTTTCAGCAGAACAACTTGAACCACAAGTATCTGTATTCTTTTTTAATTCTAATTCTGCTAAATCTAAAATCCCAAACCAATCTTTTATTGTAATCTTTCCATATCTTGAAGTTGTTTCATCTTTAATTAAATCTCCTTTAATATTATCAAAATCTGCAGCAGAAATAAGTGAAATTCCCATTAGGTTTACTATTAGGAAGCATAAAATAATCAAGCACAATGGCTTTAAATAAGTTTTATTTTTTACCCCTCGCTGTTTTTTAATTAATTTAGACATTTTATGCTATAAACTCGTTCCTCCAGACTGACTTCTTAAAAAAATAACTGCTATTGTTATTCCAATAAAAAGTAATAAGACTAGAAAAGGTAAGTATTGCATAAATAATCCTTGTATCTGCAAGACATCATTTGTTTCTGTAAATTCATCTGATGCACTAATCTGATGATAAATATTTGCATAAATACTCCCTAATAAGATTGCTACTGCTAAAACAACTATCCCAACTACTATCATAATAGGAGATTTCATATAAATAGAAGTTCCTATGAATACAAATGCAAACAATCCTATTAAAAGAAAAGGTAATAATGTATTAAGCAATGTTGTTGTTGAAGTTATTGTATCAAAGGTTTCACTTACATTTACATCAGAAGATGAAGAAGGTAATGCTCCTGTTATTCCTTCTTCTAATGGATCTTTAACTTCACTCCATACTTTAACTAAAACTAAAACAAAAAGAGCTATTGTAAATATAACTACCATTACAAAAAAAGCATCTTCAAATCCTGATTTTCGTTTGATAATTTTTCTTAATACTTCCATCTTATTTCCTCTTTGTTTTTTAATTGTTTAAATGTCTGAACCATCCAAGTAATAAATAAATATAATATCATAATCGAAATAATTGCAATCATCATGGTTAATCCAGCTAAAGACATTTTGGATAATCCAGAACTTTCTGAAGCTATTATACTTCCTGAATTAATTGCTAATAAACACATAAGAAGACTAAACACATAAAAGGATGTTTTAAGAATCCATTTTTCTCTTTCAAATGTATAACCTAATATAAACAATATAATACCTACTACTAAAAAAGCTATTACAATAACTATATTTGATAGACTAACTTTCTGACCTGTTGTTGTAATATCATAAAATCCCTCATCTGAAAAACTATAAGCTCCATCCCAACAAAACATCTGAACTTTATATTTTCCTATTGTATCAAAACTTGTTGAATAACTAAATGCTCCATTACCTAAAACATTTGTAGCAGTATTATTTATATAAGTAGAACCATTAGGATAACTTATTGTAATATTATAACTTGCAGAAGTAGGTATTGCATTATTTAAAGTACAGGTAAATTTTAACTCAACTTCTCTATCTACTGGATAATCTTCTGTCTCTGCAATTATTAATGGAATAATTAATAAAATTAAAATTGTTAATAGGATTATTTGTTTTTTCATACATCAATTATATCTCCTATTTTTTATTGTATCTTTCATTAGGACTTAAAGATTAAATTTATATTCCAAACATTCTTTTTATACTTATACTTTTTCTTTTACTTCTTGAATTTTTTGATCCACCAAATAATAAAGAACTCGTTTGTCTTTCAATTTTTAGTTTTCTTTTTTCTCCTTCTGTATCAATCCTAAATGGAATTTTTTCTATAAACTGCATGGGAGTTTGTATTTTTACTCCACCTTTTTGTTTATATTCTCTAAACTTATAAGAAATATTATCCCAACTACTATCCTCAACAGCACTTAATTTCTTTGCTTTTGTATCTCTTACTACTTTAAATCTTGAACTTATAGAATTATCAACTTCCCCTCCTGCAATAGATAGGCCTGTTTTTCTGGTTACATTATCAGCTACCTTAACCCATCTTCTTTTTGTTGGTTTAGTTGATTCTCTTAAAACATAAGCATCATATATTCCTTCATCTTCTTTTTTCTTTTTCTTTCTTAAAAATCCAAAATCAAAACCTCCAATTTCTTCTGGATAAGTTATTCTTGGAGGGGATATTGTTGGAGTAATTATTGGAGAAATCATAGCTAATACTTGTTCTTGTTGTTGTTTTTGAAGTTCTGATATTCTTTGTGGTTGTGCTAAAGCACTTGGTTGTCTATATTCTTCAGTTGGTTTAGTTACTAATCCTGTTAATAAAGAACTTGTAGAAACTAATGCTTCTTTACCTCTTTGCTTTTCTTCTTGGATTAATTTAGTTTCTTCTTTTTGTTTTTCACCAGAAATAAATCTTGTACTTAAAACTCCTAATGTTCCTGTTGATATTCTACCTTCAAATATATCCTGAACTGGTTTAGTTGCAGATAGTAAAACAGAAGATAAAGCTGATGTTGGTTTTTGTGAAATTACCTTAGTTGTTCCTGATACTCCAGCTCCTAATCCTGTTGTGGTTATTGTAGGAGATATTTTAGGAACTTCTATAACTAATGGTGTTTCTGTTGAGGTTAATTTTGTTATTGTTTTTCCACCTCCACCTTTCCCAATGAATGTAACATCTGGTTCAGTAGGAATATTAACCTTAACTCCAATTCCTCTAATATTAACTTTAGTTGTTTTAGCAAATGTTAAATCCTTTAATCCAGTTCTATAAAATCCTTGAGTAACTTTTCCACCTGCAAATGCAAATAAATTCTTGTCTGAAATTTCAACACCACCTACTTTAGTTGTTGTAGGCATAGCATTTGTAATTATATTTGCTGTTGCTTGTCCTGGAAATACTGATGTAGTCATTATAGGAATAGTCTTTGCCTCTCCAATAAAACCAAACAATCCTGATGGTTTTCCAGTAATGCTTGATAAAAAAGTTGTTGTTCCTGTTCCTTCAACTAAACTTGCTGAACCTCTTGGAATAGTATATTGTGGAAATTCAACAACACCAGCAGATACTCCAATATTTTTTCCTGATATTTGATAAACACCTAACTTAACATCTGTATCTCCAATTCCTTTTCCTCTAAAATAAGTTTCAGATATTTCTCCTTTTTGAATTTTTACTGCCTGACCTTCAAATTTAGTTTTACTAATATCTGGTGCATAAATAATTCCAGAAGGTATTCTGATTGGACTAAAAACTCTTGATGTTTCTATTATCCCCCCTTTTAATCCTAACTCTCCTATATTTTTTATTGCTCCTGTACCTAAGATAGTAATAGTTCCTCCTATTACTCCTCCAGTAAAAGAAGCTGTTGGTCTTTCTAATAATGCTTCTCCAACATAAGCTAATGGTTTTTCTGTAAATTTTACTGCTGATGGTTCAGAAGGAATCTTTGAAATATCTAAACCAAAACTAAATTTCTTTTGGGGAATTAATTTTCCACTTTCATCAAATTTTATTGTTTGAACACCAAGTTTTGTTGTGAAATCAATTAATCCTTCTGCTAATCCAATTCCTACTTTTTCAGCACCAGTTTCAGCAGAAGCAAATCCAACTGTTAATCCTCCTTTAGATTCTGCTCTTGCTTTATAAATTTCTGTAGGTGTATAATCTCTTTCATATCTTTCTTGAATCTTTGCTACAATTAAATCTCTTTGAGCATAAAGTCTTTGAATATCTTCTTCTGGTTTGGCTTCTCTAATTCTTTTATCAATTAAAGCTAATTCTTTTGCACTTTCTCTTGCTCTTTTAATTTGTCTAATATTATATTGTTGTTCTTCTGCACTTAATACTTTTCTTCCTGCAAAAAAAGAAGTTGCTGGTGCTCCAACTTGAGATGGTGTAACTGTTCCTGCAAAAGGTGCTTCTATATTAATTGCTTGAACCATACCACTTACTGTTGAAGGAGAAAATGTTTCATAAATAGGTAAGGTAGTTCCCCCTTTTTTAGTTATTAATTCTTTTTCTTGAGGTGTTACAAATAATAAACCTCCCCCTGCCGTTCCAGTTGTTCCAGGTAATATCTGTGTTTCTCTTTCTCTTGCTCTCTCATAATCTTCTACTGCTCTTTCCCTTTGAATATCTCTTTGTATTGTTTGTTCTGGAATTATTATAATCCTCTTTTCTATTACTTTCTTTTCTTCTTTTGTTAAATTTCTTCCCTTACTTTGTGCTTCTTTTTGTATTGCTGTCTCATATTTTGCTACTTGTTGCCCATATTCTTTTGTTCTATAATATTTATTTGGATCTGAAATAGAAACTACCTTAGAAGAAATTGGTTTTTGTATTACAGATTTAATTGCACCAGCTTCTACATACTTTTGTTTTGCTACTTGTTCTTGAAATCTTTTAGCTTCTGCTTGTTCTTGAACTCTTTTAGCTTCTGCTTGTGCTTGTGCCTGTCTTTCATTAATTTGCCTTTGATATATTTCTTTTTGTAATCTTTCTTTTTCTTGTGCTTCTGCTAATCTTTCGGCTTGTTCTCTTGCTTTTCTTCTTGCATCAGCTTCAGCATTTAATTGTGCTTGAGATGAACCACCACTAGTATAATAAACTGGTTTTGCTCCTGGTTTAAATGCAGCAGTTGGATCTGTTGTAGAATATCCTCCTTCCCCAGTAAAAGGATTTGGTGGAACTTCCCAACCTGAAATTACCATCTTATTTTTCTCCAAATATTATAATTATATTTAATTAATAATTCAGAATTATTTATTTTTGAGAGCATAATATTATGGCGTCTCGCTATAATAAGAAAGTATAACTTAATAAACTTTACTATTTTTAATGGATTATGGCAGATGAACTAAATAAACCTGTTTGGAGACCAAAATTTCAATCAGAGTTCTCTATGGGTGAATATGATTTTAAAAGATTTGATTTATGGTTGGGTAGAGCAGAATTATCTAGTGCCACAATTAATTCTTGTGAAATTCCTGAATTGGGTTTAGTACAAAGATATTTTAGTGAATTAAATGTTTTATATAAATCTTGGAGAAGTTTAATAAGTTCTGTAGATTTAAAAAAAGAATTAGATGAGGTAATTACAGATGCTAAACACCAAAAAAGACAATGGGAACAAACCATAATAACTGGATTAGAATTAAATAAGGTTAATGTGTTTAATTTAGTTGATTTACTTGATTCAATGCATACAAAATTATTAGATATAAAACAAATAATTGGTTTAGGCATTGTAGTAAGAAAGGTTATGAGTCCTAAAGAAAAAATAAGGTATGGATTAAATGCTAAAAAAGATTTTATTAATTTACCAGAGGCATAATGGAAGAAAATATATTTCAACCAGTTCAAAATACAATAACATATTATCCTGGTATACCTTTAAGAAAATTATTACCTAAAGAATTTTTAAAAGGATTTGATTCTAATTTTAGGCAATTTTGTAGAGGAATAAGACAGAATTTAAGAATCCAAAATTATGAGATTATTGCTATTACTGGTTATCCTGGAACAGGAAAATCTCAATTAGCTTCTATTATGGGATGCCTTGTTGATGAAAATTATTCTTTTGATAATAATATAAATTTTATTCCTACATCAACAGAAGTAGAAAAAGATTATCTTAAACTTCCTTTGTATTCTTATCTTCATATTGATGAAGCTAGTCGTTCAATTCATAAACATAAATGGTATGAAAAAACCCAACAAAAATTATCTACTCTTTATGATACTGAAAGGGAAAATCATTGTTTATGTTCTGTTTTAATTATGCCTAGATTTCAAAACTTTACAGAAAACTTTAGAAACTTCTTTATTAAATATTGGATTAATATTGTATGTAGGGGGATTGCTATTGTCTATAAAAGAGATGAAGATAAAGATACTAAAGATCCTTGGAATGTTGATTTTAATATGAAATTAAAACTTAAATATTGGAAGGGTAAAAGAATATTTGAAAGAAGTATTCCTGACATAATTAGAATGGAGCAGAAAACTAAAAACTATTGGTTTTATTTTAAGATTCCAGAAATACCAGAAGATATATGGAAAGAGTATCAAAAACTAAAAGCTGGAAGTAGGATTGCTATGAAAGAATCTGATGCTAATTTAGAAACTATAAGTTATAGAGAAAGAGTTAATTTAGTAAAAATGGAAAGGTGGAAGAAGATAGTTGAGTTAAGAAATCAAAATCATACTTATGAGCAAATGGCAGTTCTACTTAATGTAAGTTCTGCTACTATAAGAAAAAGTATGCGTGAAATAGAAGCGTATCAAAGTATCAAAGGTGATGTGTATGGGGATAAGTTAAACCATTTAGAGACTAATAATATATATAATCTAAGTAAAGAAGATAATCTTAATGAAAAAAGAGTTTTAGTTGACAAAATTTAAGAAAAGACAACATTTAAAAACTCTAGGGGATATGAAACTTATATGGTAGAAAAAAATAATTTTCAGGTGATGAAAGACTTACAAGGTTACTTTAGAGATGGAGAAAGGGAAAGATTATATAATAGTGCAACAACCACGAGGGATAAATCTTTGATTAGATTGCTTTGGATTACTGGTAGAAGGGTTACTGAGATTCTTAATATTAAAGTAGGTGAGATAGAATTTGAAAAGAAAACTATTGTGATTCATGTTGAAAAGAAAACTAAAACAATTAAAGATAAAGAAGGAAATAAATATAAGGTTAAAAATGACTTCCTTTCTCTTAGTCATATGGATAATTTTACTATTGAATTACTAAAATTATATATTATAGATTATAAATTAAGTAGAGATGATTACTTATTTAAAAGTCCTGTTAATAAAAATAAACCAATAACAAGACAAAGAGCTTTTGATATTATAAAGAGAATTGGAAAAGAAGCAGATGTTAATAATGTTGGTAACAAAGGAATACATCCACATCACTTTAGACACACCTATGCTATTGATGTAGCTAAAAGAATGAAAACTCCTGCAGATGTTAGGAAGTTACAATTACTTTTAGATCATTCAAGTTTAGCTGTTACAGAACAATATCTAAAGTTTAGTGATAAAGATGTGTCTGAATTGATTGAAGATTTATATAACCCTAAAAAAGTATAACTTTATAAGTATATCATAATTATAATTTATTATGGATGATATTGATAGAATATTCCTTGGTAAATTTTTAATAGGAAATTTGGCATATAGAACAAGATGGGAACCACAAAATATTACTTTAAGAAAATTAGATTTCTATAAGAAAAATAAAGTAAAGGTTAAATTTAATTTAGCATTTAAAAGTAATTATGAAATCTCTGGAGAAATAATTGAATCTGCAGAAACAAAATATTTTAAAAATGAAGAAGGGAATAAAGAAGATTATATAACAGACTATTGTATAATTAGAAATAATGGGAATGATATTAAAATTTTTCTTGATGAAGTAGACCCAGACACTATTTTCCCAATAGATTTTAATCCAATAAAGTTCTATGAAAGAATACAAATTTCTAATGAACAAAGAGAAAGAATTTACAAAAGAGATAATTATATTTGTAGATATAATTTTGATGGATGTTATAAAAATAAAGATTTACAAATAGACCATATCATTCCTGTTTCTTTAGGTGGTTTAAATGTTGATGAAAATTTAGTTACTTGTTGTTCTAATTGTAATTTAAAAAAAGGAAACAAAGTCTTATATCCAAAATGAATAAAGAAACACAAATAACTTTTAAACTTTCTTTTGAAGAATTAGAAATGATTAAGAAGTCTGCTGCATTAATTGGATTAGGCCACACTACTTTTGCAAGGACAAGTTCTTTGGAGAAAGCTCGTAAGGTTTTAATGGAAAATAATCAGAATCTTTAAATAAACATCTATTATAATAAAGATTAGATACATCTTGGGCAGAATATTTAGTATTATTTATTTCAAAAGAACAAAGATTGCAGTTATCAAACTTATAAGTTATTGAAAGCATTGCTAATAAGATTAACAAACTAAGAATTATATATTTTAAGATTTTATTATATTCCATATTTGATATTAACACAATTACCCTCTAAATAATTTTCATACAAGGTTGTTATATTTATTTTAAAAACATCATTATTTTGTTTGATAGTTACCTGACATTTATCACAAGATAAATCTTTTCCATTCATATAAATTGCTATGTTCAAAGCTATTAAGATTAGGATGCAGATTATTTTAATTATTGTTTCAGTTCTTTTACTTATTTCCATTAAATCTCCTATACAATCCACCATAAATTAAGTTATAAATCCTTTCATATCTTCTTCTGCATTCTCTACAACAAGTTATTTCATTCTCTTCTTTTGTTATTATTTTTTCACACACCACACAAATTTTATTATTCATTTTTTCTAAGTAAAAATATTATTAAAACTAAAATAGTTACATAATAAAAAATAATTACTAAATAATAACCAACTAAATCATTTAAAAAATGTTCATGCAAACAAAGTCCTGTACATTTTTCATAAGATTCTGGTGTTACTAAACCAGATAAAGTAAAATAATTTATTGAAATATTTGATTTAATTTTATAATGAGTAAATATACTTTGATGTATTGATTCATGGTGGCTTATATAACATGCTCCAACAGACCAACTAAGAAATGCAATTAAAAATAATGATATTAATTTTTTAAAGTTAAATTTTACCATGTTATTATTCTATAAACAACTCCAAAAGTTATTAAAAATAAAATCCAAAGCATTAATGTAATTAAATCCAAACTCCATTTTCCTTTTACTTTCAATATTGGAATGAATTGATACCATGCTTTTTTTTCTGTAAATAAAAATTTATAATATTCTTTTTTTACTTTGTTCAAATGTTTTCCTTTTAAATCTGTAATTATATCCCTTAAACCAAAACCTTTTGTATGTTCTAATTCATGCTTGATTATTGCTTTCTTTAGTTCTGGATATTTATCTAAATTTTTATTTAAATAAATAATATTCCCAATCCTAAAAGCAATAGCATAATTTATTTTAACTATATTGAGATTGTGGTTGCTGTGGGAATTGCTGTTGATATTGTGGTGGATACATTTGTGATTGTTTATTTTCATTATCAATTTCATTGTATATTTTTCTTTTTAATCTAAATACCATATAAGAAATCCAAACTAGGATTATTAAAAATATTGAAACTGCACCATAAATATAAGGTAATAATTGTTCAATTGTTGTCATATTATTTTATTCCTCCTTTCATTAAGTTCCTAAAAATATTATTTTAAATATTCTAAATCCTGCATATCCTATTACTAATAAAATAATTCCCCACATTCCATATATTCTTATCTTTTCAAATCTATTATAGTCTTTATCTAATTGAGTTGCAGGATACCCTAAATTCGCATTTTGAGTGTTTAAATTTGGAGTTTTCTTATCTTTTCCTATGATTATGTGTGGAATTGAACTAATATTATTACCCATATCTCTACCTATTTCATTTAATTGGCCTGAAATACTTGGATAACCTTGATTTTGTTGTATTTCACTAAAATAA
>Ga0307377_10003468_pt1 | contig 17815 bp, 13 predicted proteins | sample TR3MG_FD_202535 | JGI IMG/M metagenome (GOLD analysis project Ga0307377, IMG submission 202535) | Soil microbial communities from Risofladan, Vaasa, Finland - TR-3 | ecosystem: Environmental > Terrestrial > Soil > Coastal area > Acid sulfate soil | place: Finland: Risofladan, Vaasa | collected... | reverse complement strand
TCTTTGAAACTATCCTGGCAAATACAAGATGATGCTGCAGCAATAGCTAGAGATACACAAGATGCTTATTCTTTTGTTGCTTTTCAGATGCCTTACTGGACAAGATTGATACAACATGTACTTGATTGGGGTATGAACGCTGAGGAAGCAGAAGAATTTATACGTTCTAAGTATACTAGATGGTTAAGAGATGGTTCCGGATTTTATAATTATGAGGAAGAAAATGTTAATCCTAGAGAAGCAGAAATAAAATTTAAGGAATTACTTAGTGACGCGGATGAAAGAAAAGAAGAAATTATAGCAGATATTAAAAACTGGGTAGCATCTGGCTTTGAAAACGGTGAAACATATAATACCAGAACTGTTAAAAGAAGAGAAGCACAAAGACAAGCTTCTCTGAAATTTGGTTGGAAAGTACCTATACCTCAAACTAAAATACGATTTATGAGTTATCAATATATTCTTTTAACATATTTATTATCACTGCCTAATAACATCGCTAGTTATACTGATTTAAAAGAGTATGGCAGTATCGATTCTATACAAGGAAGTAGATCTTTTCAAAAAGCTATATTAGAAGGATTTGTTAATAGAATAGGAAGAGGCACTTATAAATTAACGCCAAAAGGTGTAGAAATTGCAGAACAATTAAAAGTAAAATATAAAGATGACGAAGAAACTTATGCAGCTACAGCTGACAATTATGATGATGCTTTTGGCAATATGGAGAGTTCTCTCGTGTTTAATAATGTAAAGAAAGGACAAGAAAATGGACCAGGACAAGAAAGTGGTGGCCAAACGCCCCAGGAAACCCAAAGCCCCCAAACGTACATGGAAAAAGGGTTTAACAAAGGCGTTAATGAAGAAACACCGCAGCACATTCAAAAAGCTGTCATAACGTACCCTACTGTTTATGATATAATAGGAGTACATGATGATGTGATACAAGAATTTGGTGGATTACAAGGAATACTAGCAGGTGGTGAGAATCGAATAGACGCCGCCATTGGTAGAATGCAATCTGGTTTCGGAGATCAAGAGTTTTATGTCAGTGTTTTAGAAAAAGCCGCTGTACTGTGTCATTCTATAGTTTCAACACATCCGTTTAATGACGCTAATAAACGTACAGCTTTTGTAGCTGTATTACATTTTTTACATGATAATGGTTTTGCATTAGATGAATCAGATGCATTAGGTGATATTATTATACAAGTAGCAGACAATAGTGCTAATTATGAACATTTACTTCAGTGGTTGCAAACTAACGCTCAAGCAGTTGCAGCAACCCATGGGGAAGCATTAAAGAATTTGACTTGGCAAGTACAACCAGAAGAAAAAACACCACTAGATCCAAATATAGTTTTAAGATTACTACAGAAGGAACTAGATGATGAGAATACTGCTGTACCAGATAGTTTCGAACAACGTTTTGAGTATGTGTATCCTTTGAATTCTGGAGAGGTAGATTATATAAAATATCATCTTGGGAATGTTAACACAGGAAATTATGATTTTTATTACATAGCAGAGAGGAATGCTGGGGCAGAGTCAATATATGATTTAGCAGGAGCCAACAGTAACGGGGATGTAGAGTTAATAGATACAGCTTTTATAGAGAATTTCTCTGAGATTCCTGGTCTGGAAAGATATAGTAGTTTGAAACTAAGTTGGTCTGAAAATGCTATAAAAAATCCTCAAAATATAAAAAGGGGTGATTTTGTGGTATTTGAAAGAGCCCCGAGAGATGAAAATTATGAATTTTATGTAGAACATATAGGTACTGCACAAGAGTTGTTACGTTATGATTATACAGGATTACTTGAAGAAGGTTTAAGAAACGGTAGTATCTTACCAGATACGATGTGCGCACATTTGCAAGAACTAGCTGACCATAGAGCTTTTAGAGACGGTTATGAACCAATGGAATTTGTAAATGTTATAAATGAATTACAAAAGGTAGAACAAAAGGTAGAACAAAAGGCGGTAGAATAATATGGGAAAAAGAGTAGTAGGCGGACATTTTAAGAAAGTAGTAGCCGGTACAGAATCTAATTTCAAAGGTGCTTTAAAAGAAAGAGAAGTACCTATGTCAAAACCTGTTCGATCTTTCGGTTCCGCTGATCAATCTAGAGATGCAAAACTTAAAAGCTTTTCTGGTATGGATGTTCAAAGAAACGCTCCTTTATTTAACGACCCTCGTTATACGAGCAGCACTCTTTCTATTCCTACAGATAATAGAACTTTACACGGTCTCTATAGATTTTTTACAGAGACAGATCCTATTGTAGGTGCAAGTTTGAAAATGCACTCTGAACTGCCCCTTGCAGATGTAGGATTAGGTCAATGTGAAGACACAGGTGTGCAACAACATTTTGAACAAATGTGGGATAATATAAATGGTGTAAAGCTTTTAACAGATATAGTATCTGAACATTACGAAATAGGAGATGTGTTTCCATTTGGTGCATTTGATGAAGCTAATTATATGTGGGATCAATTCGCCATATTAAATCCCGATTATGTAAAAGTAGATTCAACATGGGTCAATCAAAAACCTTTAATTAAATTGATTCCAGATGAGAATCTAAAAAGAATCGTACAATCAAGAAGCCCACGTTTTATATTTGAACAATTACCACCTGAAGTAGTACGTTATGTACTTTTTAGTAAAGAAATACCGTTGGATCCAAATAATGTATTTCATATATCTCATGCAAAACGACCATATGAATTAAGGGGAAGATCCCTCATAAAGAGAATATTGAAACTTTTAATGTTAGAAGATCGTTTCAATCAAGCTAATTTTGCGCTTGCAACGCGCCATGCAGTTCCGCTTACTGTCGTTAAAGTAGGAGATGCTCAAACGGGTTGGGTTCCTAATGAAACAGAACTTGCAGATGTGCGCGATTTATTTGCAGCTTGGGAGTTAGATCCTAACTTTAGCATTTTCTATCATTATGGTATAAATGTTGAGTTCTATGGTTCTAACGGTAAGATGTTACCAATTGGACCAGAACTTGATAGAATTTATAGATTAAAGTTTATCGGATTACAGATGCACGAACAATTATTAGCGGGTGGTGGTGGTAGTTATTCACAAGCATACGTTAATTTAGAAGTGCAACGTCAACGTTATTTGAATTTACAGTTAAAATTAGAACAATTTTTACATGAAGGTATGTTTAAACCTGTCGCTGATCTTTGTGGTTTTTATCGTGTAAGAAAAGCTACCTCAGGCTATAATGGTGTAAATAAGTATACTTTTGGTAATAGTGATCCTATGATGAAAAATGTACTTGCTCAATTTTCTACAGTAAATGATTTACAAGATAATAAACAATTCCGTGAATTCGCAACAGCTAAGGCAAAAGAACATGAAAAATTTTCTGAACAGCAAGAAAGAGATTATGTATTTCCTAGGATTGACTGGGGAGCAATGTCAGCGGCTACTGATGAGAATCTTAAAAATTACATTAAGTGGTTAGCAAAGGAAAGACCTTATTTAGTAGATGATGCAACACTTGCACGTCTTGGTAATTTAGATAGAGATACGCAAGAGCAATCTTATCTAAAAGATCTTGAAAGAACTGCTGCTAGAATAAAAAAGGTTTCAGAAAAAGGTTATACAGAAATAGCAAGAGCAAGAGAGAAGAAAGGCACAGGCGGTGGGGGTGATATGTTTGGAGGTGATATACCTTTAGGTGGAGGTGGTGATATGGGAGGCATGCCTTTAGGAGAAGGTGAACCTAATGCCGCTATAGGAGAAGGTGGACCACCAGAAGCAGCAAATGCAGAGAATCCTCCGTCAGGAATAGCTGCTGCTATATCTGAGAAAGATTTAATAAAAACTGTTTCAAGTGATGATATACATTTACAGCAAGAGAATTCTAATCTTCTGAAACAGCGATCTAGCTGGGTAACTTCTATTGAGAGAGTTATAGATTCAGAAGATACATCTAGTAATTGAGAGAAAAAGGAGTAAGAGATGTTAGCTAAAACATGCACACAGCAAGTACGTGCTATACCATTTAATAGCGTTACTGCACGTCATGAAAGAAAAATAGTACCTGTTAATAATAAAGAATTTAGATATCTCAGGTTTCGTGCTATAGGGAACATGGAAGTTACTGGTTTCAATGGTAATTTTGATGGTTTTCCTTATGAGTATTTTGAAGATGATGAACCTGGTTACGGTTATTCTTCTTTTCGCGGTAAAAGGGCTCATTATGAGCACAATTCGGCGGAAGGTATTATCGGAAGTATTGGGGATTTACCTGATGCTTATCTCAATAAATTTAACTATCCTGATGATATAAGAGATAAAAAATGGTCTTCTCTTCTTAAAAAAGAAACTAATGATCTTAGAAAAAAGATATTAATGCTTCCTAATCAGAAGATGGGTGATATAGAAGTACTAATGCGTATTGATACAACGCTTGCTAAAAACTCTTCAACTAATCCTAATGTAAAGAAAGCAATCGAAAGAATAACAAGAATGATCGATACAGGGCAAGATTTGACTTGCAGCATGGGAACTAATGTACAGTATAGTGTATGCAGTGCTTGCGGTAATGAAGCCAGATTTTCCTCAGACTATTGTAATCATTTAACTAAAAGAAAAGGTGCTCTTACCATTATAACTTCTAACGAATTAAGAGATATGTTAGATAAGATGATATTACGCCCAGAATGGTTGCCTCATATAGTAACGTCATCCTACGATGTAAAGGATATTTTAGAAGGTATAAGCAATAGAAGTGTTCCTGTAAAGAACGGTGAGATAAATCACAAACTTTCTTTCTTTGAGTTATCAGTTGTAGCAATACCAGCATATTCTGATGCCAAGATGTTAGAAAAATTGGCAAGAAAACAAAATGAAGAACATAAAGAATATTTAAAGAGAATAGCAAGTGAATTTGGAGAAGATACAATACTTGATCTTTATTCTTTATTACAAGAACAAGGAAAAATTTCTAATATGTGTCAGGTAAACTAATATGAATAGTTGGCGCCAAATATTAAGCTGGCAAATGTCTCCTATTTCAGAAGTTAAAGAATATTTAGAAGATGTTGTAGATGATATGAAATCATATGAAGATGATGAAAATTTATCCGACTATACAAGAAGGGGTTTTATAGCATATTTAGAAGAGTGTTTACAAGATCCTCGTTTAGAGGTTAATGCTGTTTATATAAATAATAAAGAAGCAGTGTTAGAATATTTAAATGAGTTAGCAACAACTGAAGGAATTACTAAGCCATGAACATTAAAATTAAAAAAATCGGAAATCTTTATCAAATAGATGATAACGAGACTCCAATTGATGCTATTACTTTAAGAGAAACGATATCTTCTATTATGAGTTTTAAAGATCCAGAAACAAGTAAAATGATGGATAATATTGATGAAAAAGGTGAAGTTTCTTTAAATACAGATGACGCCAAAGGTGTTATAGTAGATCTCTATGAAGTAGATTATCCTGCACCTGCAGATCCACAAAAAGCTACGCAAGATTTAGCGGGTCATCTTGATGAAAAAAAAGATTTTGTAACACAGTATTTATTTCCTGGCAGTACAACAGAAGATGTAATAGTAGGACTTCGGCAGGATTTGTTAGAAAATAAAAAGATGCCAGGACAGTCTGAAATGATTACACCAGGTACAACCAGTAAATTAAAATTTAAGATAGCGTGGGCAACTGCTGGTCTTGATGAACAACAGAAAGCATATGTATTAAGAACAGGTAGAATGCCTCAAGGATTATTAGATAAATGGTTTGGTATGGATCTTTCAAATTGGATAAGATTTACACCTCCCAGAGAATTTGGTACAACAGGAGACGTTTGTATAGGCGCTGATGTGTTTAGATATCTTATATCAGCACAAGTAGGAGAAGATGTTGAAGATTATGAAATAGATTACCAAACATTAGTAGATAATGATATAAATCCTTTAGACTTTTTAGAAGTATTATCAGAAGTTATCAGTAATGGTCCTGATAATATTCGAGAGAATACTACACTAGATGATCTTATTGCTGATGATGCCACTAATGTTAAAAGCATACACGTTACAAGGAGAGCAGGATAAAATGGATAATCTAGAAGGTACAATTTTTGAAAAATATGACTCGATATACTTCGATTTGGATAAAACTATATGGGAGTGCTTTTCTTTAAAAGGTACTTCTATGGGTGCTTACAATATGAATCCACCTTTTGAAATGCTTTCTGGTGTGTTAATAAAAGATATTGATGGTAATCATTGTAAACTGCAAGATGGTGTAAGAATTGTTTTTAAGTTGTTAAATGATAACGATATGAATATGGGAGTAATCAGCAGTGGTGAGAAAGATAATACAGTTCCTTCTGCACAACCCTCTGTTTTACTTCTCAAGAAATTTGGTCTTTGGAATTATTTTAATCTAGGCGTTTTATGTAAACAAGGTATCAATAAGCGTAATTATATAAAAGGTTTTGGTAAAACATTGTTCATTGATGACGATGATGAAAACATACAAGAAGTAAAAGTAGATGAAAATATAGATGTCTTAGATAGAAAAGCATTTGAGGGGTGGGAACAAATATTACAATCTCAAAAAACTAATTTATCTTTCGGGCTCTCAATGTTTTTACGTAAAGTAGCTGCAGAAGAATTTCAATATAGTTCAGGAGCAGATACTTTATTAAACATTTATAAAGCAGAACAAATTTACTCTTATGTAAAGCATAAAATGCAAATGGGTGATGATATTTCTGATAATGAAAATATAAGATATTTGAAAGTAAAAGAGGAATTACCACGTCTTTTTGAAGATGCAATAAAATTTTTACAAGAAATGTTACAAGCGACATTAGATTGGGAAAATGAACATCCATCCAGAGATGATGAATTATCTTCATTGCGAGAAGGAGATGATCCGCATTCTAAACTAAAAAATGATTTTATGGAAGCGTTGCTTACTTTGATGCAAGCTTCTACAGGTATATACAACGAAGATAAATGGGCTTCTATTTTTATTGCCATAGATAATGTAATTAACCTTGTACATATGGATTTTCCTTACATAACACATATGATGTGGGGAGATCAACAGAATGTAGATTTGAAACTTGATGAATTTTTTAAAAATAATGATATGACCTCTTCTGATAAACGAGATATGTCTGCGCAGCATTTAGATAAAGTAGAAGAGAAATGGGAAGAATTTATGGATTACCTTTCTCGTGCTGGAAAAGGTTTAAAATTTATGCAGCAGGAGTAAATGAGTGGGAGCTTTGTGGAAAATATTTAAAGAAGCTTTAGAGTTACCCAAAGGAGAACAATATGATGATTCTTCTCTTATGGATATCTCTCCTCCTGAAACAGAAAATTGGTCACCTACCGAAAGAAAACGTAAGAGATTACCTTTACAATATCAACAAGAAGATGATGATAACTTAATGTTCTTCGAAAAAGGTTTGCATCAAGATATTAACAGATCTGAATCAGAACGTCCTCTTACACCCTACGGTAATTTGTTAAAGAAAAGTGACGATTTTGCAGACGATGTTGTTAATAGATTAAGCGCATTTGATGCTATAATTCTTATGACACCTAGAAATCAGATAGGAGATTCACATTTAAAGGCTTTTAAAGGGAACGGTATAATAGATTATAATGATACAGATGTATGGTTTACTGAAAAAGGCATTGATTATTTAAAAAAATGGTTCCCTAAATATTATGATCCTGAGCATCCCAGAATGTTTTTAGGGTTGAAACAAGCTTCTCAATCTTTATCTTGGCAGATACAAAGAGAGAATCCAGAAAAGGGTGATTACGTTGAAATCTTATTAGATGGTCATTTATTAAGCGTTACAGATTCATTAGTAGGTGAAAAGGGTTATATAGAAGAGGTTAATAAATATCGTATATGGAGTGGCGGCAATAATGGGGAAGAAGCTGGCACAAGAGGTGTTGTTAAAATATTGCTTGTGTATGGTGGTGATATTAGTGCTTACAGTATTGAAATGCCACTTACTAATTGGGAGAAATATTTTAAGATAACACGTAAACGATTAGAACCTTATTCTAAAAAAGGTAGCAAAAAAGAGGCTTGGCAAAGTGATATATTTGAGGAAGACGAAGATGGTGTATTCTGGTACCGTCCTAAGAGTCCTAAAGAACAAGCTGATTTAAATAAAAGAATGCATGAGAATAATAAACGTTATGAAAAAGAACGTAAGCAAAAGAAACGTTTATTAGAAAAAGAATTACCAGAAATACTCAAAGGTATTACATACGCTGAACTTCCTGAATATATACGTAATTATTTTGAACAAGAATTTGGGCATATTTTCAAACAAGTTCCAGAAGCTTATAAGTATGTAACTTCTCTTACAGTAGACATGAGATTACATCACGGTAAGTACGGTGACTGGGCAGAATATTTTAAAGATGAAAATCGTATAGAGTTTTATAAAGAATGGCATTGGGATACGCTTATATATGAATTAGTTCGTACCGGTATCGAAAATCCAGAAGCAATTAGAAAATATTTTATTGATAAATATCTTAATCGTACAATTGTACACGAATTAGTTCATTCTCTACAGAATTACTTTGAAAACATAGGCACACAGCATCCATATGTAGCACCACATCCACAAGATGAACACCCAGATTATTATAATCACGGAGATTTTTATAAACAAGATCCTGGTGAGATACAAGCTTACGATGTGGGTGATAATTTTACATATCCCGAAGATGTACAGAAACAGAGAAGAAAAGATTTTGGTTTTGATAAGTATTATTCTCTTAAATTTGCAGATCCTTTAACATATACTGATAAGAGTGATGTATCAGATGGTGAACCCTTCAAAGATCGTGCTTTAATGTTTCATACAGAAGAAGCTACTGATATTGATAATCCTACAGATAATATGTGGATTGAACAAGAACCTAATTTCTTTCCAGCACCCTCTAATGAAAATGAAATAGTACAATTGGATAGAGATGACAATACTATTTTGAATAATGAGAATAAAAGAAAGAAAACACTTACATGGCAGATACATTATGATAATGACTATGTATTATGTGTTGCTGATGATGGTGAAGGTGGTGGTGAAATAATTGAAAAGGGAACATTAGAAAAGCTTAGAATAAAATGGTGGGATTTATTAGTTCAAAATGAAGAAGTAGATGGGTATGCATTAAAAGCTACAGAAGATGGAGAGCATGCAATTATAGATCAAGAAGATAATGAAATAATGTTTAACGGCAAGGTTGACGAAGTTAAAGAATTTTGGATGCGAAGTTTTCCTTTAGGGAGAGAGGAATTAGGCTATACTGTACTGTTTATAGATGATTATAAAGACGAATATAATAATAAAGAAGCATCTCTGAAATTTTCATCAGACGATCCTTCATTTGATGATTATGATAACAGAGATAATACAAGACATCGTAATGATTTCTTCAAATATGATACTGATAAACCTGGTGGAGAAGATGCTTTAGAAATGCCAGATCTTTACTATGAAGATCTTATGTATAAAAAAGATACAGACAAAGAATATAAAGAAAGAAACGCATTAGACTGGACTGGTAGAGAGAATTTACAATTAGGCTTCGGTTCATTAAAGTTAGGTTGGCAGGCACGAGGATATACGTGGGAAGAATTCTTACAAGTAATGAAGCCACATCAAGTATGGAAAATGACATATCCTACAGAATATCCTACAGAATATAACTATTTGGTGTTAGGAGAAGGTGTACATTATAATTCTGAAATGGGGGTTCTTAGTCCTGCTAATTTTTCGAAAACACCTGATATAGATACAGAAAATTTAACACAAGTATTTACTAGTGGTGAATGGCTTAATCCTCTTTATCTTATAAAAGATCCTACTGCAAAACTCTCTTGGCAATTACCTTATAAGATGGAATTAGGAGATAGAATAAAAGTGGCACACCCTGAAGGTGATGTTATTATAGATCTTCTCACGGAAGAACCTTTATTGTTCCCCGATGGAGGAGGGTTTCTTGGTCAAGTAGTAGAAAGTAATAATTATTATTGGTCAAAATATCAACATTTTTATATATCTAATAATACTGATTGGCCAGTAACAAAAATAGCTGCAAAAAAACTTTCTTGGCAAATACAACCAGAACCTAAGTATATGAAAGAGTATCGTTTTTATATTGATGAAGACGCTTTTTTGAATTATTTTCTTGATGAACCTGATCCAGAAACTACCGATGATATAGCGTATACGGATGCTTGGTCTGATTTTGTAAGATACTGTCTTGATCAAGTAGAACAAGAGATTGTTACGAACAAACTTCCTGCAGAAGTAGGAGAGCCAGATCTACAAGACGCTGATGATACTGGTAAAACTTGTGATATAGAAGTTACTGCTGATGCTAAAACACATGCGCTTTTATTTGATATTCTCATATATCATAATAACATGTGGTTCAGATCTTCTCATAATGTAGAAAGTTCACAGAAACTTTCTTGGAATACTTTTCTATCCAGAATCGGAGATGTTCAAGAAGGGGATGTTATTACTGATGACGCTAACGATAAATACAGAATCAAAGAAATAGATTATGATCAGAAAAAGATTTTACTTGAAGAAGTATTTCCGTCAGGTAATTTTGACGGTCCTTTTTGGGTAAATGAAGCAGATATGCAAGAACACGGTTTTGAAAAAGTATCTTTTCAAAAAGAAAGTTGGGGATCTAGCAGGCGTATTTGGATAAGTTATTGGGTTATTAGACCGGACCAAAAGTTAAATACTTCAGATGTTCAGCAAAATTGGACAGTCGTAACACCTTTATTACAACAATTTGAAGGCGTTGATCAAATTACGAATATAATTAAAGAAAAGCTTCGTAATTATTTAAAAAAAGAGTATCCTGATGCTTTTACATCAAGTTATTTTTGGGGAGATATGAAAATGTGGGCATTAAATAGTGAAAATATTGAATTTTTAGACAAATATTTTACAGAAGAAGAAATCAAGAAGTTAAAAGAAGATTCTATACTAATAGTGGATAAAAAAGAATTTCCAGTAGAAGTAAATAATCCTTTGACAAATATAAACTAGGAGTTAACATGAAAAAGAGTTTTTGGAGAAGCACATTAAAAGTATTTAGTAAATCAGAAAAGTATACGGATGACTTTAAGAATTACAAAGTACCTAGTTCAAAATCAGAATTGCCAAATCGTGCGGACTTTTCTGGTGACAAACAACCCTCCTCAGGGGATCCTGCTAAAATCGAGTTAAATCATTGGCATTCGGGCAATAGTGCTTATCAAAAAGATAAGAAGGTAGAAAAATCTAACGAAAAGATACCCTCTCCTGTTACACAAGAAACTAATAAAAGAGAATTTGTAGGCAAAGATGCTGTAGAAAAGACATCAAATAAAAGGCATTGGCGTAAAGTATTTGCAGATGTTAGTTTTCAACAAAAATCAGATGGGGAAGTTTCTATTGATGTTACAGGTATTGCTACACCAGATGATTCACTTTCTGAAGAAACTTTAGAAAATGAAGAGATTCCTCCAACAGAGAATTTTTCTAATTGGAGAAAACGATTGACAGCATCAGATGCAGATATGGATTTCAAAAGAGAACCAGATGGGACTATGGTACTTAAAGTAAAGCATCTTAATAATGCAGATAATTTAGAATCGCCTAATACACTCGAAGAAACACCGCTCGCTCAGTCCCTACAAGCTCCTGAGGTGGAAGCGCCCTCTTCATCTCAGGAGTCTTTTACAGAAATTCCTCAAAATAATGTAATGGCTTCTGCTAATTGTACTTCTGCACATAAAGATATGAAAGAACATATCCTTAAAAAAGAGGGAAATTTAGCACTTATTGCAAGAGAATGTGCAGATAAAGTTGGCATTTTTATAGAAGCTAGTAGTAATAATAAATTACCACAAGTATTAGCACAGGAAGTTCATGCGCGTAATGGCAAATTCTGGAGAGAATTAATTAACGAATCCTTGTGGATTAATCATTTTGATAATTATATGAGTATAAATAAATGAATAATGATCTGTCTTTTTCCGATAATTTATCTTTTTCTGACTCAGATAATAATGAGGAAATAGATCACGCTATAGAGCAGATAAGTTCTTCTCTGTCTTTTCATATGAAAGATAATCCTTTGGTACCTACATACAAAGCGTCTAATAAATTATTAGGCACTTTTAAGAAACGACGTAAAGAAATTGCGAAATTGTTAGAAAAAGAAACGTTATCCTCTCAGGAACTTTCAGATCTTAATTTAGAAATGAAAGTAATATCAGAGGTTCTTGATCAAAATATCTAAGATCTTTGCCAAATTTTGCCCACCTTGAAATTTTGCACATCTTTATCTATATCTTGTATAGTTTATGAAAGACTTTGTACAGAATTTAACAAAACTTAAAGGAGAATTAAATATGTTCCCACAGAAAAAAGAACCCGTTGTTGCTCTTGATAAGAAGCAAGCTCTCGAAGCGTTAGGAGAGATGGAGGATGAACTTACTTCAACTAAAGGAGATGCTGAATCTTTTTTAGGTGATATAAATGAAATGTCTCCTGATGATATGGATTTTGATTTAAAAGATGAATCTTTGTCCCCTGAAGATAAGGATACTATAAAAAAAATCAAAACTCCTGAAGACGCAAAAAAAGCCCTTGATACTGCTAATAAAGATATTGCAAGTGTTATTGATGCTTTGGATGGTTTCACAGGACAAGCTACCGAAGAAAAAGAAGCCATAGCATTTAAAAGAATGAATGCTAAATATTCTTCTTCTTTAATAAATTTAGCAAAGCAAACCGATACTGTTATTATTGACGCAAAAGCAGCTTTAGCGCATTGGTCTTTTTTGAAAAAAGTTAAAAGACCTTCTAAAAAAGCTTCCAAAAATACACATGCATCAACAAATGATCCTATTGATGAAGCGTTTTCTACTGTTGAAAAATCATTAACTTTTGTTGAGAAAATTGCCTCCGCTTTAGGTTACAAAAAAGTTGAAGCTACCGCTGTTCCTCCAACAGGTGCTGACTTTTCAGGTGATAAATGGCCTAATGGTAAAGATCCTAAAGAAATTGAAGAACGCGCTTGGCATTCTGGTGGTGAAAAATTCAATAGAGATAAGAGTTTTGAAAATGCTCGTCCTAATCCATCTGTTGACAGACGTCTTGATTCTTCAGAATATCCTAGAAATGACAAACCTTATGTAAATGCATCCTTTAAAGTAAATCCTGATAATAAATTTTCTTCTTATTGGGAAATAACAGATGCAAAGAGTGGGCGTAAACTAGTTGCTGATTTTGCGAATGTTCCTGGTGATACTGGTCCTAAGAATGATCAAACTTTCAAAGAATTTGCAAGTAAACATTATGGAAAGAAAATTGCTGAAACAGTTGTTACAAGTGGTCTAGAAACCGTACAGAAACAATTAGGTGGTACTATTAGTAAAGTTACTAAAGAAGGACTTAAAGTAGTTGCAGCTGATAAAGGTGGTTTGAAATCTTATTATACTGATGCATTTGGAGATTCTTCTTATGCTTCTGAACTTACTTCGGGTGCTGGTGTTACTAAAATGGATACTAAATATACACCTAAAGATGATTCAGTAAAAAGTAAAAAAGTAGAAACTAAAGATGGTCCTGGTAAACTTTCCGCAAAAGATATTGATATCGAAAGAGCACAAGCAAGACAAGCAGTTATACTTGCACGTAAGTATGCTAGTAGAGGAGCTATTCCTTTTACTAAAGAAGCTATTTTCAGTAAAGCTGGAAATCTTATGAAACTTACAGCAGATGCTTTTAAAACTCGATCCGAATCTTTAGATGATATACCTATTGTTAATGAAGCTGCTTTGAAACAGGCACACATACCAGATGCAGAGACTGGAATAGTAGGAAACACAAAAGAAGCAGTTCGTGATCAAAATGCAAAAGTTAATACAGAAGATATTGATGGTAATGTAAAAGGTGATGCAAACGTTAAGAAATCAAGCTTTGTTCCTCAAACAGCTGTTGAAGGTACACCGCAGATTAAATATCAGTTTAATACTGTAAAGAGTAGATTAGGTAACAAAGGCATAACATCAGAAAAATTAAGATTGCCTAAAAGAACATAAATAAATTTTATCGTTAAACGTTAAGAAAAATATTAATTAAATTATTGGAGTAAATAATGTCAAAAGTAATTGTTTTACGTGCAAACGCTAAAGATTATCATAAAGTCGCAGCTGGTACTATTACCACAGGTTGGCTTCCTGGTATAGGCATGCAGTATAGTGCTACAGGAGCTTACGTTGAAGTAGCTAATGTAGATAGTACCATGTTTATCGCGGGGGATGATGAGGATGAACTCGTTGCACCTCCTACAGGATCTTTAGTAACGTTGTATTACGGTGCTGGAACAAAACTCCTTATTAACCACAAAGAAGAAGTAGATGCTTCAAGTGCATCTCGTGTATACGAATCTGAAGTAGAATCAGTTTCCCCAAATGCTAATTTGTATGTTGGTGCTACTGGTCTATGGCAGTCTACTGTTACTGGTTCGGTTAAAGGAAAATTATTCCAGGTACCTGCAGCTGCTAACAATTATGAACTAGGCGTCATACTTAGATTCTAATTGTAGCGTAGTATTACCATAAGCCTCCGGCCTTAGAAACAGGACCGGAGGCACTATTTTGAGAGAGATAAAAAAGTTTTCAATCTATATCGTTTACAGTTTATTTGTAAACTACCACGATGCTTAGATTTGATTAATTAACAAAAGTATCGTTCAATTAAATAAAAGGAGTTATATAAATGATACTCTTAAATCAAGGACAGAACAAACCTGGTGACGGATTCTCTATAAAGAAAGAAGCTAGTAATGTTCCAGTAAATGACCCCTACAAGGCTTATCAACAGTCAGTAGCGGATGATTCTATTTGGCAATCTTTAACAACTGAAGCTGGAAGACAAGCTCTCGGAGCGCAGATGGCTGTGCCTATTCGTGAAGAATTGGATTACGTAGGTACTTCACGTAAATTCTTTGAGATCGATGTTTTAGCGCAAGGTCAGATTGCAAGATATGACAAAGATATTAACGTTCCGGCTTACGTTGTGTCAAAAAGAGGCCGAGTAGAAGAGTGGAATGTAGAAGGTGAATATGTTGAGCCTACTACTTGGGAAATTTTCTCACCAGCTCAGATCAGATTATCTCAAATTCAACAGAGAAGGTTTAACATTCTTGACAGAACCCAGGAAAAGATAAGAATCCAGACTCAGGTCCAGGAAGACGATCAATTCTTAGCGTTGTTAAATACAACTGCTGCTGCTAACACTACTGCTAACCCAACAGTAAATGGTACAGCTGGTGCTGGCTTGGATAAATCTTTCTTAAACAATCTAACATCTACTATAATGGATCATGATTTACCATGTTATGGTATTTTGATGAGATTTGATTCATTTAAGGATATTAGAGGATGGGATAATAGTGATTTAGATCCAGTAACTATGAGAGAGATTATGGAAACGGGTCTTTATGGTAGCATATGGGGAATCGATATCATCGTTTCTCGTAGAGTTACACATAAGACAGTTTATGCTCTTGCAGAACCAAGATTTTTTGGAGTTATGCCAGTAAGAACTGAAATGATCTTAATGCCAGATGACGACCCAAAACAAGCTACTATTGGTTATGTTGGTTACGAAGAGATTGGTATGACTGTTGTTGTACCTAATGGATTAGCAAAAGGAATTCATTCGTAATAGCTTTTTAAGCATATCACGATAGATGTTAATCTCTTCAAATAAGAAGGCAGCTTTTTTAGGCTGCCTTTTTTTATTTCTATCTGGAATTAAAGAGCATAATCGTCTATATCTAATAGAGAATTACTATAGCAAAAAAGGAGTGTTTTAATGAGCATTTGCCAAGATCTTAGGCTTTTTAATAAAACTGGTAAACGCACTGAATATACTATTGAAGTAGATAATACTTATTTACCATCAGAATCACTCGCGGGATTATCTCTTTACTGGAGCTGCAGACGTACTATCACTGCAACAACTGATAGTATTGCATTAAATAGTATACTTAATCCTAGTCAAGTATATATAAATAATGCTTCTAGCTCAATAAAAGTTATTCTTGAGCCTCAAGATACAATAAATTTATATCCTGGTGCTTATTATTGGGAAATTAACATTCATTCAATTTACACAGGCTTGGATATTTCATATCCTACAATAGCTTATGGTGATATAATCTTTCAACGATCAGTTAAACCTGATCTTTATTTAGGAGATGACAACATGACTAATGTTTTCGGTTTTATCAAAGCTGATACATCATTAGGTGATTTTAGTTATACATTACCAACAGCACTTTCTTTTATTGGTAAAATATTTATTATTAAATCTGATGATTTAACAGGCGGTCAAGTACGTGTTTACCCTGCTACAGGCAGTGGTAATCAAATTGACGGCCAGACCATTTACGAAATCAATTCACCTTTCACAGCATTGTCTTTATACAGTGACGGTGATAATTGGTGGATATCTAATTAAAAGGTAGGTATACAATGAAAAAATATTTTTTATTATTTATTATTAGTCTATTGTGTACTTTAGACGTGTTTGCTCAAGGATTCTCAGATGAAAAATTTGAGAAGTATGTTGGGTTTGCAAGAGGAAAATATCCTCTTACAGTAGCAGGCCTGCAAAGAGCAGTAAACTCACTACCATCAGATAGTGGTGTTGTATGGGTAGCTTACCCCGGAATCGATACTACTGGTTTAGGATTTATTCCTACTAATGTACAATTAAGAGGTTGGATTAGTGGTATAGAGATAGGAAGCAGTTTTAATCCTGTATGGGGAACAATCACAGGGTCTCTTTCTAGTCAAAATGATCTCCAAGTTATAAATGATAGTTTAGCTTCAGATATAGCAACCTTAGTAATCGTAGATGATTCATTGGCTTCTGATATTGCTGCTTCGACTGTGATACAAGATTCATTGGTTTCAGATATAGCAACCTTAGTAGTCGTAGATGATTCATTGGCTTCTGATATTACCAACTTAGTAGATAAAACTACTACTCAAACAATTACTGGAGAAAAAACATTTAGTAATAGTAAGACTGTATTTAGTGGTGATAGTGTAGGCATACGAGGTGATTTAGATGTTGATGGTGGCGTAAATGTTGGTACTCTTGGTAATAGCATTTTTACCGAGATAGACGCAGAGATAACTGCTCCCAATATAATCGAGGGTTCAAAATTAGGCTACTCAGGCGTGTTTTCAGTGGTTAATGGATATGATGGTATAAGTCATACTACGGGTACGCCAAGTTATTATATGCAGGGGTCAGAGACTATAATAGCAGTTGTGAATGATACTATGCCATCAGGCATAGCCAGTAATATAGGAATATGGTTAGATGATACAAGCAATTCTAAAGTGACTGATGGATGGTTAGTGAATAATCCAGCGTGGGTCGGGTACTCATCACGCTTTAAGTTAGGTGATTTACCAGAGGAACGAGGGGCTGGAAGATTTGTAGGTTATAGTGGTTATATAGATGAAAATTCTCTTGATGACACCGATTCGGTAGGGTATGATATTTATGGTTATACTTTTAGAAGTGGTTTGGGAACAGATAGAAGATGGACAGGAAACTAGTACACTTTTTATAGTGATATGAGTTCGTATAGTTTTTCAACTAAACACATTGGGACTAATTACCACTTCTATGGACTTGGGGATTACCCAAGTTACTTTGGTGGGAATATTTATACAGATGGTGA
>Ga0307377_10003466_pt1 | contig 17820 bp, 28 predicted proteins | sample TR3MG_FD_202535 | JGI IMG/M metagenome (GOLD analysis project Ga0307377, IMG submission 202535) | Soil microbial communities from Risofladan, Vaasa, Finland - TR-3 | ecosystem: Environmental > Terrestrial > Soil > Coastal area > Acid sulfate soil | place: Finland: Risofladan, Vaasa | collected... | reverse complement strand
CATATGTTATTAAATTTTTATTTACAATCATGCAATTATTATTATATGTACATTTGCGTCTTTTTTCTTTTGTCATTCCTATCGTATCTATTTCAACTTCATATAATTCATTGATGTTTTTCAAACATAACACATCAGAACCGAAATAAACAATTTTTTCATATTGTTTAAAATTATCAGGATTAAAACATTCAAATGATCTATATGTCATTCTTAATTTATTATTTTTTTCGTATAATTCTTCATCTGTGTATATATACGAAAAATTATAAATTGAATTTAATTGTTTTTGAATTTCTAAAGACATTGTCATTTTATTTATTATTATAAAAAATGGAATATTAAAATTAGAATTATGTCTTAATATACTTTTAATAAATGCTTTTAAATATATCGAATATTTATCATCACATATTGTTATAAAAGCAATCATACATATACCTGCTTTGTTTTTTTATGCATTTCTGACCATCTTAATTCAAGTGCTTCTCTGTCTTTTCCTTCTTTCTCAAAATGCAATATGTCTTTTTGTATTTTAAATGGTACAGGGCAATTATAAATATTATGATGTGGAGAACCAACCCATTTAAAACGCCTATTCCACTTGAAAAATCGAGGCTGCCAATCAGGATAATTTTTTATTTGTTTTAATGGATCGTTTATATCAGAATAATAATTAAATGTTTTTCTTGATATTATACCATATTCAATACTTGTATTTTCAGCAAGTACCGGCAAATATTCTTCTAAATCCTTACTGAAACATTCATCTATGTCCATAATTATAATATTTGTGTCGTCTTTGACAAACGAACAGGAATAATTTCTTTGCATTGCCTGCATGTCGTGATAATTTTTATCGTAATTATGAACATAAACAAATACTCCGGCTTTTTCAAATAATTCTACTGTTTTATCAGTACTGCCGCCATCTATTGCAATTACTTTTCCAATATATGGATTGTTAATAACAAGCTCAATAAATCTCGGTAAATTTTTTTCTTCGTTATAAACTACAATAGGCATCGTAAGTTTTTTATTTATCTTCAATATCGGTTTTGCAAATTCCTTTTTGATATTTTTATCATCAGAATTGTATATTTTTTTTTCTTTTTCTATAGGCATTTCATATAATAATTTATATATTTTTTCAGGTTTTATATCAAGACATTTCGGAATTTCAAAATCCTTTTTTATGTCCCCATGTTTACATCGCATCATATGATAATCGCCACATCCATGACATTCAGGAGATTCCCATATAACCTTATAATTACCAGTATAATACTGCAATCTTAATTTTGGAGTGATAATAGAAAATATGCATACTGTTGGAATATGCAATGATAAAGCAACATGCATTAATCCGCTGTCTACAGTAATCATATAATCTATATCTTTTATTATGTTTATACATTCTCTTATCGTTGTTTTACTTTGATAATTAATTATTCTTTTATTTTCATTGTATGAAATAAAATCTTCTTTTCCTAAAATCACAATTACATTTCTTTTATCAGCATTAAGTATATATTCTATTAATTCTGTTCCGTAATAATATTTCCTATATGAATGAGAAGCATTTAATTCAATACCTATATAAATATATCCTTCTTTTTTATTCAAAATAGATTTTTCGTTTTTAAAATATATTCGCGGTTCTTTATCTTTTATTTCTAAATTAAATTTTTCATTATAAACATCTGTCCTATGTTTTTCATGTCTGCTTCCTGCTGTTTCAGAATAATTTCTTAAATCTTCATAACAATCATAATCATTAAAATTTATATTCTTTATATTTTCCTTTGTGTTCATTAATAAATTTTTATTTATTGATGGATTATTATTATATACATCCGGAAACATACTTAACATTGTTATATCAATATTTTTATTATTTTTTAATTCCCTTATAACCGGTTCCAATAAAAGAAGATCGCCTATTCCTGCATCTCGAATAATCAATTGTTTCATATTTCTTGTCAAAAAATATTTTTCAGGGTCTTTGCAAAATTGAATGTTAGTAAATTTCTGGACATAATTCATCGCAATATTAATTGGTAATTGCATAGGTATATTTGATTTAAATATTATTTGTTTTTTTAATTCAATACAAATAACATCAATATCAGTATTCCCTTTATTTATTACCCACGCATTAATACTGCTCATAAATATCCTCAATAGAAACATAATCAATTTTAGCTGTACGTATACGATAAAAAACAGAATCCTGTTGCTCCATATCATCAACAGCAATATCAACAGGTAATATCATTCCGTCTTTTTGACGACTTGTTTCCAACTGTAATATTGTTCTTACTTGTTCCCATAAATCAAGAGAAGTTTCAAGAGCATTTATTCTATCAAGTATTTGTATTCCTACTTCAATAATTACACTATAATAATGATTGTTTGTTTTTGTACTTATATTTTCCTCTATTCGTTCCCCTCCATCGTCTATAGTTATATATCCCTCTCCCTGAACGAATCTATCAGGCATATCGGAATAACCTTTAAATACGCTTGTTTTTTTTATGTTCCCTGCATTAATAATTCCAGCCTGTACTGCATTGTAAAGTATAGTATATAAATTATTTATTAATGTTTTCATTTGAATTTTATATGATTGTCTAAAAATTTATGCCATAATTCAGTATATTTTTTTTTATCATGTATAGTAAATTGTAAAGCCTTTCTGCGAGGATTACTTCCAATTACATTTCTTAATTTATGATTTGTTGAATATTCGACAATATTTTTAGTTACTTTTCTTATCTGAAAAGAATCACGATATAATCCAGACGATTGCAATAATTTACTTCGTTCACTATACCTTGAAATGTTTTTGCGCATGTATCCTATATGCCCAAAACCCCATTTGCTGCGTAATGATTTTAATTGATCTTTTGCAAGTGGCTTTTTATCTGTTCCGTATCTTATACGCCACGTACCCGCAGGCGTCTTTAATGTACGAGGAGAAAACGGCTTCCATTTTTTCCTTCCTTTAATATTGCCTTCAAATTTAAAAGTGAGTTTTGTATCTTGATCAATTCCTGTCGCTAATGGAGACATATAAAGAATTGTGTTTTTTAAAGGTCTTTCCAAACCTTTTTTTAAAACCTTTGGAAAATCTTTAATATCGATTGTTACTTTTGACATTTAATCCTCAACAGGTCTTTTATCTTGCAATTCTTCTATGTCAAGAAATTCACCATAATCACCAAGACCAAAAGCAGGTTTTATATCAGGTCTTGAAATATTATTAATTAAATTTGTATCATCTTGAATATTATTTCCGCTGCCATCAATTAATTTGACTTCTCCTTCAATAATTGAATTTATTAAATCTTCAAAATTTTGCCGCCAATATTCAACATCATTTACATTTTTTGCTTCGCGTTTTGCTCCATATAAATATATAAAACATAATTCAGCAGTTTTATATTGCGATAATAAATTTATATAATCAGGAGTTGTTATAATTAACGAAAAATCAATTATTCCTGTTAATCGTGATTTAATATATTTATCTGCTTGTATAATTCTATCAGTAACTTTTGTATCATCCATTAAATCAATCGTTACAAGTTTAGCATTATTTCTTAATTCAGTTACCGTTGAATATGGCATAATAAATCCTTATAAAGACAAGCGGGGAAATTAATCCCCGCTATAATTTTATTTAAGTAAGAGTATTTGTTATAAGATAACCGGAAGTTGCATCAACGAGAAGTTCATCAATTTCTTCATAAACTTCAATTTTAATGCCTCTTTCCTCATCTTTAACAAATCTGCGTACTATATCGCGTTCCGTAAAAGGAGAATACATCAATGTTCTTGACATTAATGTCGGCGATACTTCACGATAAAATACCAGTACATTCTCTCCCCATATTTCTTCCATTGTCGGATCGCTTGCTGTGCCTTCATATGTATTTAAGCCGAAAGAACCTGCGATTTGTGGTTCAAGTCCGAGATTCCTTAATCCAGCCATGAAATCCCACAAATTTGCGGAAGTAGTATATTTAAAATAATCTTTCCACTCATTCGTTTTGATTGCTTCAATTGCAACACTCATCGGAACTACAATACTGTTAGCAATCATTCCTGTTGAATGATAAATTGTTTTAATAGCAGTTAAAATATCAGCTACAGGCGTTCCCGTTGCAACGACATTCCAATCGCCACCGGCATTAACTGTTTGTGTAATAATCGCAGCATTACCAGCTATGTCAGCGACCCTTTTTTCTCTTGAAAGTCTCTGGGAAAACTGTACTTGCCTTACTGCATCCTGTTCAAGATTTATAGGTTTGTCAGCATTTGCTCTTTCGCGATTGCTGACAAAAAAAGAAAGTGCATACTCTTCACAAGTATAAGTTCCGGAAGTTGTATTCCATGAAATTTCTTTCGATTTTTCGCGTCCACCTATTTTGTTATTATAAACCCGCAATGAACTTTTTGTATATTCAACATATTTGTCCGAGGGTCTATTTACTTTAAAAGGAGGAGCAACAAAATCTCCAACAAATCCACGCATCTCATAACGAGTTGCAAAATTCGTCAAAAATTGATTAGTATGTATTGTTTCAGCCATAATTTACTCCTTAATTAAGTTGATAAGGTGATGTAAGCCTTACACTCACCAAATGATTTGCAGCACTTGCAGCCTCTCTTGATATTCCTACAACCCAATCTCCGGAAGCTGCTGCTGCAACTTTACCTGTAGTAGCTGCGATTGCTAATTCTATTCCTGCATTGAATGCACCATTAGCTTTTATTTTTGCGATACCCATTTCACGAACTTCAGCAAGTTGTGTATCTGTCGGTGCATTAAGCAAAACACCTGCCGGCAATACTCCCTGCCCTGTTGGTGCTTTCACTTTCATCCGTCCGCTTGATTGAGCAGAAGGCATTATAACACAATTTTCAAGCGCTGATAAATCGCCATCCGCTTCATACGATTCGTCCATTAAGGACATTTCTTTTGTTTCGTCTTTTACTATAGCCATAATTTACCCCTTATTAATTAGATTTTAATCCAAGCTTTTCACATGCTTGTTTAAAGGTCATTCCGGGATTCTTTTTTATTAGAAGATCAATTGCTTTCTGTACTTCATCAGGATCATCGCCCTTAAAATTTGTAATATCAGGCATTTCATTTCCTGTGGCATTTTCGCCGAGATTTAAAATCTTTTCTCGTGATTCAATATCTTCTTTAAAAAGATTTAAGGAATTTTCATTTTCATTTTTACAACGAATATAATCCGATGTGTATTTATCCTTAAATTTCGGAAGTATTTTTCCTTCCTGAATTTTTAGCGTTACATAATCGTCCGCTTCTTTTTTATTTGTTATTTTTTTGTTTTCCTCAACTTCTTTTTTGAAAGTTTCAAGATTAATTTTTTCTTTCTTGAGATTTTCATTTTCAGTAGTTAGGGAAGCAAGTTTATTTTTGAAATTCTCAATTTGAGAATCTTTATCAGAATTTGACGATTTCATTTTTATAAGTTCGTCATATTCTGACTTTTTGATTTCAATAATGTCCATCTTGTTCTCCTTTTTAATATTTTGAAAATCAATAGTAATTATTTCACTATTGTTTTCATTGCTTTCTTTTTGTAGTATTGATTCATTTTTGTATAGCGCAACAAAGTCTGAAAGTGTAGTAATTGCCGGAGTACCATTTGCGCCATGAAATGTAACTCCCTGCAAAACATTTTTAAACCTCTTGCCATTGGCATGTATGAAGTTTCTATATAGTTCAACAGATTTTTTTTTCAATGCTCCCGCTTCAATTAATTCAGCTATTGTTTTTGGCACTTGTTTAAAATCTGCAACTAACTTATTTCCAACCTTGTATAAATTTTCCACAAATCCGAGGCTCATAGCTTTTAAAGCATCCTTAAATTGAGAAGTAGCTTTTTCGTTATGATCTATAGTGATGTATGGTTCAATAACTTGATTTTCAAAATTCTTTATCATCTCATCAAGATCAGAATCTGTAAAATCAAATCCTTTCCAGTTTCCTATTTGAAAAATTTCAACGCCCTTCATGTTTTTAATTTCTAATTTCATATTTTCTTTTTTGTCATTTATTACATCATCATTTTGTGATTTTTTATCTAAATTTAATTTATTGAAATCAATAATTTCCCCTATCTTCATATTTTCTCCCTTAAACTGATTATTACATATAGCAAATCTTTGCTTTTCTTCAGAATATTCTTTAACCATTGTATTATTAGCCATACAGCGCGATATAAAATCATTTTTATTTTCATTCTGTTTTGGTTTAGGTATTGGCATTATGCAGCAGCCTTTAATGTATAAACTGATCCAAGTGAATCAGCTTTTATTGTTCCATTACCTGTTATTTTATTTAATTTAATATCTCCTTTTAATTCTTTTAATGCTCCAACAGAATTTAATTCAAGTATGTTAATTATTTTATCAGCAAAATCAATCGTCTGTGTTCCGCTTGATCCAGTAAGCGTTATAGTCCCTGTCCCAGTATAAGAAGCCGCCGCGTCTGTTGTTATATCCCCGGAAATCGTAGCATTATTTGTACCTATTGCAAGCGTTCCCTTATTGTCAATATTTATTCCGGTTATATTTCCGTCTGCCTGTAAAGTGGTTGATGCTAAAACATTTATATTATTTATTATCATAGCTGTATTAAGCGTTAATTTATTTCCGCCGTTTACATATAAATCTGAATCTGCCGTAAACCCTGAAATTGATCTATTTGCATTAAGAGATATATCTATTGCGGTTACATCGCATGTGCTTGCCGTTAAAACTAAAAAATCATTTACTGCCGGATTTACAATATAAAGAACATAAGCCCCTGTTAATGCAGAATTAATAAAAATAATTTGCTTTGTATAAAAATCATTTGTTAATGTATGCGTTCCTGCAGTCGCAAGTAAAAGATCAAGGATATTTGATGAGTGAGGATTACTTAAATTCCCTGTCCCGGTTAAAGTGAATTGCCTTAACCCGAGTAAAAAAATATTTGCGTAATTTCCAAATAATAAATCACCACTGCTTACAATAGCAGTCATAAAAGTACATACTCCTGCCTGAACATCAAGACCAGTCGTTGTAAATGCGTCGCTAAAATGTTGTATTGTGCCGTTTACAATTATCCGCCCGAAAGAATTTGCAAGAAGATTATGTGATCCTGAACCTTTGAAAGTTATCTGTTCAGTAGTACCCTTCTGCCATACCGTCCCGCCAGTATTTGTTAAAACCAAACTTCCTGTCAATTCAATGTTTGCATTATTTGTATTGTTTATTGTTACCTGTCCTGCGGCAGAAGTTCCAATTTGAAAAGTATCAACCTTTAAAGTGCCCGCTGTAAATTTCCTTGTTATCGCAGAAGCCCCAGCAAAAACAGTCATCCATGAATTGGGAGAATCAACCGCAGGAATTAAAAATACAAACCCTGCCGTATTTGCAACCTGCCAGAATCCGTATGTAAAAGCAGTAGCACGATTGTTTGTATAAGTAGCACCATCCTCAATGCTTAATCGTAATGCTCCTGCTCCGGTAACATCTGAATTAACGCCGAATGTAAAAGACCCGCCTGATCCAATACAGCCCATGTGCGTTGTCTTTCCGTTTGTATTAATAATCCCGTTAATTGTATTTGATAAAGACAAATGATCTGTAAGATAAGCATTTGCCTGTACTGATTGTATTGTAACACCTGCATTAATAATGATCTGTGAAAAAAATGTAAAGTTGTATATTTTATCTATCGTTACAATATGTGTTCCGCCGTTATCGGCAAAAGTTATAATCCCGTAATTATTATTATTTATTATAGCGGAATTTGCAAACTCAAATTTGCTTTTTATTGTAAACTTTGAATCAACCGCTAATTGAATCTGCGAATACAAACCCATTTTAAGTTCATCGCAAACCAATCCTTGATCTGCCGATGATGTAAGTTTCAAAATGGATTTATTCGACGCGTCTGTACCATTAAACCGTACAAAAGTTCCGACGATTAAATTATATACACCAAGATTAAGAGTATTGATCCAATTATCCGTACCGCCTGTGTCAACGGTATTGGTGGCAATGGATAATGCTTCTCTGTTAGCTTGTAACCTGCAAATATACAAAGAAGCGGTATTGGAAAACTTTGCATCGTCTGTTGCAAGCGGAATTGTGCCTGTCATCAATCCGCCTTCTGTATTTGACCAGCGGAATAATCCCCAGTCTGTTACGCCAAGCGCGCCTCGCCACCACATATTAGCCATTTAATTATTCTCCAATATTTCTCATTGCTGTGTTATAATGTCTTTAACATATAAATCATCATTAAACATTCCACGCATTTTACCGTTTTTTGTTATGCTTCCGGAAATAGTTCGTATATTTCCACTTAAAACTTTTGCTGCATCAACAGTTAAATTACCGTTTAATATTCCGAGATTAATTATACAATCTTCGGCTATCACAATATTTCCAGTTATTTTTGCAACCGGAGCGATCAAATGAACATAAGCAACATTTGTATAACTTTCTGTATATGTTGCTGCGTCCTGACAAATAATAACAATTTGATTATCTACAGCAGGAGTTAATGCGCTTGCTGCTGTCTTTGCACTTGCTAAAGTAAGTTTTTTTTGTATATAACTTTTACCGTCATTTAAATCCGAACCACCCTTACCGAAAAATATTGCATTTGTATATCTTCCGTTCACATTACCAGTTTTCCCATCAATCTGCGTAACTATTCCCTGAACTGTGGAATTTAACCATGCGTTTGTGTCTGCATCCCAAACCCAAACAGTATCTGTATCCCCAACAACGCAATTCCAGCCATTTCTGACAGTCGGATCAACAATCCCATTAGGATAAGCAATTAATAAAGCTGCCTCTGTCACAAACCATCCCTTATTATTCCCTGCAAGCGTCCCGTCGCTATTAAGTTTTATTGCAACAATAGACCCGCCCGCTGTCTTACCGAATATCTTTACATTTTTACTTATATAATCAGCCATACAAACTCCTATTGTACTAACATTTCTCCGCTATCATCTACCTTAACAGCAATATCATTTCCGCTCTCATCCTCACCAAACATAATTACATTCTCACTTATATAATCAGCCATTCTTTACCCCCAGAATCCTTTTTTCTTTAAGTGTTGGTTCTGCTATTCTTGATTCTTTTATTTCAATTTGCTGTAATGCTTTAATAGCAACCTGATTTAATATTAATGCAATTTGTATTGCGTTAATTCCTGTTTTGTCTTCAATAGATACAATTTGTTTTTTTTCTGGATCAATAATAATTTTTAAATATTTTTCATTCATTTTCCAAATCCTTCAGCAGGTCTTATTGAACCAGCAACTCCTTCATCCCATTCTTGAAACCTATCAGAATAATTATAAAAAAAATTATCAGGATCATCTTTCTCGGTTATTAAAATAGGCGTAAGAAATGATCTGCAATTAAAATGATTCGGCGGATTGATCAACGATACCTGACTATCTCCTTTCTGTATTATTTGCCCGTCATGATGTTCGCAGAAGGGTGTTGTTCTATCATCAATAATCGCACTATACATATATGCCTCAATTACTGGGCTTACTGCTTTGTCCTCAAAAAAATTAAGCCTGCCTGAATTATAAAAATCACTTGCATTTGTTCTTGCTATCGTAGAAGCATATCTTTGTAAATCCTCTGTTAATTTTTTTTCTATTTTTATTATAATGTTTTTTCCTGTTTCGCCGCTTTTCAATCCTGAATAAATTATATTCCCCACCTCTTTTATCATTGAATCTTCTGTCGTTCCGGTAATAAAAAATGCTCTCTGTTTTGCTAAAGAAAAAGCATCTGCATCAGCTTGCGTAAAAATTCCAAGTTCTCCGTATTCATCTAAATGAGATTCAATCCATTGTTTATCAAGCCAGTCTTCCTCATTATTCTGAAATATTATTCCTTCTATTTTCCCGATTTTAAATTTCTTTTTTACTTTGTTTAATCTTTTTTCAATTTCTTCAATAGCATCCGTTTTCCCATTAAAATATAATTTATTATAATATTCGTTTAATAATCTTTTTAAATCTGTTTTCTTTATTCTTAATTTTTCAATTTCTGATAATTTTTCAGTGTCAATTATTTTTTTACTGTTTATTTGTTTTATGAGAGAAGCAACGTTGTCCATATAAATGCGTGAAAAATCTCTAATAAAATCATTTTCTGCCATTAAATAAGTACGATCAATTTTTTTTACATTAACAGGCAATCCAGACATATCATTTTTTTTCTGCTGAAATTTTTGCAAGAATAATTTATTAATTATTTTTTTATTTGCTTTTTCTATATCTTCTGTTAAAGGTTTTTCATCTTCATTTTCAATATTATCTTTAACTTCAGGCTGTTGTTGTTTTATTGTTTCGTTTTCTTTTTCATTATTATCTGATTCAATTTCTTCTCTTTCTTTTTCAGTTAACTCAGGTATCCCTGTCCATGATCTGATCCACTTTTCGTTAGGATTAACGATTCCTTTCGTTATAAGTAATTCAAGCATATCCTTTTCAATCGAATTGGACAGTTTATCAAATTCAAAATGCGGATAATTTTCTACATTTGCATAATTCAAATCTATTACTTTTTTAATATCGCTATTTACAAGATTTTCAAGACGCCTATGTGTATTTTCGATTATATTTATTAATATATTAAATTGCGTTTTCCCTAAAGCATAACTACCGCCATCAGAATCGCTGAATCCCATTTTATCCGGCAATAAAAGGCTTCTGCTTATTTGCGTATCAATCTGATTTATTGCTTCCTCAAATTGACTTGTCGCTCTCGAATTTCTTGCCTCATGCATTATAAATTTAAACTTACCAATCAAATCAGCCTTGTCATTATTCCAACGCCCGGGGTTTATGAAAAACATTGAATCCTGAAAATTCTTCAGCATGTCTTCAAGATTACTTACTTCGCTTGAATTTGTTATCCCTTTATCATATATAACTTCTGGAATTGGCGCGCCAAATTTTTCAAGATATTGATTGCGATATCTGAATATATAAAACTTTGCGTAATACTGCGTATATATAGACTGTAAATCACTTTTACCGTAATAATTCCCGTCTTTAATATAAGGATTTACAAATATAGTAAATTTATTTTTTATTTCTTCTAAATCATTTATTATTTTAGCATCACCATAATTACGGCTTATATATAAAGATTTAAGATTTCCAAATTCGTCATATTCAAAATCAAAAAATATTGAATGCTTATGTTTATATTTTGTTATAAACCATTTATCCTGATATATATTCGGAACATGAATTCCTTTTTGCGCCGCTGTCTTTGCATTATCCCATATTAACTCTGCAACCTTAAAACCATATATTTTAGCATCAAGAAAATTATCAAGTATATCCATATGGCTTATTTGCATATTAGCAAACATCCATTTAATAAATTCAGTTATTTCAATATCTTTTGAATTTCCACTGGCAGGTACAATTGAATTACTTACTGATAATACCATACGCTTAAAAAGATTAATTATGGAATTAATCCTGTCATCAAGCATCATCGTATCATAAATCTGTAATGTTTTACCTTTATCGTTAATTAATACATCAGGATTTTGCAGGACTGTTTCAAGACCTGCCGATTCATCCATTGATTTTGTAAGTATCTGATCAGTTAGAGATTTTATTTTGTTTTGAAATACTATTAATTTATTTTTTATTGTGTTTTGTTTTTTATTTATTGCCATTATATATATTTTAATCTACTATTTTCTTTTGTCAATATTATTTATCATTTTTTTTATTTATTATCAAAACATCTTTTTCGTTAAAATCATAATTAAATTTGCCTTTATACATTTCAATAACACCTTCTAAAGCATCCGGAGCATCCTTGAATTTATGATAAGGATACAAAGTTAATTGCTTCATGCTTTCAGAATATATATCTTGCCAGTCTTTTCTAAAATATACATATTTAATAACAGTTCCATGCATACCCTGTATTCTGCGATCTTTGTTTGTAGTATGATTAATACTTTCAATTCCCAATATTATTTTTTGATCCTGAAATTTAGACTCATTATGTTTCGTTATTGCTTTTTCAACATTACGAATAAATTCACTTTGCTGTGCATTACTTTCTATTGCAAACCTGTTCATTTTGTATTGTATAATCTTTTCAATTATAAGATTTTCATTATCTTCAGGATTGTTTTTATTGCTTATCCATTCAACAATATAAATATTTTCGTTTATTATATTGGCTATAATAAAAGAAAAATAACAAGGTTCTCCCTTTTCTTTTTTCCCAAAAGCTGGATCACAATAAGCAATAATATAATCTATTTTCACGGAATCATTATCATAGAATTTTAATTTATCAAGTGTATATAATTGCTCATCAAATGCAATAGGATTATTCTGCATTTGAGATTGAAATAAAACAGGGTCTTCTTCTTCGATTTTTTTTAAATCCTCTAATTTGTATCTGTTAGGGAAATATACATTTCCATTTTCATCAATGGACTTTTTTATTCTTATTTTAGTATCCGTTTTATCAATTATATGATTATACAAATCGAATAAATGCCATCGTGTGCCTATTGTAATCATTTTAATAAAGTTTTTTTTATCGCGTAAAAATCTCAATGATTTAAAATATTGCAATGTTGATTTTCTTGCTGCCTCGCTTATCATGTCTTCAAGCCCCGCAAGATCATCGTTAATAATCATATCATAATGACTTGAAGCTATTGAATGATCTATTGCCCCTATTGCTATTGTCGGCTCTTTCATTATGCATTCATTTGAACGTTTGCTTATTATTATTTCATCATCCCGCCATTTATCACCGACATAATTCCCATAAAAATATTTTAACTTTTCGTTTTTTTCAAATTGCTCTTTTATCTCTCGCAAAATCTCTTTTGCTTTTTTTAATGTTTTATGATTAATAAGTATTCGTATGTTTGGATTTCTGATTATAGCCCAAATAGAAAATCCAATAGTTATACAAGTCGTTTTAAAATGATCTCTCGGTTCAAGGTCTAATAAATCTGAATCAGTATATTGAATAAAATCACATAATTCCTTATGAGGTTTTTCTTCAAGTAAATTATAATTAAGAATATACTTTACAAATTTAAAAAGATTATCATAACATTCGTATCTTATTTTTATTTCTAAAGGATTAATCAATTATTTTCCGAATAATCTTGATAATATTCTTATACTTTGACTTAAAAATTCCTGCATAACTAAAAGAACAGTTATGGCTATTTTAATCCAAATATAATCTTTAGCCCATATACAATATATCAAACCACCAATAATTAATATACGAATAACGATAAATAAAATATTATTTTTCATTTATAATCCTTTATTTTATTATATAGTTCTATAATTTCATCATTAGTAAAATTATTAACACCATTAACATCAGCCTTTATTTTTTGCTCCGGCTTTCCGTCCGTCCTGTCAAGAATACTATCAATAGCCTTCTGCCGTTCATGTACCGGATATATATATTCTCCGGTCTTTTTATCTTTACTAAATATAATCTTTACTTTTTCTGCAGCCAACGGCGATGTCCAGTCATGATCCTCGCTTATTCCTGCTAACAGTTCTTTTATACGGGTAGAATAGTTTTTTGCACCTTTCGGTCTACCGTTCAGATTACCTGATTGCCCTTCTTTAAACTGTGTATCTTCATTCGGAAACGGCATTTTTCACCTGTTTTTTACCTGTTTTATAATATTTTTAAATATTTTAACTATCTGCATATAAATATTATATTACTTTTTCCCATTTTTTTCAAGCATTTTCATTCCCCATTTTCCATAAACATTATTTTTTGAATCCTTCTCAAACCGTTCCAGCCGTGCATTTAACAGGCAATACGGGCATTCTCCGAGATGATTACACACACATTTTTTTTTATTAGCCTTATATTTCCTTAAAATTATATCCTTAATATATTGCGTTTTTTGCTGTCGATCAAACCATCTTCTCAAATATTCAAGATGTTGTTTTCCAATAAAGTTTTTATTTTTAGATTTTTCCATTTTTATTAAAGACGACTTAAAAATAATTCCTCAACAATTTTATTTAATGAACATATATCTTTATTTTCAATATATTCTATATATTTTATAATTTCATCATCTTTTAAGTATTTTAATAAATCACAATTATATTTTTGCCTTATTAATTTTACAAGATTATCTAAACATTTACATTGCAATTCCATTTTTCCCTCCTATTTCCAACAACGTTTGAGTTTATCAGAAGTGTCAAAAAGATTCATAATAATCAGCCATTTGTTCATTTTCTTCTGCACGTAAACAATAACCACAATTTGTCTGTGTTTCATAACTTGTGCAATCTTTTTGACATTTGGGTGTAGAGCCTTTATGCTCGGAACCTGATAAACTCTGTTGTACGATGTTACTGGAAGGGCATTTTTTACATATAGTTTTTTTCTTTTCAAATTGATAAGGACAATCTATACAAAAACTCATTCTACCTCCAGTAATTTCGTACAACGGTTTACTGCACAGCCGATAGTTCGCGCAAACGCTGCTTGAGAGCCGCAAAATCTGCCGTGACAAGACCAGACTCCGATACCTCGATAATGTCGGATATTGCGCGAATTTTGGCTTGCAGTTGTTGTGTGCTGTGACAACTTTCTTCCACAGCTTTTAAGGCGCACGCGAGGCACATGACAGCCCTCTTGTCGCCAATAAATCCTTTGCCACACACACAGCATTTGCATGAATAACCACCAGTTGCAAAATTTAACAGCCGGAAATTGCCGACCGTGTTCAAACCATACACTATTTCGTGCGCCATATAACCCCCAGAGAAAATTGACATTGCACACAACTTGTTTTTATCAGTACTTTGTTCGTACATTCATTTTATAACGCCCATTAAAATATTATCCAGATATTGCCATGCAGGTTTATCAGCATTACCGCAGATATAATATTGCAATGCCAATATATAATTACCGCCTGATCGCTCCAAACACCACCGCAAATAATAACACCCGATCCGTATATTCCGTTCGCGATTTGTAAGCAGCCATTTTTTAGTTTTATCCGGTATCCGCAAATATGTTTTTCCAATAAGTGTATTGGTCGTTTTTAAACTAATGTCATTATAATATTGATTATATGCCTGTATAGTAACCTGCATTTCTCCGACTGCTCCCTTATGGGAAGTTTTCCCACGCCCCATGCTTTCAACGCGGATCAACGATAACACTATTCTACTGTCAATATTGTAATACTTGCTGTATTTTTCCACATAATAAATAATATTATCCGAATATAAATTACAAATTAAAAATAAAAATATTATTATTTTTCGCATGGTCTTAAAAATTTATGTAGTTACATTATGTTTGAGCATGTGATTATATAATTTTTTATTCACAGCCACCTCAAAAACATTAAAACAATTTTAACCCCGAAAAATACAATCCCCATTAAACATATACATATTATACTATATACAATTAGTATTACAATATCAAAAGGAAACTTTTTTTTAACTTTCATATCACCTCACAATATTAAAATCGTTAATAATATTTCGCCATTTTTTACCTTGTCAGCATACAATGCTTCAAACAATTTCCATTTAACTCGAAATACTGGCGTCATTGTCGCTGTGCTTTTCGCCTCCAGATATTCAATCCGCCCGTCGTTATGCGTTACAACAAAATCAACATAGTAATTACATATATGATAACCGTTTACGTCTAACGATATTTTTTTCTGCCGTTCATAACTTTTAATATCTTTCGCGGCGATCCGTATATCCAATTCCTGCGCTACTTTGCTTTCATATTTACTATCATATTTATTCCCGTTGTATTCAGTTTTCTGATTGTTATATTTATTACGGGTTTTAAAATATTTCCATGCCTTCTCACGGTACGTCATGCTTTTAAATCCTCAATATCCCAGTTTTAATATTTTCAACAACTTTTGTAACAAAAAGAAGATTGTTATATTGTTCTGGTGTTAATTTTTTAAATTCTTCTATACATTTTTTTAATATTTTAAAACCATAGTCGTTGTTGTCGGATCGTTGCAAAATTAGTCATCGAAACACCCATAATCAATTTTCGCATGTTCTTCTTGTATGCTTCTAATTTTTCTTAAAATATTTAACAAATGCGAAATTGTTATTGGTTTATCACCGTTTTTTTCAAGTGATTTTTCTAATATTTGTTCTAATATGTCAAAATCATTCATAGTTAATCTCCTTTAATTTTGCAATGTCCGACAACGTTCGCGATTATACGAACTTCCGCAGGAAGTTGCGAAGCGAACGTATAATCGCTGTTGTACGATGGGAGCGATTATTCCATTCGATGTTTGCTTGAATATGCCATTCTGCATTTTCTGATGTATTGTATGAAGTGCGTACCTCTGGGCCACAAGCACGGCATTGGTCACAAACTGCAAAGCCCCATTTAGTGCCTTGGTTTGTTTCATACGATACACTTTTACATCCGCAAAAAGGGCAAGGTTTTAATTTAATCATTTAATCGCTCCTTTCGCACAACGTTTGCAGTTATGAGAAGTCGGCTTTAGCCGATTTTGACGAAGCCGAAGGCGTAGTCTCATAACTGCTGTTGTATGCTGTAGCGGTCATTCTTCAAGCCTTTGAACAAGTTTTGCATATTCATACCCTTGCATAAACATTTGAAAAAACATATCTGTACTACCATTATCGTAAAAAGAATTTTTCTCATCTCTTGACGAACGCTGTAAATTTGGTAAATAAAATCTTGATTCTTTACTTCTTACAGTTTGTTCAAAAACGTTTCTTAATTCTTCAAATTCTTTTGAATGTGCTTTCATATTTTCTCCTGACCGCTATTGCATACAACGTTCACGACTGTGCGAAGTCGGGCTTGCCCGATTTGGGTGAAGCATCCGCAGGATGCGTAACCGCACAGTCGTTGTTGTCGGATCGTTGCAAAATTATTCATCCCAATTAGTTTTTGATTCTGCATTTTTAATAATATTATTTATATCAGAAAAAACTGTTATGCCTGCTATAATTAAACTTACAGCAAATACTATTAAACAAATAATTTCTTTATTCATACTAATCTCCTTTAATTTTGCAATGTCCGACAACGTTTGCGATTATGCGAAGTTGCCGTCAGGCAATGTAGAGGCGTTAGCCTCGGCAGATAACGGCTGTTGTACGAAGTTTATTTTACACTCTTTATTACTTGACAATGTTGCAATAACAAAATGACATTTTTTACAAATAATATCTCCCCACGGATTTTTATTAAGTTTGTCTTTTATTAAATCTTTAGCAATAAACATTTGATGGTTTCCACAATGTTCACAATAAATTTTTAACATTACAATTCCTTTAAAATAAATTTCGCACAACGTTTGCGATTATACGAAGTAGCGAAGCTATTTTGGATAACCGCTGTTGTACGACCGTTAGCAAAGATTTCATTTCACATTGAAAAGAGTAAACCTTAAAGCCTAATGTTTCACTCACTTTTATCAGAAACATTTTCCTTGTATATTTATTATTATTTTCAAGATGGTCTTTCCTTGAGAATTTATAATAAGGGAAATGATAGTACAGATATGTTTTTAAGTTTCTTTCTAATTTCATAATAACTCCTTTGCTAATGTCGTACAACTTGTTTTTATCAGTACTTTGTTCGTATTCTCTGTTATACGATGTTGGAGGACGTTCATGTTAAAGTGGCGTGATTTACAATAACCCTTACACGTACAAT
>Ga0307377_10003464_pt1 | contig 17821 bp, 29 predicted proteins | sample TR3MG_FD_202535 | JGI IMG/M metagenome (GOLD analysis project Ga0307377, IMG submission 202535) | Soil microbial communities from Risofladan, Vaasa, Finland - TR-3 | ecosystem: Environmental > Terrestrial > Soil > Coastal area > Acid sulfate soil | place: Finland: Risofladan, Vaasa | collected... | reverse complement strand
CCCCATCAACGAGTGGAAGCATCTCGATGAGCCAAGCCGCCGCGGGTGGAGTGAGCCAACCCGTCAGCAACTCTCGCACTGTCGGATGTTCCCTGTTACGCCAGTGGGCTTGCCAGCGGGCTTGCCGAACGCACGCCACCACTTCAAGGGGAGCCTTCCTGGCCTTTAGCCAATCCGGGGTCACTACGACATCGCGGACATGGGTCGGCTTACGCCGCCGCGATGGTCGCGGAGTCGGGATCACTGCGAGGGGATCCTCACGCAACGCCTCAGGGAGCGGGGGCCGGTTCGGGGCACACGCCCGCTCTGGTGTGTCTTCTGGAATGTCTTCCAGCGCGAGCATGTACCCAACGCTCGTCTTGCGAACCACGACCTGTGCTACTGACTGGTGCTGACTCAAGCGCCCTCGCAGCGTGTTGTACGCTGTCGCCGCCAAGAGCCCACGGTCGAAGGCGCGGTCGAAGATTGTCTTGGCTGAGAGCGGCCCACCTCCGGCAGCCTTGAGTACGTGGATCGCTGCCGCGATGACAGGGTGCTTGTGGTCAACGGGCCGACGCTTCTTCTGCTCCGGCATTAGGTCTCCGCCCCGGGCTTGAGCAAACGTCTACGCGGGCTGAGCCACACTGCGCCAGGCTCCACCGGCTTCTGCTCCGAAGCGAACGCCTTCTGTGTGGGACCAAACCTGACCTTCTTCTTCCGCGCCGCGACACGACAGCGGTTGCAAAGCGGCCCGGCCGTGTCCGGGACATCCCCGCACTCCGCACAAACCCTCTGGGTGGCGTTGCTGGCCGTGACCTCGAAGTAGCCTTTGGCCAGCTTCTGGTTGGCCTTGTCTTTCGCGAGGGCGCGGGCAACGTTCAAGCTGCTGTGGAACCAGTCCTTGCGCTGACCGTCCGTTCCACGGCGCCCCCACCGGCAACACAGCAAGTACCCTGTCGGCCCGGTTGGCTCGGTCCAGACCCACCAGAACTTGTCGCTCTTGCCGCGGGTGTACTCGAAGCGGCGCATGTCGTCCACCTAGATGACCTCCTCGACGGCCGAAGCTACTGCTTCCAACGCCTCGACGTCCCCGCGCTCATAGTCCACGGAACCGTCCTCGCAGAACCCGGGAAACTCGATGGCGGGAAGCAAGATGCGGTTTTCCGGCACACCTAGATCCTCTGCCGCCTGGCGGACGGCAAGGACCAGGGCATCGGCCGCGGCAGAGACGGACGGGACGCCTTCGACAACACCCCACGACGCCAGCTTCTCTACGGAATAGTCCCCGTCCCAGAACGCACAGCAAGCCGTCTCATACATCGCGATGGCGGCTGTCAGCTTGTCGCGCCGGTCCTGGATCCGCGCCAGATGCGCTTCTAGGTCCGCAGGGTCCGCGGGCCGGTCGTAGTCGCGGCACCCTACGCACAGGTGCGCAACGCGATCCCAGCAGCAGCCGTGGACCAGCTTCCCGCACGCGCATCGCTTGCGTCTCGCGAGGTTGCCTTCCTCGCACCGCTCACACTTGGTCACGCTTGGCACCCCGCGATGGTCTCCAGGTTGCTCGCGATGGTCTCCAGGTTGCTCGCGATGATGCCCTGGCTGAACGCAACCTGCTTCAGGTCCTTGCGGCCCTCCCACAAGGCGCCGCCGTTTCGGAGGCGCGCATAGGACGTCTCCGAGAGCCTCGCGTACTCGCCCGCCAGTTGACGCGCTTCCTCAGCAGTCATCAATTCTCACTACCTTTCGCGAGCCTTGCTCGACACTCCGCCCTGGCTTTCGCGATGGCCTCAGCACTCTGGGAGACCACGACCATCGGGCTGGCCCAGGGACACGCGGGGCATCCCAAGTACATCCCGATCCCCCAGCGCCCATTAACCAAACGCTCACTCACGACTTCGACCTTGATCTCGTACACCTGCTTGCACCCGCAGTTAGGGCAGACAGCTTCAGGGTCCGGGCACTGGCGGTCCACCCAAGGATGGCCTTTGGGCTCTGGCGCCGCGCCCATCCCGTGGTCTCGGCACTCGTAACCTTCCTTGCCGATGTTCACTTGACCCCCTCGGCCGAAGCTACTTTCTTGCGCTCGGCCTCCTCCCTGGCGTACCAATCCCACATCGCGGTTGTGCTAGAGACCTCGACATCCGCGATGGCGTCGGCAAGCCTGCTGGCCGTGTTGCGTGGGAGCGTCGTCTTGTGCAGCGCGATGGACTCTACGGTCGGCCACGCGTCCGCCGCGTCGTCTCCATCGCGGTTCTGCGGATCGCCGCCTCGTGACACGATGGCGCGACGGATCTTGACCAGCCACGTCTCCTTGAATCGAGCGAAAACAAACGCCTCCAGAGCCTCGTTAGAGAGGAAGGCTCGCCCCCCGAACGCCACGAGCGCGCTCGCCAGCGCATTGCCTACCGCGCTAGGGTCGTCGGGTGGGTTGCCTTCCTCGTCATCGGCGTCCGGCTCCTCGCGCCGGGTGATGACCCAGCGGAGCAACAACTCTTCCAGGTCACCGCGGGTCGGCGGCCCGGACAGGTTCAACATCAAACCCATCATGCGCCACCGCCTCCAGCCGCGCGCTCTTTGTGAAACCGATCCCACGCTTCGATGGTCCACGGATTGTCCCTTTTCTCGGCGCGGTGCGGCGACTCGGCAGGGCCGATAACAGGCCGGGTAGCTTCGGCCGGTGCCGGGTCCTTCCGCTCGAAGGCGGTGGCGCACCGCTTTGTGGGATGCGGCAACAGGCAGATGGCACAGGTCTCGTACGCCACGAGGTACAGATAGCCGTGGCTTCCCTGAGGGCTTGCCTCGATGGTCCGGTTGCCATCGGTCCAGGACACGACCTCGGTAGAGTCGTGGGTCAGGTTGGTCCTGACACACGCATCCTTGATGGCCTTGAGTCCCTCCGTGTTGATCCACTCCGCGAGCGAGGCCCGCTCGGCGCTGTCGCCGCGCCACGCTTGACGATCCCAGAGCAGATCGATGCTGGCCGCTCCTCCCGCGTGGTCGTAGATGGCTCGCGCGCCCCAGGCCACAGCCACATCGTCCGGGGGCTGACGCCCCCACTCCAAACGCTCAGTCATCGTCGCTCCTCTACAAAGATGGTCTTGCCGGCGTCGTCGCTGACGAATCCAGTGCATCGTGTCGGCATCCCAAGCTCAGGCAGCAGCTTGGTGTACAGCCCCATCAAATTCTCCAGCGCCACGGCGCGAAACTCAGGGATCATCAACGCGTCCCGGACTTCTGGATCGGACGGACGAGAGATAACGCTCATCGCGAGTCGCACCGGGTCACGCTGCACTACGACCACCGCGCACGGGTCGCACGCCGACCAGTCATCGCTGGACTCCGCGACGGCGATGGGGGCCGGGTCACCGTCCGCCATTGCCACCGTTGCGATGGTGGATGAGCACGGGAACCGCCACCGCACGTTAGGGCAAGAGCAGAAGTCACAGATGGGGCAATCGCGTTTCGTGATGTATGTGTGCTTGGTCACTTACCCTCGCGCTCCTCGGCTGACTGATCCACTGATCCTCCACAGTAACGGCTACTGGTAGAACCGTCAAGGGTCCTCTCTGATCCGATCATCCGCTTTGCTCCACTGTCGCGATGGCTTGCTCGCGCGCCCGATGGTAAGAGCCGTACGGGAGGCACCGGCCGGTAATCGTCTGGCACCGCATCCTTCGCGCGGCGGCGCAGTACGGGCACGCCACCATCGCGGGGTTGCGTGGAGTAGCTTCGGCCGGCGGAGGCCCGGTGGTCACGTTGAGCCCTGTACGCTCCGCCACGCTGCGCGCTGCGCGCTCAACGAAAGCCGGCACGGGTGGCGCGCACGCTGCGCACAGGTTCAACCCATCGCGTTGGTGCGTGACCTCCTGGCGCCGCTCCAGGCAACCATCGCAGGTCGGCCAGAATTCCGAGATGGGCACAAGCCGAAGCAGGTCTACAAGGCTCTCCGCCGAGACCTCCTCAGCCATCACGATGTCGCGGCGCTGGTCCGCGAACCACTCCCGCACGACGCGCTCACTCGATGCGCTGTACGCCGCCTCAGGGGACCAGACATCCGCGCCCGGCCCGTCTACCACGGCTGCCACTGGCGTCTGGTAATGCATGAGGACCCGGCCCACACCGGGGATTCCGATGACGGCGCGATTCCGCCCACACTCCACCGTAATGGGTGGAGCGACCGTGGGGATGTCGATGGGTGTCTGATCCGACAGGAGCCCCGCGCGCTCCAGGGCGCGGAGGTACTCTACGCCGGCCGCCGCGTCTCCCGTTTCGCGCCAGCGGCGCTCCGCCTCCCGGATGGTCTGGTCCGCCACGGCTACTCCTCCTCGTTGTGTCCGCAGACCTTGCACGAACCATCGGGATGCGGAGTCTGGCACCCGCACACGGGGCAGTCGTCATCCCAGAAACCACCGGCCTCTAAGCCATCCAAGAACTCAGCCACGCGGTCGCTCACGCTCCCTCCTCAAAGGTGAAGGCGTCCAGGTCGATCTCGATCCGGTCCAGCAAGTACCTCCACCCGAGCCCGTGGTTTCCGTCGGGGGCGCGGGTGCGCCCGATCTCGACCTGCCCCTGCTCCTCGGAGTCGAGGGGCAGGAACAGGGTGCGCCCGACCTGGGGATGCCCCAGGTCGTGGTTGCTGAACACCGCGATGGCGTCACCTCTCGCCAGCCAACGCTCGAAGATCGGGCGCGCTCCAGGCGCGCTCACCGTGATGCTCATGCCATCCTCCACTGGTCCGCGAGAGCTACCAGGTCGGCCTCGCTAGGAGCGGGCCGCCAAGCGGCGGCGAAGTCGCGGGCCGCGCGTTCGTCAGCCCCGAACATCGCGATGGTGTTAGCGCGCCTACCGTCCGCGAGCACTCGCGCCACCAGGTAACCGTTCCCGACGCACCTGCCGCCCTCAATCAAGTTGCACAACTCCACTCGTGCTATCTCCGTCATCGTGTTTCTCCAGGCTCCTCCCAGCCTTAGTAGATTCGGCCCGCGGCGCGGCCGGGATCGCCGCGGGCCTGTGTGTCAGACCTCAGACCTCCACCGCCAACCGTGAACCAGACACATCGTCGCCCGCGCCTCGCAGGGTTCGCCTGCGCTTCCGCGATGGCGCACGTCGCACGCCGCCAAGTACACGACCTGACAGCGCCCATCGGATTGGTCACCAGGACAGCGCGAGCCAGCGGCGCCGGCCGTCCGTCCGCGTACCTCGCCAACGCGATGGCGTTGGGCTCTCACGCTACCCGTCCGCGCGCCGTGTACCTGAAACGCGTCTGCCTGTCGAAGGTCCAACCGCCGGCCGCGTGCTCTCGGAGCCACGCGATGGCGCGGGCGCGGCTGGACGACCATCCGACCCGGATGCCTGAGTCGATCCCGTCCCAGACATACACCCAGTACCGGGCCTCGCCAGGGTGTCCCTCTTGGGGCGCGTCCCTGCGCCGCTTGTCCCGCCGCCTCATCGCGATTCCGCGGAGGTAGCTTCGGCCGCGCCTTCGGCGCTCGCCTGGGCCGCGAGCACACGGCCCATCAACCCGCGCAGGTACTTGACGCGCTCCGCCGCGGTCTCCGCTTCGCGCTCGGCCTGGGCCAGCGCCAATGCCGTACCGCGCACGTCGGCATCCGTGGTCGTCGCGCACCATCGGCCGTCGCCACGCCACACCGGACAGAGGCCATTAGGGATCTTCTCCACACTGCCATCAGGCAGCGTCAGCTTGTACTCGCCCCACTCGTCCATACTCATCGTGTTGCTCCTTGAGGGGAGTGCTTGGAACCCCGCACGTCTCCCCCCGCTGGTGCGGGGAACCGTGGCGCATACGTGTGCGTCACGGCTTCGCCTGGCGTAGCTTCGGCCGCGCCGGCCGCGCGAGCGGCCGACACGGGCGAAGCCCTGGCCTAGCTGGCCAGAGGCGCCGGCCGCCTCCGTCGCCGCGGGGCGATCTCGGCTCGGGGCTCGCCCTCGCCCATCGCGATGGGCGCAGCCTCGATCCGCGCCCGTCGCGGCGTGACCTGACCGAGCGTGGGCTGTTCCACTGTCACCCGCAGATCGGCCAAGCGCCGCTTGAAGTCCACGCGCTTGACGCTTCCCAACTCGGCGTCCGCCAGGAGAGCCAGCCCGGTTGCGCGGGTCTCCTGGCTCACGATGGGGCACGCCAGCAAGGCGCGCAGAATCGCGATGCTTTGGGCGCTGGTCCCCTCGCCGCTGCCGGTGGGGACCTTCGCGACCTGCGCATCGATGCGCGCCGCCCAATCGGTCAGCCGCTGCGGCGTCTGCACGACCGACGCGATGACGTCCACAGACATCGATACGCCCATACCAAGCTCACCCCACAGGTCAGAGCGCGGGCGCTCTCCGACCTTGGTCTTGGTTGGAACGACCTTGCCCGCTCCGTTGACCCGCTCGCCGCGGTCAAACAACTCTTCCCGCATCTCGCTCAGGAACCGCGCGCCGTCATCCTGGTTGTCCAGGAGCAAGGTACCCGGGAACGGCCCGCAAGCGAAACGCCGCTTGGCCTGGTCGCGGATGTGGGACTGTTCGCGGAGGCAGAGCGTCACCCGCTCTTTGGCCTCCTTGCTGGTCCAGTGCGACCCCAGCCCGCGGACCTCGGCGCCGGCCGTGGTCTCCCGGCTCGCCTCGTACTCCAGTCCAAGGTCATCGGCGCGGTTGCGCTTGGTGCCGCGACTGAAACTGATGGACAGAACGCCGATCAGCATGAACCCGGCCGGCAGACTCGCCAGCAGGTCAGCGGTCGGGCCAGGCACCGCCGCGATGGTGTCGGCCACGGGGGCCGGCTCGGGGGCCGGGCTCGTGGTCTCGGTCGTGGTCGTGGTCTTCTTCGTGCGCTTCGCCATCATGATCCTCCTATGCGTTATGCGTCCGGTGAGTGTGAGTGTGATTGCCAGTGTGATTGCCGCGATGGTCGTGATGCTCGTGGTCCCCGATGTGGCGTTCTTGGACCTGGCCGATGGCCTTGGCCAGCTTCATCGTGAAGTCGGCGGCAGCGTTGGCATTGCGCTGCCGGTTCGCGTCGTGCGGGATCTCGATGCGCAGGTTCCCCTGCGCGTCTAAGAACATCTCGATGGTAACGGGTGTCTTCTTGGCCACGGCTAAACCTCCACTCGTACGGTGACCTTGTTTCCCACGCGCCTGATGACGGCGCGCGGGTTGATGCGTTTGACCTGCGCGATGCCAGTCAAAATCTTGGCCTCAGCCTGGACGGCGCGGGCGGCGGCATTCTCGACCTGCAGCGGGGTCGCGTACGCCCCCACGCGCAACGCCACGCGCGCTTTCTCAACGGCCCGCGCGTCCACCAGGAGTACCCCGCGGACGGGGTATCCCAAATTCTTCCTGGCCTTGCGGATGATGACGTCGTCTTCCAAAACGACGCGGACGACCGTGAAGCACGCCATGCTACTTCTCCTCTCCGAGAGCCGGCCCGCGGCGGCGCGGTTTGGGGGCCGTGGCCTCGCCGGCCGACGCCGCGCGGGCGCGGCCCTCCGCCCAAGCCTCGATCCTGCGGATATCCTCGGGTGCCGTCTTGCTCAATGGTGTGGTGGCGCGCACCGCATCGATGACGTCGCCCAACGCCAGGTCACGGTCCTCCGCGAAGGCCCGATACAGGCCGTCAATGACGGCTTGCTCGATCTCCGCGCCCGTGAAACCGTCGCTAGCCTTCGCGATCTTCGCGGCAGCCGTCTTGCCCAGGTCTCGTTTTCGCCGCTCGATGTGGATTCGCGCGATGGTCTCGCGCTCGCTCAGGCTCGGGAGCCCCACCGCGAAAATTTCGTCAAAGCGACCTTTGCGCAGCAATTCCGGGGGAAGCGCCTCCACCCGGTTAGCCGTCGCGACGACGAAGACGGGGCTGGTTTTCTCCTGCAGCCAGGTAAGAAGCTGGCCGAACACGCGTTGTGTGGTCCCGCCGTCTGTGCTGGAGCCGCTGGAACCGCCAGCCATCCCCTTCTCCAACTCATCGATCCAGAGCACGCAGGGCGCGCACGCCTCCGCTGCCGCGATGGCCTGGCGCGTCTGGGTCTCCGACTGGCCCACGAGCCCCCCGAACAGGGCGCCGACGTCCAGGCGCAGGAGAGGCAAGCCCCACTCCCGGGCCGTGGTCCTGGCCGTGAGGCTTTTGCCGCCACCCGGTACTCCTACGATCAGGAGCCCTTTCGGCTCGGGGAGTCCGAAGGCCCGCGCCCGCTGGCTGGCGAACGACGCGCGCCGCTGCGTGAGCCAATCGCGCAGGTTATCCAGCCCGCCGACGGGCGCGCTATCCGCGCTCTCGAAGGTGAGCGCGCCGCCCAACTTGACAGAGACTCGCTTAGCCTTCTCGCTGCGGATCCATGCGGCATCCAGGCTGCCGACTTCGATGACCGACCGCGCCAGGAGCCGGGCGTACTCATGGCGAGCCAGGCCCGCGCCCGCGCTGGCCAGCGCGTACAGGGTCTCGCCGTTTCCCTCCGGCCGTGCGGAAGGCTGGCCCTCCAAGAACGCGCGGAGTTCCTCCCCCAACTCCACAACGTCCGGCAATTCGGCCGCGATGATTTCGACATCGCCAGTCAACCCCTTGGGGATGGTCGTCTCCGGCCGCTCGATCAAAATCAGTCGCGAGTACCGCTCGCCCTCTTCGCGCTGCTGAAGGGCGACCTGGCGCACCTCCCGCACCGAGATAGGCGACTCCCCGTAGATCGAGAGGTAATCCAGGAGGACAAGGGCGCCCTCCCCATCGGGATGCTCGGTCACTGCGCCGGCCGCAGCGTCGTCGCTGCCGCTCATGATGCGGATGGGGCTGCAGCCGCCGCGGCATCCCTCTTCGACCTCAGCGAGGGCCAGCGCCTCGTCTGGCTCTTGGACGATGATGACGAGCGCCCCCGCGCGCAGTCGGTCAGAAATCGTTTTGCTCAGCGAGGCCATCGATTCTCCTTGCCGTCGCTCGGACGGCCGTTGGTTTTGGTTGTCGGGACGGAATTCAGGCACACCACGATCTTAACCGGCATGGGTCGGCATGTCAAGGTTGGAAATCGCGATGGCCGGAGCTTTGATGGGACCTAACACCGCCCTAACCCATCAACCCTAACACGGACCTAAACCATCAGGAGTTATGTCGAGGGGGGGTCTGTACGTGGGGTCTGTGGCCGCACCAGAGCCCCCCAGAGCACCGCGATGGGCCGCGCCATGGGTTAGACCTGCGGGCGCAGGGAATGCGGCAGAGTGGACGCCATGAAGCCGTTGTAACCCCTTGTCGCATAAGGGATTGGCGCGGTCGTAACCCCTTTAGTTTCGGTCCTGGAGCCCTCAATGGGCGTACATTCTAAAGGGGTTATGACGGCCGCCCAGCCCCCCGCTGGGGGGCCGTGACGCGAAGCGTCATCGCGCCACCATCGCGATGCGGCGCCAGGGGCGCCGCGTACAGGCCCGCGGAGCGATGCCCGGCGCTGCCGGGCCGCTCCGCGGGCCGAATCTACGAAGTGGAGAACGCCAGCCAGCCGCGCGGGCCGAATCTACTAGTCCCGGCATCCGCCCAGGGAGGCCGCTGGCCGAATCTACGAAAGGCCAGAGAGCCTCCAGGACGCTCTACGAGGTCCCCAGGCTCTACGAATGGGCTCAGGCGCCGTCCGTACCCTCGGGCTCAAGGTCTCTACGACGGCTGCGCTTCGCCGGCTTCGACTCCTCCGCCGGCTCGGGCGTCACTTTCGTAGAGGCTGCCGCCGCGTCCGCTCGCCGCGATGACCCCTGCTCGAAGAACGCGCCACGGAAGTACTTCAGGCGCCCTTTGAGACCCTCACACGCATCCTCCGCCTTGGCGATGTCTACGTACGTGGTACTCACGCCGCCCTTGCTGGTCACCACCACTTGCCCCTTGTGCGGGGTCTTCCCCGCGAGTTCCGCCATCCAACCCATCTACGTCTCTCCTCTGCTGTGGCGTGGAAAACGGACCCGCCGCGTCCCGCCCGCTCGAATATGGTTCTACGAGGCCGTCTCTTGCTGGTCTTCGTCAGGCGCTTTGCCTGCACCATGCGAAGGACCGCCCTCCGCGCTGCCCACTTCGAGACTCCGAAAGCATCCATAACCTCGGGGACGGTCACCCCCGATGGCCGCGCCGCCCACCGACACACCTGGTCCTCTCTGGCTGGCGTGATGGCAGACACGCGAGGCATTCTAACCCTGGCCCTCTCTACGACCAAACCGCCTTCCGGGCGGGATCATGGACGCACCGCCAAAGGGCGTTGATTGAGGTACCGGCGCTGGTTCCGCCGCTGGTTCCGCCGCTGCCGCGATGGGCTGTTCCGGTTGAGGTTGAGGCTCCGGGCGGATCCCTAGCGTACGCCGCGCTTGTTGCTGCACGTACACCAACGCCCATTGCGACAGCGTACCGTCAGGCAACGCGATGCGGTTGTCTACAGCCAGCGCCACGGCGCGGCGAATGTGCGGCGCATCAGGAAGGCCGGCTAGCGCGATCCATACGGGGACTGGATCGGGCTCAAGGCGACTCCACACCCATCGTAGACGCGACCACTCTGGCAGATCGAGCGGGCATTCCTCGTCCGGGTTCGGATCCGGCGGTAGAGGCACGTTAGCCCAAACCGCCACAAGCCGCTCAAGGTCAGGATCGTTCACCAAGAGACTGATGACACCCGCGTTTGCTTCGTCCGCCGCGATGGCGTCCGCAACGATCTCGGCTGCCGTGGTCACTTGTCGAACCTCTCGTACGCAGGGGTCGTAGAGTGGTCGTGCAGAGTCCTCAACGCAGCCTGCGCAGTTGTCAGGTTGAGGCCGAGCCCGCGCGCTAGGTGCGCTAGGGTCGGGCGTGGGCCTCTCCTGACTTCTGGATGCATCCGGGCGCACAAACGTATGCCCATCAAGATGGCGAGTACATCAGCTTGAGCGGGTAGACACGCCTCCACCAGGTAACTCGCCGCACGGAGCTTGTCCGCGGCGTCCATCGTGATGAGCGTGTGGTCATCGCAAGCGTCTACGGCTTGGTCCAGACCAGCCGTGCCCGCCACGATCCCAAACGGCCAGAGACCTGGTGACCGCTGCAGCAGGTCAACAAGGTCCAGGCGCTCACGCGCAGTTAGGTCTCGTCCCCAAGTCCTTGGGATCACAGGTCGCGGGCCACCGGGGGCCTGCGACGGCGAGGGGCCGGGGCCGAAGCTACTGGACGCTCAACAGGGGCAACGTCGAGGCCGAAATGCTCCTCGAATGCCTGGACCATGTACTCGGCGTCTACAGCAGCGCCGCCCTCGTAATCCCGCACGCTCTTGGAAAGGTAGAAGGTCGCCAGCATCGCCATCGCCTTCCCGAGCCCGATCTCCTCGTCGTACCGCGCCTGGATGGCCTTGTGGGCCTTCAGGACTACATCCAGCGCAGTCCGCGACTCGAAGACCACCGGCCAGTGAACACGCGTAGGGGCCGTCTCATCGTCGTTCGTGTCTGGGTCGCCTCCTGTTTGGGCGCGGCCAGCGCCTTCGCTTTCTGCGCTGCGCTCGCTCTCCGCGAGAGCCCAACGAACCTTGGCCTTCAACTCCTCGTAGCTCAGGTTGTCGTCCTCAACCAGAGTCAACCACGCGATGAGCGTGTTCTCGTCGCGCGCCACGCGGAGAAGCTGATGCAGCTTGCTCCAACCGACACGCATCGCGCGGGAGAACGTGGGGCCGCGCTCATCCAGGTCCATGGGCGCCAGGCCGTTGAAGTTCTTCCGAAGCATCTCGGCCTTGCGCTGCTTGAAGCCAAGGACAGCCCAAGTCCAATCCCCAAATCTGGGGTAGCCCACGCGGTCGTTGCCGTCTTTGTCCGTCCAAGTCCACCATCGCCAGTACCGCCCCGCGAAACACTCCTCGATCATCCTGCCGATGTCGTAGTCCTCGCGATGACGAGAGACGAGGAGTTGGGCCATCCTCAGCTTGAACCCTCGTAGGTAGTGCCCATCGGGGCGATTGTCGTCAGCCATCACACGTCCTCCAAATCAAGGGGCTTCGCGTTAGCTTTCATCCACCGTGCATGATACGCCGTGAACCGCTGGGGTACCAAACCCAGCTTTTCCGCGATGTCAGACAGTGACAGGCCCTCCAGGGAGAGCTTCGCTACCATCTCTTGGAACCCATCGTACCCGACCCGGGACCGGACGGCGTGTGGGCCTCTGGGGCCGAGACCCTTATCGACGCACCACTCCCCGATGGCGGCTTTGCAACGGGGGCACGGCACAGCCCGCTTAACAGCCTCATCGATGGCTTCGTCGGGGTACGCGTTTTCCAAGTAGGAGTTCATTTGTCTCCCCAGAAGTTCGGTGGGGGCTCCTCACCCCAACACTGGTAAACGAGCGGGCAACCACGCGCCCTGGTACACCGTATGTCCTCGCATACTCGCGCCGCCAAGGGAAGCTGCCTGTTCTCGCGCGCCCACTTGACGGCTTCCAGCTTGGCTACCACTTCCGAGATGGCGGCGGTGTCCACCGGGGTAACGATCTCTTTCCACTTGTGGACCTGGTTCTTATCCACGTAGACGAAGCAGATCCACGAGAAGCCGGCGAGCCAGGCGTACACGCTGGCCTGGACGATGTGCTCCGGCTTAGGGAGCGCGCCGTACTTCTCTGTGTACCCGTTCTCGTTGATGCTCTTAACCTCCAGAAGCAACCGCCAGGTCTGGTCGCCGCGCGTGACGCGGAGGTCGCCATCGTAGTGCCCAATGATCCCATACCCCCAATGCGCAACACCCGGCTCGACGTACAACCACGCTACCTTCTCGCGTTTGTTGCGGCCGGCACAACGGACGCATGGCGCTGCGTCGAGCACCGTCCCACCGCCTTTGGCAGGGTACCCAGCCCGCGGCATCAGCCCCTCGGGCGAGACCCACGCGCACCGCGGGCACTTCCACTGCCCCCACAAGCGGCCAATCACGCCGAGGTCGAACTGGATGTTTCTGTGGATGTCGTCTCCAGCCCGAAACTCCTGAAGTAGCTCCCCCTTAAATCGGCCGCCTGGGGAGACCCCATGCACAGGGTCATCGTTGATCTTCTGGAACATCTCAATGGCCTGAGCGGCTTGCACTGGATCATCCGAAGCGATGGCCTCACGGACCCATTCGTAGAGCGTGAACTTGACGGGACACAACGTCGGGAGCGCGCTCGGGTGAACGCCATGCCGGCGCGGAGGAATGGGCTTGGTGTTGTGGTACGCCCGCACCTCCTTGACCAAACCGAATTTGGTAGGTGGCTCCAAGCGGGACATCTCCGGCACTGGCAAGTGGCCCCTCATGCTGTCCTCGACATGAGGCCAAGCAACGCCCTGGCCTGCGCGTCCTCTCGCTGCTCTACGGCGTCGAGTACTTCGTTGATGCGCTTGAACACAGAGAGCGGAATTGCTACCCAATCCTCCCGTTGATCGTGATGGTCTGGATCGAACCCAAACGACACGGCGGGCTGATGCCGTTCGGCCTGAGCGGCGCGCTTAGCCTCCTCCAACCACTCGCGCTCGAAACGGATGCTCTTGGCCTCCTTGCCTTTGCTGATTCCTGTCGTCTTGTTGGACATCCGCCAACGCTCGCCCACGCTGTCCAGCTTGCGGTCTGGCCTCCAGCTACACCCTGAACCCTTCGTGACCTTCCCGTTGTGTGAACGGGCTCCGATCTCCTCCTGCTCTTTCCAGTGCTCAACCGGCTTGGGGGCGCGGTTGCGCTTCAGGTCCTCTGGCGTCTCGCGCCGCCATCGACGGTCCAGGCCGCTCATTCCTTTTCCTTGATGGAAGGAGGCGCACACTCTGCCATGCACTTCGCGAGCGTTCGCTGACGGAGGTCTCTGTAGACCTGCTGGTTTTCGCGGAGGTACCTAACGCAGTCGCCCACCGAAGAGAATGCCAGGCCGCCACCTTCTAGGTATCGGCTGTACAGGGACAACGTAGCCTTTCCAGATCCCTCCAGGATGTAGCCTGCGCCGAACTGGCGAGCGTACGCCATGCAGGTCTCAAGGTCTCCAGTGTCGCCGCACGGGCGCTCACCTCCAACCTCCAGCCACGCCTGAAAGACGCCCTTAGCTCGCGGCGGACCCCCGGTGTGGTTCTTGCGAACCTCGAAGGCGAACTTGCCGGCGTGGGCTACTGCGCTTGCTGGACGGTACTGGAACCCGGCGCTCTGCATCTTCACGTCTAGGACGAGCCCGTGTTCAAAGGCGTTGCCATCGGTCGGACCCTTAAACCCGCGGCCTGACGTGATGTTCTGGGAACGGATCTGACTGGTAGTGACCAGCGACGGGCGGAGCCTGCCAGTCAGCCCCTCCTCAGACGCAGCCATAACCCACTTCTGAATGAAGCGCGTCATCACAGACGCCTTGGCGCCCACCTTGCGCTTGTCTTGGATGGACTTCTCCAACTCGGCCTTGGTGTCCAACATCGAGGTTGAGTCCAGGAACACGACATCGAAATCGCGTGACACCCCTACATCCTCGATGGTCTCCAACGTCTGCTCTGCCCAGGTGCCGCCAACAAGCATCACGTTGGAACAGTCCACGCCATTCGACTCAGCCCAACGCCGGTCGATCTTCATTTCTGTCTCGCAGTACGCGGACCTCATAGGCTCGTTCCTGAAGTCCTCTACGAAGATGACATCGCGCTTTTTGGGGACGCCGCTCTTGCCGGCCAAATGCGGCGGGGGCTCACACTCCACGGCGTACACCTTTCCAACGCCTTTGATCTGCTTCTGCTTCGCCCGCGCCGGAAGTTGGCCTGTGCTGACCAAGATGGCATCGGTGTGCGGAAGCCAGATGTAGTCATCCTCGTCGTGCAGCCACCATCGAGGGTTTGGGCAAGCGCAATCCTTGCCGTCCTTGCCTTCCACGATGGGGAACCGGCAGTACCGGCACGTCTGTTGGACATGCGAAAGTGACCTGAGCAGCTTGGTCGTCTTGTAGCTGTCGGGTGGACCCCAAGCCCGGCTGGTGCGGCCGACAACGATGAGCCCGCCCCCTGTGAGCCAGTCGAAGATGAAGCACCCCGACGGAATGCGCTGGAATCCCGCGATGGGAGCAACGCTCAAGGGGAGCGCCGTAGAGCGCCCGAACTTCCTACCGAGTTGGTCCGCCCACGCGGAGATGCGCTCTGCGCCGCGCGCCGCCGATCCACCAAGGTCTTTGTCAGATGACGATTTGGGTGGTTTGCGCGCCGCGCCCTCCTCATCCTTCTTCTCAACCTTGCCCGTAGCTGCTGCCTTTTTAGCCATGCGCCTTCATTCCTGGTGTTGTCGGCCGGACTCGATCATCCTCTGTACCTCCGACAGGCACGTACGAAACGCGTGCCGCCGCCAACTCCTCAAGCACGAGACCGCGCAGCTTGTCGCGCGGGAAGCGCGCATCGAGTTTGTACAGCCGGCGACACGCGCGCTTGACTGCCTCACAGAACGCTTCCGAAAAGTAGGAATCCGGCTTGTCGATGCCTAAGAACGCGGAAGCCCCCGGCAAGTACGTGTTGTCTAGCCACAGGCGAATCGTTCTGGCCTCTCGCCCGATCTCTCGCCCCAGGGACCCGGAAGAGTAGCAACGCACAGGGCGGCCATCGATCCACACGTCACGCGGGGCCTGCGTGCGACTCATCATCGCTTTCTTCTCAGCAACCATCGCGTCGAAACGGTCGTCGGCCGTCTCCGCTCGCTTGAGCGCCCGGCGGCGGCGTGCGCGCTCCTGCTCCTTCTCGCGATAGTCGCTGTCCTGGTGCCACTTGCCGCGACGGCGCGTCTTCTGTACGCGCTGGTAGTAGTCCGCCTGATAGTCCCGTTCCCGTTCCTCGGGTGTCACCTTGCTCATGCCGCTCTCACTCTGTTCCGAAGCGTGAAGCCGCGTTCCGTGTAAAAGCTCCCCCGGTGTAGAGCCCATTGGACAAGCTCCGGCACCAGATCCACGGGGTCCAGAACCAAGGTCCTGTGCTCCGCTTGTGGTTGTAGCGCCCTGCCGACCGCTTGCCGTATGTCTCGGCGCGGACCAGCAGGCACGAATAGGGTGGCGGGCGGCATGATGGTCAGCGCGCGGCCAGCCTTCTTGTAGGTGGCAACGACGGCCTCCTTGCTTCCCTCTGTACGGCTGGCGCTTCCCGTTAGGAAGCCAACATCCATGCCTCGCTCACGCAGAGCCTTAGCCCACCGCTCGCCGTGCTCTACGAGGCCGACCATCACCAACGGCTTGCGCCCAGCCTGGAAGCCCTTCAGGACTTCATCGGCCAGGAACGTCAAACGCTGGTCGTCACGCATCAGGCTTTGCTCTGCTGTGACCCAGCTTGTTTGGTAATTCCGCGTCAACACCGGCTTGTAGTGTCTGGTCCTCCCATCCGAGCACTCACGGGGGATCTTGCACCCACGCCAAGGGACGTGCATGAACTGGACGTCAGCCGGCATCTCCCTCTCCATCACCGCGATGGTTGGTCCGATTATCCAAGAGATGGCCGGCGTCAGGCCATCGGGGCGGTCTGGCGTTGCCGTCAAGCCGAGCACGTATCGGGAGTAGATGCGGCGCACGGCTCCCCACACCGTCGAGCACGGGACGCTGTTGGCCTCGTCAACGATGACAGTCCGCCAAGAACGCCGAACGTCGTATGGAAGCGAACGGCGGGCGAGGGTCTGAACCGTCGCGACCACAAACGGCCACTCAGGGCCGTAGTCGAATCTGTCCTCTCGAATGATCCCGCACGGGAGGCCGACGTGCTCTTGGATCTCGTCGCGCCACTGGCCGAGAAGTTCCACGTTGTCCCCGAGGATCAGGGTGGAACCACCAAGGCGACATGCCACCTCGATGGCACAAAGCGTCTTGCCGGACCTTGTAGGTGCCTCCAGCATCCCGCCGTGCCCGTTCGTCACAGCCGCCGCATGTGCTTCCTCGATGAACCGCGGCTGACCAAGTGGGAATGGTGGAACGCCAAACGTCACGCGCGCCCTAGTCCCTGACGGCAACGGGTAACCGTCGCTCCGCCCATCCCCGAGCACGGCTCCCTGAAGGAGCCCCAGCGAGTCCTGGAACCAGTAGCCCCTCGGGACGTGCAGCCACCCTGGGCTCTCCAGGTAGAACGGTACCCGCTCGTCCTCCGAGTAACCCCGCTGCGTCAGCGTCAGGAGCATCCTGAGAGAGATCGCCGCGGTCTCCGAAAACGTGCTCAAGTCCAGGTCCAAAGTTCCTGATAGCCAGGCTCGTCGCATGGTCAAATGATAACGCTTCTTGCTCCGACCGTCCAGAACTTACGCGCCAATCCAGACGGTCGTTATGGGTTGGATCGACCACGTAGTATGCCGTCGCGATGCGCAGGTGAGGATGCGGGACACCAGGCACGACGCGCAGGACGTCCGAGAACCTATCTGCTAGCCGCTTGACGGCATGAGCCACTGTACGCGGCGATAACTCCAACGCCTCCCCGATGGCGCGAGCCGAGGCAAAGAACATCCGCCTCCGTATCGGCCCCCTGAAGTAGCGATCCACCAGATAAGCCAACACCACGCGGTCGAACGCCATTGATTTGCGCAACCGCTCCTGGACAGAGCCGCTCCACCACGGATTGTCCACGCCGTCGTAGGCCATCGGAGGCGCCACGCGAGTTGACCAGGGCTCACGCGCGCTCAAGAATGGGGCCGGCGACCCGGCGAGCGGGACGACGACCTCTACTGCCAGAGCATCCTGAGCCTCAACAATCGCGATGGCGTACTCAGCACCGCGCTCGGCTGTCTTGGTCCCAGGCGTGTTCAATAGGATCCGTGCTATCTCGTCGGATGAAAACCCTTGGCGGCGCAAGTAGCCCACCAGGTACGTGTCCCGACTCGACCGCTTTCCGCGCCACTCAGCGGGGTCCATCATCAGGACCCTGCGAAACTGCGGGTGATGCTTCAGCACTGCCGA
>Ga0307377_10003462_pt1 | contig 17825 bp, 14 predicted proteins | sample TR3MG_FD_202535 | JGI IMG/M metagenome (GOLD analysis project Ga0307377, IMG submission 202535) | Soil microbial communities from Risofladan, Vaasa, Finland - TR-3 | ecosystem: Environmental > Terrestrial > Soil > Coastal area > Acid sulfate soil | place: Finland: Risofladan, Vaasa | collected... | reverse complement strand
CGTGCAGAGATTTATTTATAGAATGATTCTGGATGACCGCAAGGGCGACTACTTTTTGGCCTCTAACGCGCACCGGTTGCGATCCGGCACGGGACACTGCCCTGTTTCACAGTAACTCCTCTTACTGAACCCCCTGGCGTTTTTCGGACGCCGAATTAACACGGTTACCCAGCAAGTTGCTTGAGAACCAGATCCTGGTCGATAGTAGAAACAATGAATCTGAATTTACCGTTGCTCGTGCGGGGAATAGCATCGACGTATTCTAACCGTACCCGCGTGTCGTTGCCAAGGCGCAATCGCGCTTCGCTCAGGATATCTTCTTCATCGCTCGCTAGGTATCCATTCGACCGGACTATGCGCAAGACCACTTCGCCAACTATTTCCTGCACCACTTGAGCTTCAACAACTGCACGGCTATCCTTGAAGATGTGGTCGAGTCGTCCGACCAGTCGTCCGTCGGCTGTCACAACGTAGTCCTCCACTCGTCCAAGCACTCCATCGAGAATTAGTCCGCTTCGGCCACAGAGAGACTTCTGGTTGAGCGATACCGAGACTAGGTCTCCAGTCTCGTAGCGGATAAGTGGGAACAAGGGATTGCCAAATGCAGTCGACACCACACGCCCAGTCTCTCCAGGCTGCACTGCTTGATTGTTCTCCCCGAGCACTTCAACCAAGCCATGCTCATGTTTGAGGTGGTATTCCCCGCACTCACATTGCATGGCATAGGCGCACATTTCTGAGTTGCCGTAGGCGTCGAATACCTTGCAATTGAAGACCTCTTCAATCAGTGCACGTTGGTGCGGAAACACTGTCTCGGAAGTCGTGAAAACACCGCGTAGCTTCATCCGCCCCTGACCATGGCGACGATAGGCAAGCGCCAACACGTACAAAGATGAAGGATATCCACTCAGCATTATCGGTGCGAACCGGTCGAGCTCCTTGCAGTAGGCCGGTAGATTTTTCCGAGCAAGGTGATACGACGAGAAATACAGGAAATTGTTAGCGTAATCGTGGACCCAGAATGCCGGCGTCGTTCGATCAAAGTGTGTCACCGGCTGCCCCTGGCAAAATGCCACCGGTTCGTGTTTCAGGATGTCCACACCTGCCCAGCCGTAGTGGAAGGCCCGAAAGGCGTATTCGCGCTGAAAGGATCGTAATGCAATAGGGAAGGTCAGAGACTTGCCAGTGGTTCCGCTGGTGTGCTGCCAACGGTAAGGCATCGTCGAGCGCCGGTCGCTATAGAGTTCGTTCAAGTGAATGCGAACCTGCTCTTTTCGCAGCAGCGGTAGCTGCGTTATGTCGCGAGTTTGCCAGCGCACACTATACTCCGAATGACTCCTGTAGAACTGAGTGTCCTCTAGCGCTCGGTCGATAAAGTTAGCTGCGTCCCAGGACTGTTGTTCCAGCAATTCGTCGTTAGACCGGTATTCCGAGGCGCGGAGCAGAGCCATTGTCTCATGGAAGCTTTTGCCATATCGTGACCGGCGCTGCTGTATTCCGTATGCAGTGGCAATAGCTTCTTTGATCAATTGAGGTGCAGCGAAATATAAGCTGCGCTGTCTACCAGAGCTATAGTTCATAAATGGCCTTCCACGTGGCCGGTCCAGCCAAAAGGAGGTTTGAACGCAGAAGCGCTGGAGATCTCCAGATTGCATAGGAGCTGATTCCAGCCCTCTACATTGCTCCGCACAAGCACGTCCTCCGGAACGAAGTCAGCTAGCGGGCACGTATGCTGCTCAAAGGCGCGCTGCACAATTGACAGTTTGCGCAGATCAAAACCCATCAGTTTGGCACATACCGCGTCAACGGCTACCGGATTGCTGCCGCCCACGATCAATCCGGCTCGCTTTCGTATGCCGTTGACGGGCCCGTTTCCCTCCATCGCGTAAATACCGTCAACAATCGAGAAATATCGCTTGGCAGTATTCCGCATCGTGCTATTAGGGTTTGCGTACATTAGAATGCGGTTCAGGTCGAGGCACATCCGCCATACTGTGTCATTGCCGTACCAGTTCCCCGAACGGATGACTTTTTCAGTGTCGCCAAATACCTTATACCCAACTCTTTTCAATTTCTGCGCAAATTGTTTAAACATGGGACTTCCCTTCAGCAACCGCTGCTTTGCGGCCAGCACGATGGCGTTCTCCAGTCGCCCCCTTGCCTTTCCATCTGCGAACTGATCGCCACCAGCAGATGGCGCACCAAAGGCATAGTGTGGCAACCAGTTCTTGTTGGCGTTGATCCCGACCAGACCCTTCAGATTGACGGTGATGCCGCACTTTTTGTGCGTCTTCAACTTGGGAAGGCTGATGAACACATCAGCGGCTACCGGCGTCCTCGAAATGGCATACTCATGCCTGCCGTCGTGGTGATGGGCATTCGTCTCTTCAACGTTGTAGAACGCGCCATAGTAGACCCTTCCCTGCCCGTCCAACTCCGCAAACATGCTCTCTCCTGCAAGGTCTACCGCGAACTCCCCGCGAGGGTCACCTGGAAGGCGGACGGTTTCCACGTAAATCCCGTCACGCTCCACCCAGAATTCGTCTCTCAGGTCGATGATCTCGATTTCACAACTCTTCTCTTTCCAATAGAGCTCCTGGATAGAGCGCAAACCCATCTGCGACACAATAAGATCAAACCTCGAATCGCACTGAGGTGCATCTCCTACTATGAGGCGGCCCGTACCCTTGAGCGCCAAATACGTATAATCGATGAGGGCGCGCACAATCGAGCCATGAGTGATGACATAATCCCAATCGCTGTTTTGCGCGTGACTATGTGCAATCATATTCGGCTTGAGGAATACAGTATCACCGGGACGGATCAGCCAGCCGAGCGGGTTCCACTGCGGAGTTCCGAACGCCGAAGCATCGTATCCGGATATTTGGAACAACTCGCGAATATATTCGTAAGGTGAATTCCGTTCTGACGTTTTACACTTTACGGGCGTTTCAGGATACGCAACCTCTGGATGAAATGGAGGGTGTTCAGGATACTGCCCATTATCATGCTGCACGACTGTGACTTCACGTTGGTCCATGTGCTAGCCCCTCTTATTACGCTGTGGTGAAGCGCCCTCGCTAGCCGCGATTTCGAATTGAGCACATAACTCAGAACTGGAATTCAAACTTCTCTGCTCTATTGTGATTTGAAGACTCGATTCTTGAACCGAATCAATCAACGCTCACAATGGTTGTCGCGGTCTATGGCGCTACTGCCGATAAAAGGAGCAGTGTTATTATTCTGGCCGAAGTTAGATAGCCCTGCTGAGGGACTACTCGGCGTTGTGGTTCCCAGTGCTTCGTAGAGTCCACTGAGCTTAACGACGTACGTTTCTATGCCGAAGCGACTAATTGTTTCGCGCCCCGCAAGGCCAAGGCGCAATCTCAGTTCAGGATCACAGGCCAGCTCAGAGATGGCCTCACTGATTTCCTGAACATCTCCTGGCTTGACTAACATGCTGTTTCGACGATGTTCTAAGAATTCGCCAGCTCCACCTACGCCTGTAGTCACCACTGCAAGGCCCCAACTCATTGCCTCAACAAGGGACATGGCCATTCCCTCGGCATGGCTTGGAAGCATAAAGATGTCGGATTCCGCCAGAAGTTGATGTACCTTTGCAACTCCAACCCAGCTCGAAGTTGTCACCAGGTCCGAACATCCTAGCTGCGCGCAGAGCTCCTGCGCTGCGCCTACATCCCCGTCGCCTGCCAATGTCAAATGACTACTCAGTCGGATTGAATCGGGGAGTGCTGCGAAAGCGCGGATCAGGTCGAACGCTCCTTTACGTTCCCCAATCCGTCCCAGAAACAAGAGCCTCACCCCCTGCCGATGTGTGCGGTCAGGTAAACAACTCGGCAAGTCCGCAGGATTGGGAAGCAATAGCATACGACTGGGTGAAACATCCAGACTGGTGGCGTAATGATCGTACCAGAATTGAGTGAGTACAATTACCCGCCCTGCACCTCGGATTCCCCAGAGCACCAACCGTCTGCCTGACTGAGGAAACCAGGCATGAAACAGATCAGTGCCGGCAGCATGAGAGTGCACCGCGTACCGGCATCGTAGCGTGCGCAGTATTATGCAAATCAGCCCCTTGCGCAGCAGGCTTCCCCTCGATGAAAAATGTACGTGAAACACGCTTCTACGGCAGAGTGCAAGGAAAGTAATTCGCACTACTGCCCCGCAAAATATGAGCGACTGAACTAGCCAGTTTCCTCGATCCGATGAATGCGTCTCTGCGGCTCCGGTGTATCGCGTAAACGTGGCAATATGACGAAAACGAATATGCTCAGGCAAATGCTCTTTGATCATGCATATCACGCGTGAAACGCCACCCTGAACATCCAAGGCCGGCCCAACGCTCACGACTCTGATTGTTTTCGACATATCTCGCAATCTTCCCTCTACTGTCCGAGTTGATAAGAATACACGTAACACCCAGCTGACGAAATCGTAATTCTTAAACCCTTCTGGATTCAAACCTTGATCTAGGGGTTTTGTTCCAGGCGAGCATGATCGTCACTCCCGTGCTTAAACATTGCTTAGCAATATAGCTGACACCGATCCTGACACCTCCTGCTCTGCCTGATCGAAACAAGTTGATGAAGCTCCTAATAAGCCATGAACAGAGCAATTCAATACATCCACCGAACACAGAACGTGACAGCTAGAGGCTAGGTTTCAAGTCGTAAGCGAGTCGGACAGAATCATGCTGGGAGTTCACGACTGATACCGGCTTGCCTTCCGCTTCACGACTCGACGCAACAGCGTTGATTCTTGAAGGCAACGCGTCTGCGCGCCTGATAAACGTGATCTTCCCAGGATATTCATTGGGGTGGTGGGGAGGCATCATAAATCCCTTAATCGTTCCTTCCAGTATCACGGCTCGATGAAGCATATGAAATAGAGGCTTGTAAATGCTATGCGTACGCACAGCATCGATGACGATCACGCTTCCTAAAACGAACAAGAAGCACAGGAACCAATAACCATTCATGGTTACCCACGATAAGAGGACTGAAGCGAATGCTAATAACATGACGCCTACGCCTGCCAGCGCAAATCCGCGATCTGCCAAATACGCACGTAAAGGCTGCCTGCTCATCAAGTAATACCTGATCGTTTGACCTTGACCAACATAGAGGCGCCGTCCACGTCGCGCGAGAAGAGATGTAAGTCTAGAAAGAGGTAAGGTGTGATGCCGCACCATTGGATACTCAAGGCGTATTACACGGTAGCCCGCGTTGCGAATGCGAAGGCATAGCTCTGGCTCCTCATCGGAGATGAGAAATGGATTCCAACCACCTACCCCAGTAAGAATCGAGCGACGGCACAGTGCTGCGCCACCGACGAAGCGTACGTCTTTCACCTTTGGATTGCTATACAATGAGTAATCGACTGGCGGCACACACTCTGAAGGTAATGCAGAATCGCTATCCAATACGACTCCAGCCACGACGGCAACTTGCGGATTCGCCTCTAGCTCAATCAGTGCCCTCTCCAGCCATCCATCCAACAATTCCATATCGCTATCAAGAAAGCAGATGAGCGAACCCGTCGCATACTCAGAGCCAACGTACCTCCCAGCCGAGGCACAGAGGAGTTGGTCGGCAGAGAGCTGAATGATTGTCACCGGATATTGGGACACTATTTCAATAGTGCGATCCGTCGAAGCTGAATCAACATAGATAATCTCGGCTGACAGGCATGACGGTGTATTGGCCAACACAGAGTCGAGCAAACGCGCAATACTCGATTGCGCGTTCTTGCCGATTATTACATAGGACAGTTCAGTCATTGGTTTAGTGTCCGCCTCGCGCACTGATTCAGGGTCCTTCTACAACAAACGAAATACCATGACTTGCTCCTCAAAGTAAATACCCCTTTTGTCATGGTAAAAGCGTCCTGCACACTAGATCAAGTGCATCGTTAGAGGTCGCTTTATCCTTACCATGAGTGTCTGTTGATGTCGCCTTTTGAAATATGATATCCAATAAATGAGTCGGTCTTATCTCCTCAGAAATGAGGACAACACCCTCCACTAACCAACGCGATTTAACATCACGCTGGACCACAGCGATAGCTATCCAGGTTCATCACACCCGCGCTGGATCAGAGAGTAGTTGCAGGCATGAGGTCCGCGGCCGCGATCTTCCAATCTGACGAAACCGGCACAAAGGCAAATCGACAAAGTATGACCATGCAGAGAAACATTAGAAACGATCCCACATACATGTCGGATTCGAGAAACCCTTGCAATATGCAAAACACCAAAACTGCCATGCAATATGCAAACTCCGGCCTCTGCGTCAGTCTGGTGACACTGAACACACGCCAGCTACCAGCAATGAGTGACAGACAATATAAAATGAATCCTACTGCGCCCAATCCGAGAAGGTTGTCGATATAGGCTGAGTGACTGTCGGGAACAAGCCATTCCTGATCTTCAGAGACCATGCTGATGCGCTTCACGGTCCAAAATCCTCCGTAGCCGTAGCCGGTAATCGGACGTGCGGCAATATATTTAACTACCTCTTTCCAGACCAATGTGCGACCAGCGAAGGTATCAACGCTACCCGGGGCATCTCTACCGAGTAGAAGTGCCCCAGTAAGATCAGAGGCGGGGCCTGTAGCAAGGGACAACGAGAGAACGCAAGCAACTAAACCAAGACCACACACCGCCGCCCATTTCTGCGCACGCGACGATACCCTAGCAACATACACAAGAAGAGCAAACAGAGATACAGAAAGCGCCGTTCTTGATCCACTCAGGATTAGAAATACAAATCCCACAAAGGCTATCGCCCTAAAAAATGACCTCCACCGCCTATGAATATCGCCAGCTGCCACAGCCGAAAGCATTAGAATGGCACACTCAACCCCTTCACCGTTGGGATAAAGGATTCCAGCGAAGCGATAGCCTGAAGACCAAGGCCGAAAGGTTCCATAGATCACGCTTGCAATAATTCCGATGAACAGACAAACACCAGTGCAGAAAACCACCCATGAGACGATTTCAGGAAGAGATAAACGCCACACAATAGCAGCAGCGGCAATACATAATATCCACAAGACCATCAGTCGCTTAAGAGATAACGGAAGATCGTCCGCCCAAAGAGTGCTGCACGATGCCCATCCAATATAGCCTAGGAGGATCCACGCTAATGCGCCCTGGATTAAAAGACTACGATTCGCCCGAAAGCGTATGAGGGTTGCAACGGCGAACATTCCTAAGGACACTAATGCGATTTCCTTAGCGAAAGAGCCTGATAGTTGGCTTGCTAGAACATCTGCTGACATTTCGTTTTTTAGCACATCTCCTGAGGACGAATCTTCAGGGCCGAATACTTGTTGAGCATAAGTAAGGCTGTGAAAAGCCATCAAGAACACAGCCGTTAGAAATATGAATACCAGCCAGGGGACTCGTCCAGGCGCTGATGTTCGATCCCGCTGCTGGTTCTGCTCTAGCCTCATTTAGCCCACTTCCTGTTCGTTCAGTAGAAACTTCTGAAACCCTAGAAATGCTGCGGCCCTGATGGCCGCCGTAATAGCGCTTGCCGTCAACATCCCGAGCGCTGCGCCAAGCGGACCAAAGCGCAATACAAACCAAAGCCCCAGAGTGACCATAATGACTAAACCCAAAACATTGAGAAGGAAATCTAGATCCGCACGTTCGATCGCGAACAGAGCGCGTGAAAATGAATAGGTCATCGTTGAGACTAGAATATTTAACGCCAGGATAGCAACAACTAGATTATTCCCTGCATACTGGTGCCCGTAAAGCAGAACCATAATGCGCCCCCCGGCAAGGATCAGGATAAGGCTATATATCGACACAGGGAGGATAATCACCGCACTAATCTTGAGCACCAATCGACGCACAGCACTTGGCCCATCCGTCGCATACGCATGAGAGATCTTCGGGCCTACCACATTCTGGAGTCCAAGGATTAGAGGATTGCCAACGGAAACAACTCCAATACATGCTGCAAAAACACCGGTAATGGCAACTCCGTGAAACGCCGCCAAGAGCCACGGGTACGCATTTCTGCCGATCGTCCACAACAATCCGCTTGCGAAGATCCATTTCCCCAGAGACCAATTCCTCTTGAAGTCGGCAACTGAATCGCTTAGTCGGGGAAATGATAAATCACTATTAGACAAGAACCACACCAGAACTGCGATTCCACAGACCGCTCCAATCACCCAATAGGCGCTGGCTGCCGATAGCATGTGAAAGCGGGCAAGAAGGAGTACTCCGCCAACTTGACCTGCCGAAACGAAGACGTCAAGAATAAAAGCTGTTCTAACCTGCAAACAAGCAAAACAGATGCGACGCGCAAACTCGCGTAGCATGATCAGGGCGATCACAAGGGCAAGTGCCCATAAGACAGGCCCTAGAGAACGGTCGAATCTATAATTGCATGCGAATGCACCGCACATAACACCAACCGCCACGATCACGCCAAGTGCTAGCTGATGACCTAGGGTGCTTCCTGTATAGATGGAATGTGCACGCCCCTTGAGTCTCGGAGCGTAGATCATGTAAGGCGTCAAAATTAGGGATGTCTGCACATCTTGAACTAACATAACCAAGCTGAAGCCAAGCATATAAAGACCAAGTTCTGCTTTTGAGCATGCTCGTGCTATGACTACTCCTGTCACAAAGTTGGCAATGCTCACAACTCCCTGATCTGTCAGGGAGAGAAAACCCTGGCGCATTGCTGTTACGGGCGCCAGAGTTGCCCTAAGAGAACACAGCCAAGATCGCGGTAGTGAGTCGCCTGTTGTATCGCCCATTCGAGACTCCGTGACTAAAGGTGAGGAATCGGCTTCCGTAGGAATACCCATTACCGCCGCTCTGCCTTGGTTGAATTGACGCTGCCATTTTCCCCGCATACAAGCGCCAATCCTTGTTTGACCGTGACCATTTTGATTCCGCCTGCAAGCGTTGTGTCGATCGTTGTCTCAAGCATGGAGGGTGTGCTGCCGTACCGCGTTGGATTGTCTGCAATGTCATGAGTAAAAAATATAATCCAACATGGCTCAACAGACGCCTTTGTAATCAATCGGACAATCGCCTCCTTACTCCACACTTTACTTTCAATACTAATGACCTTCAGTTGTGTGAGGTCGAGAATGCCCCTGTTGACACCGTATTCCGTTCCACGGCAACCTGTGAAATAATGCCCGAACACATTCTTCGTTCTCAATGAGGTCTGCCCAAAGGGATACGCAAAAGTCTCCGGAACAACATCTCCGAGGGTCCGCCCAATAAATGCCTGATTCTCTAACATATCAGCGTGCAAAGCCTTCGATGACATTTCGCGAACGTTGCAATGCGAGAAAGTGTGAGAGCCGATCTCGTGCCCTGCTTCGTATACGGCTGCGAGGTCCGTCTCATCAAAGTAATCGATACCATTATTGGTGCGGCCACATAGCGAGCCGGCCACATAGTAGGTTGCATTCACCCGATGCTGTTCCAGGATCGGCCCACCGGTTCGCCATGAGGACTTCGGGAAGTCATCGAACGAGACGCTCGCAATTGACTGTGTCAGTTTAGATATCGTTGGCCTCGTCTTTATGCTACTAATAATGTGAGCTCTAAGCCTGTCGTATACGTGCATTTCTGTCGTTCCTCGAAGAAGTGGTCATCACGCACCGGCGTCTCTGCAGAACCTGAAACCAAGGACCTACCGTGGAAAATATCCACTCAAAGACTTAAATACTCCGTTGACAGATGACGCTTTGGTGTCCTCCGGAAGAGCCGAAGGAGTTAGGGTCTCTGGCCCACGTCTGGGTGGGCACCGGCACATTGCAGTTGCAATTCAGAGGGTCGGACGAAGACTACAGATCATCCGGGCTGTTGGTGCTCGTAACGTAAAAAATACCGTTTGCCGCCAGCGTGAATCCCATGAGCCCTTCCATCTGCCGTTTCACGCTCTGCCTGCCCACGCTAATACTTACCGCCGCCACGGTCTAGCTCAACTTCGCAAGCCAAATCTCGCCTCCTGCTTGATCCCAAACGCGTAACGCACCCTCCACGCTCTCGTCGTCGTGTTTCTCCAGCTATTGAAACAGGGAGCTGAGGGATACGTTTTGCAGGGGCAAGGTCATTTGCATGAGTCTAGAGTCTGTTGTAAAGTCCTTCTGGAATTGGGAGCGAGCGGTTGTACATTACGGTTCCCAACAGCCTCACGCCCGCTGCTTCCAGACTTTCCTTAGCTTTGCGCGCTGCCAGCCGACGAGTACTATTGGCCTCGATAACGAGAATCGCGGCATCAGCGAACATCCCCAGTAACTGGGCATCTCCAGAAACGCTCGTTCCCGGCGCGTCGATCAGCATGTACTCAAATTCATCGCGGAGTGCCGTGAGCCGCTCCTTTAGTTGAACTGGGGGCAAAAGCACACGACTATCGTCAGCCAGAATCCTCGGACCGGCTAACCACAGATTCCCGCCGACTTTCACACATTGCTCGTTTACATGGGCGAACGGACCCGAGAAAGAGTTTGCCCCTCCGATTCCGAACATATTCGAGAGGCGTGGTGAACGCACATTGGCGTCTATTAGGCAAACTGGCCGTGAACTATTGGCAGCCAGAGTACGTCCCACCCTGGCAACGATAGAACTGCTGCCATTGTCATCGTCCACTCCGCACAGAACCACTTGCCGTGGAGCATTTCCAGTAGCTGACAGGAATATGCGCTGAATAAGACGCAATATCTCCTCACCGCCGGCATCGCTGGCTTGGCTGGAAAGGATTGGAGTAATAGGCATTCCGACAGCACTATCAACCGAGGATGCTGCCCGCTTCTCTGATGCAGCTGCTTCAATTTCCAGCTTGGTCATTAATTCGAAGTTACGGCTCATGGAAGTATCCTCGCATCGGTTGGAGGTCGTGTATTTTTTGCAGCTGATGTTGGCGGCGGTCCGGGAAGCCATAGGTTTTGCCCTACGACGATGAAGTTTGGATCCTTCAGCTCAGGATTGAGAACCTGAATTTGATGAAGGCTTTGGGGATTGAAGGCTCCTAGGTATTGAACAGCGATTTCTTGTATCGTTTGATTGGGTGCGACGGCGATTTCAAACGGTGCGTTAGGATCAGGTTCTGTGGAGGTGGCTACACCAGTGCTGGCCCCGGCTTGCCCAGGAACTGAGGCTGGCTCGGCGCCCTGGCCCAGCGAGTGCTCGTCGCCCGACGTGCGAGGCTGATGTGTTCGGTGTTCTATGATCCCGAATAGGCCTAGAGTGCATATCACAAGCAGAAGCCCCGAGGCGAGCCCCCAGCGATTTAAGGAGCTGTGAGGTTGGGACCCGTTTTCAGGTTCACGGGGTTGCTCGACTGCAGCGTCCGCGTGGGTGAAGATCGGTTCTCCTGACGACATAGGTAGATTCAGATCGGCAATCACTTCGGAAACCATGCTTCGTTCCACCTGTTTGCTATTCAGCGCCCTGCATAATGACAGCGAGTTGAAGCACAAGGTATTTATGATCCGGGGAGTGCCTTGGCCGGCTTTTGAAATGAGCGTGAGCGCATCTTTTGCAAACAGTTGATCGCCCTCATACCCAGCTTGTGTAAGCCGGTAGTTAATATAAGAAACTGTCTCGTCTGCCGATAGTGGGTCAATTCGACAGATGGTTGAAATGCGCTGACGAAGTTGTATTAGCGACGCTTGCATCAGCTTATCGGAAAGCTGCGGTTGCCCTGAAAGTACGATTTGCATCAACTTGCCACGCGCCGTTTCGAAATTTGATAGCAAGCGTACTCGTTCCATGACCGCCTCAGACAGATTCTGCGCTTCGTCGATCACGACCACAAATTTGCGACCCGCCTGATTCTCCTTGACCACAGCCGTGCTCAATTGCTGATGCATCTCTGAGCTGCTTTGGCCTGGAACAATGCCCATGTCGCGCAAGATGTAGCCAAGGAAATCCCGCGGTTCACAGTCTGCACTGATATTGAAGAGAAACACACTGCGTGCTGTCTCCCGAATGTCCTCAAGGAAGCGGAACAGGAGAGTCGTTTTCCCCATTCCAGGAGGTGCAATCATGGCTGTAAAGCCGCGGTTGCTTTGGAAGCTGTACTTCAGCGATGCAAGGGCCTCCCGATGTGTATGACTGGGAAACAAATAGCGCGTATCCGGGGTGGCGCCAAACGGCTCTCTCTGAAAACCAAAATATTCTAACTGCATTGTTCTATTCTGAGCCTCTCGGCAGCGCTGCGAGCACCGGCGCTCCAAGGTAGCCAGCCAACTCGTCCGGGGTGCGGAATGTTGGATCCATAAAGTCGAGCACGAAGGCCGTCGTAAGACTGAAGATTCCGGCGAGTAGTAACGCAAGAATGGCGACTGTAAGAGGCGACCGCTTGGGAAGCGCGGGAACTAAAGGCTGCTCAGCCAAAGCGACATTCAGGATCCCGCCCTGATCAAGGGCATTGCTGATGCGCGCCTCTTCACGCTTGCGTTGATACAGAAGATAGTTATCCTCTTGCGTCTTGGCGTTTTGCATGAGGTTCTGCTGCGTCACCATGCTCTGATCCAGACGCTCAGCCGTCGCGTGGTATTTCGCAGCGGCAGTCGCGGCGGCAGCAGCTCGCGCCCGCAGTCCGCTCAGATCCGACTGAGCTTTGGTAAGCTCGCCCAGAACCCATTGATAATTGGGGTTCGCGTCAGAAGATTCATCCCTAATTGGTTTGCTTTCTTCGGCGCTGATGGCGCTCTTTGCCTCTGTTATCTGCTGGTTGACTTCCTGAACCAATGGATAGGTGGGCTCGTATCTGGTGAGCAGTGCGGTTCTCTTTATCTGCAGGTCAAGCAGTGTAGATTTCAATTGTTGAAGAAGTTGAGGGTTGTCGGAATTCCGTACCACAGTCGTCACCCTCGGTTTGATGGACTGCAGTTGCGCTTGGAGAGCATGCACTCGCTGTTCGGTTTCCTGCAAATCATCCTGGGCCTGTTTTGCTGTCGTGTCGAAAGTGTTTGCTTGCTGCAGTGCGGAGTCGCGTTCAAGTTCAGCCGATACAACACCCGTCGCTTTGGTAAAGTCTGTTAGCTTTTCCTGCGCATTATTCAATCCCTGTTTGTACTGCTCCGTTTGCTTGTCGAAGAACTTCAATTCACCCGACGGGCGGTGTACTTCCATGTGCTTTTCCGTGTAGGCCGCCGCCAGCGCCTTAAGCACTGCTTCAGCCGTCGTCGGATCACGATTTTGATAGCTTACAGAAATTATGTTGGACTTGCGCAGAGGTTCAATTTTTAACTCTCTACCTAATTTGCGCACGGCCTCTGCGATTTGTACCTCATTCTCGCGATCGGTGGTCGATCCGGACACACCACCTAGTCCAGTCTCCAGAACAACCTTGCGCAACAAGTCACTACTGTTAAGCAATTCGACTTCGGAGTTGATATCTTCCTCGGTCACCTGATCGTTGCTGTACTGCTCGGGAGCATTGGCCGATGAGGTCACCATCGTGTCCGAGCGCTGGCGCAGAGCTATGATCTTCATGTGGGCCTCATATTTCGGGACCCACACCCCGGACGCAATCACGGCGAGAATCACAAGGACAAATGCTGCCAACATTTGCCAGCGCTGGCGAAACAGCACAGCGACGACGTCGCGAGTCGTTGGCAACGGTTGCCGCCTGTACTGTTCGATCGCCGCCGCGTCGGCTCTAATGATTGCCAGTTCTTCAGGTCTCATATCTACTCCTTGGTTCAAAACATCGTTGGGCTAGCGTAGGCGCCCATGCTCGAAGTCGGCAGAAAAGGACGAATTTTTGAAAATGCACTCTGCGGAACATAAAGCATGTCTCCAGGCTGCAGTCGAATGTCTTCGGATAAATTACGAGATGCGAGTAGCTTCTTCACATTAAGCAGCTTGGCTTCATATCCTCCACTTGGCAAAGGACGAAACAACACCACCTGCGAATGCTTGGCTTTGTCGTTAAAGCCGCCTGCGATCGCTACTGCTTCTGTGACTGTGGTGTTACTGCGAAGATCATACTTGCCGGGCTTGGAAACCTGACCAGACGCAATAAAGTAGGGCTTCTCGAAATCCTTAAGGGATATCACCACCACTGGATTGCGAAGAGTCTTTGCATAGGCCGTCTTCACCGTTTCCGTAAGCTCCGGTATGGTCTGGCCTTCCACAAAAATGGAGCCAACTCCCTTCAATGCCGCATAACCGTCTGGTTGCACAGCCACCGTCTGATTGAATTCCGGTGACAGCGCGAAATCGATATCGAAGGTATCGCCTCTCTTCAATTTGTAGCGCGGATTGCGTTCATGAAACGCCGGGGTAGTCTGTGCAGGCGCTACAACACCCTCCAATGAACTGCCCGCCTTCTCGGTTGAAGCCACTGTGCTCTGGGCAATCGCCGGACTCGCAATTGCCGCGATAAGCGCCACGAACGCGATGATTGTGTACTTCATTTTTAACCCCATCTCTCCGGTGCATTTGAGATGCGCCACTTGCCGAACGGCACCTGTCGTTGGTGAAACTAACACTACTTGTTGAGTTCTGTGACTGCGATCTCTCCACCGCCTAACAGGCGGTGCCTTTGGGTTGCGGCTAGTAGCCGGTTTAATCGGCCAAGCTGCCGATTAGACCACCTTGAAGTCATCATTGGGCTCGGGAGGGCTTTGGCCCTCGGTCTTCCGCCTCTAGACTTCATCTGCCACTTTGCTGCTCGTAGCCACCCAATTCCCCAGGAATCACAAGTGCTGGCCTCAATGTCGCTTCCGCAATCGTCCCATTCGCTCGAATGCTTTTGCGACTTGTTCCCTTTCTGGTACTATACCGCCTTCTACACTGGAATGTGCAGCCGGATTCAGATTCAGCAGCCTCCGCGCTTCCAGTCTTCCATCCCTTCAAGTTTAGCCCCATTTCCTGTTGATCGCTGATCACTCTAGACCACAATCCAATGCGAAATTTCACTATTATTCAAGCATTTGATTTCACTTCATTAGTTGCTCCATCCCGCATCTCAAACGCCTTTCATCGCAAATACTGCGGTGTGCAAAAGGATGGCCAAATCCATGAAAAAGTTCCGATTCCGGATATAGTCCAGGTCGTACTGAATGTTCTCGTGGATCAGTAACGAACGGTCTGCGCTCAGCTGCCACAGACCCGTTAATCCAGGGATCACCTGCAGCCTCTGCCGGTGGCAGGCGTTGTATCCCTCTACGATAAACGGCATCTCTGGACGTGGGCCCACCAGCGACATTTCGCCTTTCAGAATGTTAATGAGCTGCGGTAATTCATCCAGGCTGGTTCGGCGAAGCCAGCGACCGACCCCGGTGATCCGAGGATCGTCCGTTTCCTTGGGGTGAAGGCCATACTTGGGGGCATCCACGCGCATCGTGCGGAACTTGTACAAATTGAACCTCTTGCCATTCAGCCCTACCCGCTCCTGGTGGAAGAATGCCGGGCCTTTCGAATCCAGGCGGATGAGCGCGGCAAGAACCGCCCATAGTGGACATGTGAACACTAGCAGGGCAAGTGCGGCCCCGAAATCGAAGAAACGCTTTACGGATTCATAAAGCCACTTGCGTTCGGGCATGCCCATGGAAGCTATGAGAACGCCATCGATGTCTACATAGTCTGCTGAGGTTTCCGAACTGTACGAAAGCTGCGGGACGAACGCGACATTCGCTCCAGCGGCAAATGCTTCCGCCACAATATCCTGAAGGCGTTGCTGCGGCAAGGATGGGATCCCAACCACCACCAAGCCTACTCCCCGCTCCCTAATCAGCTCGCTCGTCAGGGGGCCGGCAATAACAGTAGCCGAGCGCCCGTGCTTGTAGTCATACTCGCAAATAGTACTGCCGGCGAGCTTCTCATCGTCGTCAATTACGGCTACCGGGTTCAGTCCCAGCTTGGGAGAGCGAACAAGCGTGGCAAACACGCGCCGTCCGGTGAGGCCCGCACCATACACAAGAACATTCCGCAAACCGAAGCCGCGACTGTGAAGATTTCGGATGATTACAAACACACACTGCTTCTCGGCGATGACCAACAGCGGAATGAAGACAAACGCCAGCCCGACAACCCAGCGAGAAAACAGCTCCGAAAAGAAGAACGTGAGGGGAAACACCACCGCAAACGCATGCACCGTCACCCGAAGAATTCGCTCTGTTTCACGGATGCGAAGCAGACTGTTGGCGGGCTTGTACGCTCCCTCGTAATTGAGCATCAATACAAACAAAAGTGCAAAGCCAACGGCAAGCGGAAGAACGGTGGTGACGGGATAGTGCAGGTGCCTGCCCACCCGGAGAAATTCGTAGGTTGAGCGCGCTAACATCGTTGCCGCCAGAACGCCGACCAGATCGGCCGCTCGTTCGGTAAAGGCGGCGATTATTTCAAACTTCTCGTGCCCCTTCAAAGTCCCAACGGAAGGAATCGCAAAGGACTCCCCGAACGAAACAGCCGACTCCATTAGTTTAACGGAACCCATCTCAGTTTTCCTCGCTTCTGCCACTCGCGGCACCATTCCATAACTCGCACTGCAGGCATCCCTGCAGGCATCTATCAAACAACTCTTGGAGGAGGAGTGTTCATAATCTCAACATCATCTGCGTCAACTTCCACTGCTACGCTCTGCATGATGCTGACCAGCGATACGACCACACGAAACTCGTTCTTCTTGCGAATCAGTACTCCCTCGACGCCAGCCATTACCCCGGCTTTGATCCGCACCCTCTCGCCGACAATCAGGTATGGATGTGGCTCGATCCTGCGCTCGAGCAGCCCGGAACGTATTGCTTCGATTTCAAGGTTAGGCAGGGGCCAGGACTCTCGAGACGATCCCACAATCGACGACACACCCGGCGTCCCAAGGACGATGCCCCGCGCCTGGCGCGGAATGCGCACAAAAACATAGGTCGGAAAAAGTGGCAGATCAAGAACAACCGGGCGACTCTTCTTCCATTGCTTGGTTGTCCGATAGAGCGGAAGAAAAGTTTCGACCCCACGATCGGTCAAAAGTTCCGCAACATGCTTTTCGTGGCGCGGGGTAGTGTAGACAGCAAACCAGCGCGGCTGAGCATCGGCTGCATGGAATTGGGCTGCTGGACTCTTAATGTTCATCACTTGCTCGGCAATTTCAGACATGGCTTCGCCATCCTTACTCGGAAGTGCCCTTTTCCACAGATTCTTCGATCTCCGATTATCGAAAGGCGCGTCGTACCTTTCGCCCCAGCTTAAAAACAGCACTTACATTAAAAACAGCACTTACATATTCTGACCAGAAAAGTTCAACTGCGACAGAACCGCTTCCGTCGCTTCTGGATAAAACAGCGCCGACACCGCAAAACCACGTTTCGTCGGATCGTCGTTCTCGCAGCGAAGAACCACGCCCTCAGCATGCAAACGCATGCCGCGGCTGGTATCCGCTAGCCTCGGGAGCACAACCTCCATCAGGACTCGCGCTCCGACTGGCGGCATTGCGTCTGTCTGAACGTAGACTCCGAACGTGTTGATATCGCGAGTTACGCCCCGTCCGCTTTCCGACTTTCCATCGTGGGGTGCCCACATGAAGACCGCCGGAGCACTCAACCGGTAGCGTTTTGCTTTTCGTAGCTCTGTGGAATCACTCATTCGCTCGTCGCTTTCACTTCATGCCTCAACTGGCCTGCAGCAGAATTCATTAACGAATTCCAACCTAAGGGATCGTGAAAATCTTCACAAGAGATCGAAACACCCAGAGGTGTGGTTCTCATTTGGGCGGCGTCTAGCTAGAGATGCAGGTAAGTCAAGTCCTAAAAGTTCTGTAGAATTCCATTCCTCGGGTTTGTTGGTTCTTGTTTTGTTGGTTGAGAGGGGC
>Ga0307377_10003461_pt1 | contig 17828 bp, 20 predicted proteins | sample TR3MG_FD_202535 | JGI IMG/M metagenome (GOLD analysis project Ga0307377, IMG submission 202535) | Soil microbial communities from Risofladan, Vaasa, Finland - TR-3 | ecosystem: Environmental > Terrestrial > Soil > Coastal area > Acid sulfate soil | place: Finland: Risofladan, Vaasa | collected... | reverse complement strand
ATATGCAGTAGCGTGACTTTTGTTAAATCCGTAGCCACTGAAGTATTCAAACTTCTGCCATAGCTCGTTGGCATCACCCCGGAGAATCTTCTTCTGGGCGGCGCCGTCAATGAACTTCGTGTAAAGGTCGTCCTTCACCTTGTCGGCTTTGCCTGTGCCTTTCTTCGTCAAGACCTTGCGCAACAGGTTGCCTTCATCAAGACTAATGTCACGACCGATTCTGTGAGCAATCTTTGCGATTTGTTCTTGAAAGATCAAGAAGCCATAAGTCTCTTGAGTATCTTCACGATAGAAATCATTAGGGTACTCAATCTGTTCAGGGTGATTCTTCGCCTCAATATAATCTTTGTCAACACCAGCGGACAGAGGTCCGGGACGGAAGATACTTGTGATCGCAGAGAGATCAACAATACTTCTGGGCTTCGCTCTCTTACAAAAGCTCTGCGCTCCCGACTCCGTAAACTGGAAGATCCCTGCCCATCGTCCTTCGTGGAAAATGTTCTCATAGATGCTCTGATCAGCAAGATCAATAGCATCAGGATGCAGGTTTTCGTTATAGAACTTCTTAATGTCGTCGAACTTCGGCTTCTTGATATTGTGGTGCCTTTTCAAAATATGAGAAATAGCACCTTCCATCATGCGAAGAGAAGCAAGCCCAAGAATATCAAACTTAATGAAACCAGCTGGCTCCAAGTGTCGGACATTCATGCCCTCACTCCAAGGAGTTTGACGGACACCCTTAGAACTGATTAGCGGCATCCACTGATCGAGATTCTCAGCAACAACGACACCACCAGCGTGGCGTGAGGCACTGCGAATAGAACCGTGGATCCTGTTTACGTGAGTTTTTACGAATGGATACGTTTCCAAAAAGCCTTGAAGACTTTCGCTGTACTCCATCACCTCTTCGAAGGTTGGCACATACACGCCTGCCTTGATTCCGTGAACAGCCTTAGCTTTTGTTGTGGCTTCTCGCATCATCTTGTTGGTAACGTCGTTCACTTCCTTATAAGGAATGCCATAGAACTTTGAGATATCCTTCAGGAGACTACGAAGCTGTAGGGTGTTCCAATTCGAAATTGGTGCTACAACATTATCTCCCCAATCTTCAATCAGAATATCCTTCAGTTTCATGGGGTCTGAAACATCGTGATCGATATCCGGAAAACCGTTGTCTTTCTGGTTTTTCGTCATGAATCGCTCAAAGAGAAGACCGTGACGAATGGGATCAATCTGTGTGATATTCAGCGCATAAGCTACCAAAGATCCTGCTGCGGACCCTCGTGCTGGACCTGAAAGCATTACCTCGTTGCCCTTATCAGCAACAGCCTTCATCGTCAAGAAGTATTCCGCAAAGCCATTGGTGTTAATCACCTCAAGCTCCATATCAAGGCGCTCCTTGTATGTCTTGAACTCTTCTCCTTTAAGACCCAATCGCTTCTTGATCTTGTCAAGCCCCGTGGTTGAAAGCTGGACGAGTTCTTCTTCGGCTGTTGTGTTCTTAGGAACGATAAAGCTTGGCAACCGGACTTTATTGTCTGGAAAGAAGCTAGAAATACGTTCAAAAGCGATGTTCTGTGTTTCTTCCAAAGACGCACGAACCAAGTCATCGTCGTAGACTACGCCAGCTTCAGAAGAGTACGCCTTATAAGCGTCCCACATCTGGTCGCCGTTTTTTGGGTACAGTTCGTAGCCAATTTCGTCGACTGTTTCTGGCAAAACCGTATCGATCCCCTTTTTACCACCCCAACCAAGTCGCTGGTATAGGATGCGATCCTTCCACGCATCAGGATTCGGGTAATGACTATCTGCACTAGAAATGAGCTTGATTCCGTATTCGCCACAAACCTTAATGATCAACTGGTTGAGCTTATGCTGCTCAGGCACAGAATTCCATTGAAGCTCTCCATACCAGCGATCTCCAAGAACATCGAGCATTCTTTCGGATGTTACTCGCATAGCCTTGAGGACAGCCTCGTCGCCCTCTTCTTTGTTTGCCCAAAAGTCACCAGCATACACACCACCCAAACAAGCAGAGGCTGCGATAATGCCTTCACCGTGTTCACGCAACATGGAATAGTCAATACGCGGAAACCTATAAAAGTTTCCTGGCATATAGGACTTCGACACTAGCCTAAAGAGGTTCTGGAGTCCTGTCTGATTTTGTGCAAGAAGAATTAGGTGGTTTCTCTTCTTGAGAATGTCTTTGACTTCTTTCTTAGAGGCGTCCTCGTCCTCTACAGTCGACGCAGAGACCTCTTCACCAGTGTCCTTGACCTTGCGACCCTTCTTTGCGGTTGCCTTCTCAAGATCGATCCTATCCTTGTCTTTTTGCCACTGGTCCAAGTCAGGGTGAAAGTACGCCTCGATGCCGTAGATCGGCTTAAAGTCACGACCCTCTTTTTGCATTTTCTTAGCGTGTAGGACCTGATATTGTAGACCATTCATGTTCCCGTGATCTGTTAGAGCGAGAGCTTTGTTACCGTTCTCAAACGCGAAATTCATGTGTTCGTCTGGGTACCCCAGACCGTCGAACACGGACGCAGCACTGTGAGCGTGAAGACCCACGAATCCAATTTTTGAATCAGTCATTTTCTTCCTTCTCGTCAACAGGCTGGATGTGTGGAGGACGCCAGCCAACATCATATAGGAGATTTAGAATTTTAGCAGCTTTATTCTGCCGTGTTGTGTAGTCCACCCCGATTTCGGCTTCTATCATTCGAAGATATGGAACCATAGAGGTTTCGATAACCAAGTCGCCATTCTCATTCTTATTCACTAGACTCATCTTCTACGTCCCTTCCTATAGGTCCAAATTCGTGGTACTTCATTGCGAAGTTAGGTCGCTTTATCCACTCTCGTTCTTTGGAACCAAGATAGTCACAATAACCATCCCAATTATCGATATTGTAATACCAGTCGACAGGACCAATGTTGGCGCCATCCACTATAGCATCCCCAAAAACGTCTGTCAAGCCAAAGTGTCTTGCTGACCATCGGTCCTCTACAGGAAGTAACTCGTCATCGACAGGAAGATTATTCTCCCACTCTCCACCAGGCTTCCTAATACCCGTTCCTTCTCGAATTTTCCTTCTGAAGTTTACGAAGTCTTCGGCGTTAAGGGTAAATCCAAGGTACTCTCCGTCCGCGACGGTTAAACCATTGTGTTGCACGAAAAAACGCTGATGACTAGAGATAAGCTTTCGATAGTCTTTCCTTATCGAATATGGCGAGTACACCCCATAGGGGAACGCAACGTAATATTTGTCCGGCACCACCCAACGGCTTATCTTCTTCGAAATATGATAAGCACGAGAGACTCCCTGAATAACGCTCCAGGGTAGGCAATCTCTTTTGTCTCTATCCTTGGGATGAATCGGGACGTAATAAATCGGGATCTCTTTGTTCTGACCTCTAGCTGTGGGATCAACTCGTTTACGCTGAGCATATGTCCAAACTGGGTCTTCGATCCACTCCCCTAAACGATGACGGATAAGCGGCTGCATTTCTTTATGTAATACGATCCAGATCGTTTCACATCCCGCACAAGCGCATTCGTAGACCGCGCGCTCTACTGCGAGGTAATCTTGTGCAACAGGCATTAAACAATCATGCCAGGGCATATTGAAGTCTAGTGGTTGAGCAGCAACAGGGACGATGCCTGCCAGGTGAAAGCTGTTCAGGTTCTCTGTAGTCTCTTCTAAGTCATCCATATGGAGATCCTAGTACGTCAGACCACATAACTAGCTGTTCGTTAGACGGCTGCTGGTTGGCGTATTTTTTGAGAAGTTCATCTTCTCTTTTCGAATCGTTTATTCGTATTTCTCTAAGGCGCGGTTCTAACTTGGTGGTGAGGTACTTCTGTTTTCCTTTTAGACCTATGCCATTCTTGGCACCTCTAATGCCGTGTTGTTTCATCACGTCTATCAGCTTAAGACGAACATACGTTTCTGAGTATTCTACCTGTTCTAGTTGTTTCGGGCTCATATAGGATACAGCTACCAAATCTTTAAGACCAGAAACACCATCTATTCTAGGAGACTCGTAGAAATAGATATGTCTTACAAACCGGCTTGGACTCCCCAGATAGTCGTGCTCGTGAGACGTACCTCGGCGAACATCCACCCAATCAATGACCTCAAGATTCTTTTTTTGTTTCTCGGTATCTATATCGAAATGCACCACTTCATCAAAGCTTATCTGTACGAAGTATGGTTCAGCGCCAAATACCTTTATTGTGTTTCCCTCAATTCTATAGCTTTCTGCTTTATCGCCAACAGGAGCTAGTCCAGCCAGTGACAGTAAGAAAGCCATCTTATGCCATATTTCTTTTTTCGATTTTCCGGCTACTGTCTTGTCGAAAAAGTATGGAATCTTTGGTTCTGTCCAAATGATCGGAAGACTTTCGTGATAGGCGTAAACAAGCGCTGCTAAAGAACCGCCAATAACCAATTTTTTGAAACGGTATTCATGCCTCACCATCTTCTTCGCCTTCGTCCAAAGCATCTATTTCTTTGTTGTGCTTGCGAGAAATTCGCACACTTTGTTCCAAGACAGCATCGTATTCTTTCGCTTCACCCAGAATTTCTGGTTCAACGTAACGCTCGGAGACAAGCGGAATATACGCTTCCGCTAGATATTTTGCTTCAAGTTCTTCGAACTCACGGATCATTTTTCGAATGATCACAAACGACTTGTCTCTGATGTTTGTGGTAGCTGCTTCAAGCTCCTGAAACAATCCATGCAGAACGTTGAATGCGAATTGTCCTTCCTTATCTCTGATAGCATACTCTTCTGCTGTTGCGAGAAGCTGCAATTCAAGAGGGGTTAGATCCCCTGGATTGTCCTGCATTTCTTGTATTTCTTTCTCCGTCAGAATGTCAACCATCACTCCACCCTTCCTCTTTTAAGATATTGATCATCGGCTTAACAAGCTCCCACACGACTTCAGCGTATTGTCGAATCTCATATTGTGCGTCCTTCTTCATCCTCTGGTGGAGGAAGTAGATAATCGTTTGTAGACTACAAGTCCAGATACACTCAGTATAAATGAACTGAGACAAAAGTCCCCTTGCTTGTTCTTTTGCAGCACCGCAACGAACGAGGTACGAATAGTCTTCATAACCTCTCATGCAGGATTTCTCAAAAAACGCAACAGGGTCCTCGCCGTTCTCAAGCACTTCAAGAACACCGTCGGACCCTTGCTTGTTGTCTTTCGACTGCTTTCTAATAGCGTTGGGAACATAAAACTCTGGAAGGAACTCAACGTATCTACCGGAAGCTTCATTCCAATTTGTTTCTGGAATGATTATGGCGCTCGCTAGTGTCTCTTCTTCTTCTGGTTCGCGTTCTTCCCAATTCGAACCTATCTGATATTTCCACCATTGACGAAAGGTAGATAGGGGCGCCTTGATCCTGAAGGAGAAATATGAGTGCCTGAGCGTAGAAAAGTGCTCGTGGTCCCTCAGAAACTTAATGAGTTTGATATCAGCGTCGCTCAGTTCTGTTATCTCTTTCTGGAAAGAAACACGAGCGCTATTAACCATCTTGATTAGAGGATCAGCGACCATCCCGTCAGTAAGCTCGACAGAACCCTTGTCTAGAACAGCTATCTTTTTAAAGTGGTTTCGTACGTCAAATTCACTCATTCTACCCTCTGATTCTATAGATGATATCTGGCTTGCCTGATTCATATGCCTGAATCTTGGCTCTCAACTCTGACGGTACTTCATCGATCTTATTGTACTTCTTCAGTTGTTCGGCGTACACACTTGTTCTTGGGTCCCAGATGTTAACAAGTTCGTACTCCCAACCTTCAGGTGCGTATTCGTCGTTCCATGCGTCGATAGCGACGATCTTACCGAAGCCATTGCCGTCATAAAATCCAGTCAGAAAGCCATCAAAATGGTCAAGCTTAGAACCGCCGTTTCTTGTTGCTGCCACCATAAGGGTGGTCCCCACGCCACTGACTCCTGCATTGTTGTGGACGGCGACAATGTCACCGTCAGCCTTGATCGCAAACCCCATTTTGTGTCCAGATAGCTTGAAAAGATTCATGCTAGCCAACTCTCCTAAAGAGTAAGGAGTTAGGTAAGCGGACCGCTGACTAGCATACAGGGATTCAGCAAATCTGTGGGGGTCTCCTTCTTCCCACATATCATTATCGATCGCTTGGACAACTTCAGTATTTACTTCACCCTCGTTCAATGAACCTACCACGCCTTTCATTAATTCATGATCTGCGTAACGTTCGCTATATTCTCCTGACGAACCTCCCCCTGGCATTTGCTCAATCGAGTCTTCTTTATCGATCAGCGCTTCTGCGAGCATTTGTTGTGCTGCGAGTTGCTGATAATGGCGCCATTGTTTTGCTATCGTTAATAGTGCTGGATCTTTTTTCATATAGTATTTAGTTATCTCCGCGAAGAAACGAAGAAACTACTCCCTTGACATGATTTTCCAGTACCGTTAAGACAACCCCCTTTCTGACAACATCGCGTTCAACAAGATGATCTGACAATATGATGAATTGCCCTGGTACTACCGCCAGGGTCACATCGGGAGCCTTTGCTAAAACAAGATATACCTTACTTTCGGGCTCGCTCTTGTTTACTCTCTCCGCTATGTCCTTTGGTAGTAACACTGAAGCTTCTTTTTCTTTATAGTCAGATACCACTTCTGTTATGTGCAGTCTTCTATTCAGTGGTTCAAAATTCATTAGTTTATTTCCTCACTCTTAAGGTCAACGGTCCCCAGCATTTCAGATAAGCGCTTAAAATGGTCATACAATATGTCGCGCTCTTCTTGTACCTGCGTCAGACGTTCACTCATATTATTGATGGTAGTTGTGTTGATGAGGTTAAGCTCGCTCTCTAGCTTTGAAACCATGTCCTCAAGTTCGTGGATGGACATTAATTGCTGCAACAAATTCAACCGCAACTGTTCGTTCTCAGCAAGGGCAAGCGTGTAGTTGTTCTCTGCGTCTATACGGGTTTGTCGTTCTCGTGTTATCCCGGCTTCGATTTTATCAAGACTACGAAAAATTTGATCTGTGGGCGAGCAACCCTCGATGTGGTCGGGCGTGGTATTAATCTTTCTTTTCGTTGCCGTTATACTCGCGATCCATTTCTGCCAAAGCTTCTTCAATTGAGTCTCCTAGTGATTCAAAACTCTCTACAGAGCGGTCCGCTCCATCTCTGAGAAATGCTGCTGCGGCTGCTGCCAGATCGACAGCATAACCGCCTGCATCATCAATCAAGTCAAAAACCTTATTGATCATCCGATTGCTCATTTCGTTACAGCTTCTTGGCAATATCGAAAAACTCGTTGAGACTATCCATATCGACCTCGCCCTTGTGCATACGATAAGCCTTCAGAATCAGACTCATTTCTGCGCGAGTAAGCCAACCGTTCTCAGCATAGCTCGCCTTCATTGCTTGCTTGTGCTGACGAAAGGGCTCAATGTTCTTCTCAGTGAAATCAAAATCAATGAGATAGTTTTTGATATGTTGCTCTTTGGTAAGCTCTGGCTCTTCCGTATCTTCTGCGGTCTTCTGACTAGACATTACTTGTTCCTTTGTTTGAGACCAGACTAAGCTGGTATTTCTTTCCATCAATTTCTACGACTTTTCCATCACACGAATCTGTTTCTATTTTCTCAATTTCTCCAAGGGCGAGGGCGAAGGTGAGGGTGAGGGCGAAGGTGAGGGTGAGGGTGAGGGGGAAGGCGAGGGTGAGGGCGAAGGCGAAGTCTTCCATCGAAGAAAGCTCCGTCATATCTTGAATGACGACTTTCTCGTTAACAGACAACGAATTGTCGTTTCTAACGAACACTACGTTTCCAGCAGGTTTATAACTCTGTTTACCCCTAGCCTTGTTGATGCGCCCAAGGGCTTCTTCTGTAAGACGGTAAGTCTCACCGTTGTTCATCGACAAAAAGTTGACTAGCAGTTGTTCGAACAACCCGCTAGAAGTGATTACTGTGTTCATCTGTTTCTCCTGTGCGAGCGCCTGTGATATTTACGTTCCTTACGATCGATAGGAGGTCGGCTGCGGTACTGCCTTTGCCCGTCCTCGCATACCAGAACGCGAGTAACACCGACACCGGCAACCCACCTATTCTCTACCCAACAGCGTTCATTATCTCGGTATTGATAATGCCGATGATAAGGCTCACTGTATTGTGGGCGTATGTGCGTTGGGTAGTGACGGGGTTCACGGTCCACAAGGTGGACGTGACAACCGCACAGGACCAGCAAACACATAAAGGCAATCGACTTCATGTAGAGATCATAGCAGATCACGGAGCACCTGTCAAGTCTTAACGAACGTCACAACCGGCAGGACCGCAAGCTACCGTTTCCGTTAGAGAAGTCTGATCTTCTGTCTCGATTATTCTTGTGAGATCAATGCTTCGCAAAGATTTCATCATGCTGGCATAAGTCTCCTCATCACAATCCTCAAAAGGCATTTGTGTATATGAGGAATTGTTAAAAGGAATGACTGCAAGACCGTTATAGTGCTCCCTGTTCTCCCACATCCACGTTCCAACCAAATCCCACTCTTCTTCCTTTACCGAAACAGTGGCTGAAATGTTGTGTGTGTTGCTTCCGCTATCGTGTCCCGGCTTAATCCAGTTCTGCGAGAAGTGCTTTATTCTTTCCAGAAGGTCGAGCACTGGTTCGTCTCTCAAAACCGCGCTGTCTGGAGCTTTCTGTGGAACAATGATACAGGCTGTTCCGGGCAAAAGCAAATCGTCTTCTACAAGTTCCGGATGCCAAGCAAGGAGGTGTTGGTAAATCGGCTCGTTCTTCATTACTCTGATGCGGCGAATATAGTGTTTGTTATGCCAAGCATGAATGCCGGAACTGCTTCCCAAAACAAGTGAGGTTGTTCCTGCTGGCTTAATACAAGTCCTGCGCGCTGCCTTGTTGATTCCAAGAAGTGCCGCCACTCTAGCATTCTCTTCGTCTATTATCTTTTCCGCTGCCTTTAGGTCAAGATGACCAACCTTACCTGACCCGATTCCCGTCATGCTTACGCCAATGAGCGCATCTTTTTCGGTGTTTCGTTGCCAGATGGGACGTAGATAATGAAAGTCCGTATAACTTGCTTGAAGGGTCGCGACAAAAGCAGCTGCACGTACTCTCTTTTCTAGGTCTTCTTGAGATTCTATGTCAGAGGCGTTAACCTCAACAACATTACAAAATTGATTACGTCGCAAGCCAATTTCAACGCAAGGATTCGTGCCCCAATCTTTATCGTTCGTGAAATAAAGTCCAGGCTCGCCACTGTTAGATAGCTCCACTTTCTTCCACAAGTTGAAGAAAAAATCCTTGGTGATCTTGTGACGCACAAGGACTGCTGAGTTGTTGGCTCTTCCACGCTGTGGATTTGTTTCGTACCACTTGCCATATTTGGCAGCGATCATTTCCTCGTCAGTTGCGGAAAACAACGAAATGAGTGCGGCACGGCGGATGCCACCAGCTAGAACAGCATCAGCGATATGACATACGATATCGTGTACTTCAATGGGACGAAGTTGTTCTCCATCGGTCTTCTCATTAAGGATAGACTTGATCTGGCGAATACACAGCTTCAAGGGCTCGGGACCAGGGGCTCTCCCGCCAGCAGTCTTAAGCAGCGTACCCTTAGAACGAATATCTGAAAAATCAAAATCTGGATTACTAGACCCGGTAAAGTAGGTCTTCATCAAAACTTTGATCGCATCAGCCCAGCCGATGATAGAGTCCTGAATGACAAAACGCCTCTTTCTTGAAGATGGCTTTCTAATCACTGGTAGCTTATCTACGTGGTGTTCTTGAACGGAATAGCCAACGCCTGTTCCACCCAGCAATAGGAACATCACCTCGGAAAAAGCTGCGGGATGGTCAATGGGTAAATACGCACAGTTATAGATTCTCGCATGATTACGCTCAATTGCTTTCCCAGCGAATTGCATCGACCTCATCGATGGGAGAAACTTTTTGTCATATACGAGTTCATAAGCACTATCAATCTCTTCTTTCAAAAACGGACACTTCGCGATATGCATTTCTTTGTTGCGGGTAACAACTTCATGCCAAGTCTCTCTACGCTTTTCTTGTTCAAGAAAGCGAGCATACTTCATGTGTACCGTTATCTCTGAAAGAATTTGACTTGCGACTTCCATTTTACAAATCCCCTTATTTGTTACCCTTGAATTTCCTGTACTTCTCTTTCATTCGTTCTTCCTGTTTCTTTGCAGAGACATTTTCTACTTCAGCAATAGTATCGCCAGTCGGCTCAAAAACGTCTATGAAAACTTTACTAGTGTCCATGTGAATCGGACAGATAATGCCATCAGGTCCAAGACGGCTCTTCGCGATGAAGAACCTTCCGCCATTGGTCTGCTTGTCTATTATTGTTCGTGAAGAGGTGAAGATAAAGTCTGCGACGAAACACTTAGAAAATGCCTCCGAAATTGCTTCCATCGTAATGACTTCTGCATTCAAGCCGGATCTATTTGTCTGAGATGCTGTCCACAGTGGAACTTCAAATTCTTGAGCTATCCCGCGAAGCTCCTCGTAAATAGTCTCCAAGTTGTGTCGAACCTCTTTCGAATAACGTCTTGGACGAAGAAGATCCGCGTAATCTACGATTACCATATCAATCTCTTCGCCGCGCTGGAGGATGCGGCTCAAGTGATTCTTGATGGTCTCGGTGGTAGCTGATTTTGTTGGATATTCCTTAATCGTCAATTTGCCGGGAACTTCAACGATTTCATTGAAAACTTCGTCCTTCAAGCTCATCAGAGAGTTAAGCGATACTCCGGTAAGGCAAGCATCATATCTTAGTCCAACCGACGTGTCAGAAAGCTCCAGCGTGTAGTGGACCACCTTCTTGCCTAGCTTCAGGGCGGCTGCACCAAGATGCGTCAAAATCATGCTTTTACCAGCGCCAGTAGGAGCGATAACCACACCCAACTCGCCAGAACCAAGTCCAGATTTTGTGAGTTTGTCTATAACGTCCCATCCGGTCGAAATAGGCTTACGCGCTTTGGTATCGTATCGCTGCTCAAACTGCTCAATGAATTTATAGCCAGTTTCGTTATCAGAACCAAGCTTCAACGCTTCGTTAATGATTTGGCTGATCTCGTCGAAATCAGAACTCTCCATCAAGTCGATGCTTTTAAGAAAAGCTCCACGAAGCTTTTGCTTCCTACAGAAATCAAGAGACTTGTGTTTAACGAATTCTTCGTCTACCTTGCTAACTGTATCCGAGACGATACGAGCATAATAATCACGAACCTGCTTCTGGAGTGTCTCATTCTCTCCTGAGATTTCTGAGCGAAGAATAGTCTCAATTGTTGAGCGACTCGGATACTTGCCGTACTGGACCTTATAGTCAAAAACGAGCTTTGAAAAAAGCTGTAGGTACTTTAACTCAAAGTAGTTAAAATCTAGAACCTCACCAACCTGATTTGCGAAGCCTGCATCGTCGAGCAGCAATTGACCTAGTTTTTCCTGAAACGCCTTACCAAATTTACCAAAGTCTACTTTTTCCATCTATTTCTCCCGTGTTTCAGTTATCAGGCTCTTACTTGCTTGTCTTGCTCTCCCGTGCAATTCTCTTAAATGCAGCGAACAGTTCGCGAAGCTGTACCTCCCCAAAGCCATCCTTTATTGAATTCATAACAAAGTCCGTTTGATTAAAGGATAGAAATGCGTTATCGAAAGTCCAGTCTACTCGTTGCCTAGTCTGGAACGAAACGCTTGGAGAGTCAAGCTGCATCATTTTCAAGTTGAACTTGACTGCATCAATGCCATCCAAGATATTCGAATAAATCTTTAGATTGCTGTCTACCTTTTCGCAAGCTTCTTCAACATCTCGTATTTCATATCTTTTGTCTTCTGCCAAGAACGGGAACCTCTTGGCGACGGTTGGAAGACCAACCCCTTTGACACCCGGAAGATTATCCGAAGCGTCCCCAACAAGCGCTCTCGCTAGCGCGAAGTTCTTTGGGTGGATGCCGAACTTTTTAACCAAAGTGTTTTTGTTTAACACTTCTTTCTGGATGGGTCTATACAAAATTGTCTCATCATCACAAAGCTGGTAGAAATCCTTATCGCTGGAAACGATCACCTTTATCCAGCCATCAAAACGAGGCATCTTGGTAACTAGGGAAACGAAATCGTCAGCCTCCACTCCATCTTCGATAATCTGAACTACTGGAGTGAGATTAAGGTACTCAACCAATCGGTTAAGCTGCCACATCTTGTTGTCTTTCTCTTCTTCGTCGTTCAGTTCCAAATTTCGATTGAGCTTAATCGGCTTTCGTCCTGCTTTGTACTCTTTATGCATAGTCTTGCGCTTCTGGCTCCCGCCTGCACCGTCCCACGCAATAACAATATAGTCGGGGCGAATCTCACGATTGAGTTTCTGTAAGATTTTGAAGAAGCCTTTTACTCCACCAATAGGAAGACCGTTGGTTGAGAGACTCGGGTCTACAATATATGACCGAAGAAACTGGTTGAGCGCGTCAATGATCATTACTCGCTTCTTTTTCATTTAGTCTTTCCATTCTTCAGCTTGTATTTGAGGCTTTTGTTCTCTGTCTTGAGTTGCCTGATATCTTCGTTCAGGGCGTAAATCAAATCAAAAGTTTCTTGTGAAGACTCTAGTTGAAGATCGATGGTTTGTTGCAGAGATTTGATCTTCGCCTGTAGCTGTTCAATCTGATTCTCTTGTTGGTCCATTGTTTTCTTCCTCCCAAATAGCGCTAACAGGTAATTCATTGCAACCTCAGAAAAGATAAGCCCCTTTCGGGGCTCTCTCGTTTATTCTGGGCTGTTTTCAGCCTCAGTCTCTTCTTCTTCTGGTGGAGTATCGTAGAAGTTTCGAGCATCACCGGTTTTCTTATCGAATGCCAGAATGATATCTCTGTTCACGATTTCCATAACATGGGTTCTGAACTCTGGGTCGTTCACCATTAGGTCAACAAAGCCCTCTTCTGCACCTTGCCACTTCCTCTCAAACCCGTCTGCGCACGTCATAGAACACCATTGTCCTAGTTTGATCTCTTCACACGACTTGATTGCTTCTAGAAGGCTTTCTTCGTCCATGATCCCGACTTCTTCAGCCCACAAAATCTTGAACTCGCAGGTTCTGTCTTGAGAACCGAAACGAGACTTTTCAAGTCTTGCCTTGACGTAAGAACCCGTCCGATAGCCATTTGCATCAAACACTTTGAGCTTCTTAGACTGTGAACCAGTTAACCATATTCGGAGACTGGCATAGTATTCAGCAGCTTTCCCGCCGGGGGCGACGTAACGTTGACTATCTGTAGCATATTTAGCGTTCTGAACTTGCCCAAGACCAGTGATATTGGTCTTCAACTGATTCAGGATTACGTATGTCGAATCAGCGTGACCCAGCGGCATGTTAAGTTTAGATAGCGATCTCGACTGTACTCTCGCCTTTAGCCCGACCTGTGAATTAGGGTTGTAGTCACCCTCTACCTCTGCACGGCACGGTATAGAAGCCAGCGAATCGAGGATGAACAGAATTCGTTCACCATCAACACGAGTATTGAGCATTTCCTCCACGATCTCATACCACGTTTCAAGATCGGGAGGTTGCACGTAAATGAGCTTGTTCAGATCACAACCAGCAGCTGCCATGAACTCTGGGTTCATTCCGCTCTCTGGATCTGCATAAACTACCGTCATGCCCAAATCCTTCTGAGCGTTTACAGCAATTTGTAGAGCCATGTACGACTTGCCAACAGATTGAAGACCGGCAATCTCCGTTATCTTACCGCCGGGGATTCCTGCTACTCTTCCTCGACAAATGATCGAGTCCAACCAAGTGGAACCTGTGCGAATCCAATAGTTAACCTCTGTTGGGTTCTCTTCTGTCAAATCGTAGGCAACAGTGCCGCCCGCTACCTTGTTCAAAAGCTTACGTCTATCAGCAATGCTTATAGCGTTAGGCTTAGCTTTTCCCTTAGCCATATCCTTTCCTCCAAAAATGTTGATAAAAAAAGAGGGAACAGTGGGTTTCGGATGGATCCTGCGAGGCGCAGCCTACGCATTACGAACCGAATATGTTTCCCACTGTTCCCTCAAGGAACGTTTAGGTCAAGTCATCAACGGCAGAGTCGACGCTAGAGCTTGAACTGTCGCCATTCGCGCCAGCATACTTCTCTGTCCCTTCGCCATCATCACTAGAACCACCACCTGCCATGAACGCCTCCAGAGCGTCAGCAACCTCAGCAGGAGTCTTACGTTCGAACAACGAGTCAAAATCAGGGATTGACTCAAGGAGTTCCTTCGTCTTCTTGGCAGAGTCCTTGCCGGCAACCAACGGTGTGCCAGGCGGGTCAAAGTCAAGATTCGTATTAGGATACAACTTGCCAGCAGGCTTCTCGTAGGTAATGGTGAAATCAGCACCCATCTCAGGGTCCGTAATGTCGCCATACTTCGGATTCAAGCACTTCTTCAACAGAGTCTCGTAAACAGTCTGGGAATAACCCCAAACCCTCACAATAGGCTCCTTGTCTTCGCGCAAGATGATCGGCGAATAAAATCGCTGGCGAGCAAACAGCTTCTTTGCCATTGCTTGACTCTCCGGATCACCATCGTTGTAGAGCTTGGATGCGAAAGTACAAATCGCACACGGCTCGTCAAAGTTACGCTTAGGACAAAGAAGTCCTTGGGCTCCCACGTTGTAGTGGAAGTGAAAGCTCTTGAAAGAGTCTCCGTCTTCCATCGGAACCACACGGGCTAGAGTGTCATGATCTAGCTTAGGCTTCCAAGTCTTGCTGCCACGGTTCTTTACCGCATCAAGTTTTTCTCTAATCTTTTGAATGTCCATCTTAGCCATTTTACTTTTCTCCTTTATGATAGTGAGGAATTGTTCACACTATCGCAGTTTTTCTATCTTCTCTATTGTTTCAGAAACAGCACCAACGGTGTTGTTCCAATTAAATGCTCTAAAATCTTGCTTGTCAAGATCCCAGACCAGTTCCACACCATCGGAATATTTCCGAGGAGTGATTTCTTCTGCCCGACGAGGAGGTAACAACTCCGGGGGCGTGTCCGATAGCTTTAGAAAGCGCATCGTACGTAGGTCTCCGTTTCCCTTAAGAAACGATCCCTGGTAAACCTTCAAAATAGCCATTCGTTTCGTTCTCCTTCGCGTCTCAGATCACATCATAACACAGATCACAACAGGTGTCAAGAGCCTTGTTGCTGCAAGATTTTTGTGTGAGACAAAACGTAAACCTGACTACCCACATAATCGGTTGGGTAAATTGCAAAAGAGACCTTCATGTCCTTGACCATCTTGCGCTTTACCTGCTCTCTGATTTTCGAAAGCAAGCTGCCCTCGCTCTTGAGCGCATCTTCGTTGATTGCATATAGGATGTTCTTGTCGGTAACGTTGGCGAGAGGGAACAGCATCCTCTCTTCTCCTGTGTCAATATTCATAACACCAAATGTTGAAATCCTATCAGTTATGTCTGTTTCTTCAAGGGTTGTCATCGCAGGCTCAGAATGCAGCCACACGTTTACCATATGGAGAGTTGACGCGATTGCTTCGTTTAGCATTTCAAAATAACCAGTAACCGTAACGTTGCTCAAGCTCATCTCGACACTCACATTATTCACAAGATACAAACGTTGAAACACGCCAGATCTAGCGAATTCTTGGAACACTTGAAAGACGGCTCTTTCTTGAAGTTTCGCTTTTCCAGATAGAAAATCCAAATTGGGTTGGACGTACAAAACAGAAATGCGGCACTCTTTCAGCTGCTCCAAGATACGCAAAGATGCTCCAGAGATAGTCCCCGAACCACCAACTATAAATAGTACGTCACCCTTGCATTTTCCGAAAAACTTCTTTAAATTCGGACATTTATCTTCATATTCTTCGTGAGAAACATGCTTCTCAAAGACGTAAGATTGTCCATCATCGGACCACTTTTCGGTGTCTATGTAAAATGTTGAATACTGTGGATACTGCGAAAACTTCTTCGCTATAGCACAACCACAATGTCCCAAGCCAACAATGTTCACAGGTTCAAAGTCTCCATGTTGCCATAATCCTTACCAGCTGTTACAGACACCTTAAATCTGCCAAATTTTGTGTCGCCGAATATTTGAGCAACCTGCTTTATGACTTCTTTTTCTTCTATTGGCAAATCTAGAACAATAGAGTCGTGTACCGTAAATGCCAGGTTGGTCTTCTTGTCTTCTACTAGCTTGGCTATTTCAATTGCTTTTCTCAAAACCAAATCTGAAGTGGTGCTCTGAACCAAATACGAGAGCGCATGGTGATGGTCGCTTTCGATCTTGCGCCCGTAAGGGTTAACAACGTGAACGCCATCCCAATACTTATCTAGCACTGCTTTTCTGTCGTAAAACTGTCCAAAAGTTCTTGTGTCGGATGGATTATAGAGCCATGCGAAGATTTCTTTTTTGGCTTGCTCTCTCGTCACCTTACCGTCAAATGCATTTTTGATATTCCACTCGTGAATATCATCCTCTGGTTGTTCCCAGCCAGACAGAGCAAAAAACGTCCTAAGTTCAGCAGCGTTATAATCAAACTCAACAAAAAAGCCGTTTCTAGGCTTCAGTGCGCAACGCAAGCTTTTGTCCATCGTCAGGATAGGAAAGCTTCTCTTCGTCCCGCTCAGGCGTCCTGTCTTCGTCCCAAACTGCTTGTACTCGATGCTCTTCCAATTGGCTAGACTGTCTACGAACCGTCTAACGTTCGATTCTGAAATCCTGCTTTGTAAGTCCTTACCGCTGAACAGCAACGGCTGTCGCTTGATCTTATCTAGCAGCTTATGAAGCTCAAGCTGGTATTCGTAATCTTTTGGTTTCTCATAGGTGTCGAGGATGTGATCTACAATCCGGCACTTAACATCAAAGAACTCCAAGAGGAATTTCTCTGGCACCATATCGTATAAGCAGTTGTCGTTTAGATCAATCTTTGCTTCACGGAAAGAATTGAGAAACGCCTTCATCTTCTTCCACGATCTATCCCACTTTGGTTTCAGATGATCTGGACAAACAACTTCTAGCTCTTTTCCGGTATACAGATATGCGTACTCTACATCGTCTCTGTCGATGGAAGGAAGGTATTTCCATGTGCGCGTCAGATCTGTAGACGGGGTTTCATTGAGGTGTAATTCCCCGTTTGAATAAAAACCAAGACATTCGGTCTTGTCATCCAGACCCATAAATGTTGTCAAGTAAGCCTCTGAAAACTCAGGAGTTTAAACCAACGTTCCTTGCTCGATGATTGAGTGGGGATCCGTGTGCGTCGATGAATATACTCGATCCCAGCGCCGATGTCAAGACCTTTCGAATAGAGACCCGCGTTCCGCACAATCTTCTCAAATTCAAATTGGTCCCATCCCTTGTTTTCCTCTCTTCCTTTGATGAAAGCGTATACCCGTAGCCAATACTCATCGGAGGTTAGCTGTTCGATCTCTGCTTGGGTTTTTGTGGAGCGGACTATCTCCTTGTTTTTCAAAACAGGCTTTCCACGAACAATAGAAAACTTCGGCTCCACAAGAATCGGCTTATTCTCGACATATGAATTGTAAAACTGGATAATGTAGGTCTTCAGGGCAGCCAAATCGACTTCATGTGAGGTGAAGTAATATTTGTCGAACAGAGTATCTAGCGTTACTCCCGCTTTCTCCATATACGGTCTGAGACGAGGAGAGCCCAGGTCAGCCACCAAACGCCAGGGCGCGTGCTTGTCCACTGCAAACCCAAACCTCTGTGCCGTCTCTTTGAAGATTGGGAAGTTATCGTCATTTAGGTAAGTCTCCA
>Ga0307377_10003457_pt1 | contig 17836 bp, 12 predicted proteins | sample TR3MG_FD_202535 | JGI IMG/M metagenome (GOLD analysis project Ga0307377, IMG submission 202535) | Soil microbial communities from Risofladan, Vaasa, Finland - TR-3 | ecosystem: Environmental > Terrestrial > Soil > Coastal area > Acid sulfate soil | place: Finland: Risofladan, Vaasa | collected... | reverse complement strand
GGCTCGAAGCAGGCGAGGGTCTTCTGGGTCACCGCGTTGGGGATCTCGTCGAGCCTCAGCCCGATGGCGATCTTGGCGGCGACGCGGGCGATGGGGTAGCCCGTGGCCTTGGAGGCGAGGGCGGAGGAGCGGCTGACGCGGGGGTTGACCTCGATCACGTAGTACTCGTAGCTATCCGGGTTCAGGGCGAACTGGATGTTGCAGCCCCCTTCGATGCCGAGCGCGCGGATGATCTTGAGGGAGGCGCTGCGGAGCATCTGGTACTCCTGGTCGCCGAGCGTCTGAGTGGGAGCGACCACGATGGAGTCGCCGGTATGGATACCCATGGGGTCCAGGTTCTCCATGGGACAGACGGTGATGCAGGTGTCGGCGGCGTCCCGCATGACCTCGTACTCGATCTCCTTCCAGCCGATGACGCAGCGCTCCAGGAGGATCTGGTGGATCATGCTCATCTTCAGGCCGCGGCCGCAGATCTCGCGGAGATCATCCTCGTTCCAGGCGATGCCGCCGCCGGTGCCGCCGAGCGTGTAGGCGGGGCGGATGATGACGGGGTAGCCGATGGTTCGCACGAATTCCATCGCCTCGTCGATGGTGGTGATGATGGCGCTGTCGGGAATGGGCTCGCCGATGGAGCGCATCGTTTCGCGGAAGCGGTCGCGGTCCTCTGCGCGCTCGATCGCCTCCAGGGATGTGCCCAAGAGATCGACGTCGAACTTATCGAGGACGCCGGCGCGGGCGAGCTGTGTCGCCAGGTTCAGGCCGGTCTGCCCGCCGAGGGTGCCGAGAAGGCCTTGGGGGCGCTCCTGCTCGATGATGCGGGCGGCGAATTCGAGCGTGAGCGGCTCCACGTACACCCGCTCCGCCATGTTCGTGTCGGTCATGATGGTGGCGGGGTTGGAGTTGATGAGGACGACTTCCATCCCCTCCTCGCGGACGGCCTTGCAGGCCTGCGTCCCGGCGTAGTCGAACTCCGCCGCCTGCCCGATCACGATGGGGCCGGAGCCGATGACCATCACTTTCTTCAGATCAGTGCGACGTGGCATTGAGTCTCCTTAATTCTCTCGTTCATCTGGTCGTTCTGTAGGGCGGGGTCACCGAACCCCGCCACACCCAATTCACCATGCCAACGGCACTAGTTCTCCCTGATAGGGCCAAGCCTCCGGGCTCGACACAAGTCCTGCCCTCACAGGGTTCTGGCAAACGTACTCCTCCTTCTCATGACTTGTGTCCGAACTCGGGAGCAGGCTTCGCCTGCTCGGCGGGGATCGGTGTCCCCGCCCTACAGAACGGCAGCGCCCCGGCGGGCATAGGCATGCCCGCCTCACAGAGGGAGGATGCATGCTCCTGCCACATCCGGTCACCATGAGAATCTCGTCAACTCGCCATGGTAGCGCCACGCCTCAGGACTCGATGCGAGTCCTGCTCGCACTGGATTCTGGCGGATGTATTCCCACTTCTCAGCATACGATTCGCCGCTCCTTAGCACGTGATCAAAGAACTCCGGCTGCCAGGAAAACGACGGACCTGCATCGAGCCGCACCAGGCGTCGCGTCCAGCGCTTCCAGCAACGGATGAAACCGGGAAGGTCCTTCGCTCCTTCCCGGCATGGGGTGGCAAAGAAGTGAACGTGGTCGGGCATCACGACGTATCGGCCGACAGCCCAGCCGTATGCGTCAAGAGAGGTTGCCCAGGCAGAGACAAGCACCGGGGCAACCACATCGCTGGCCAACACCTTACGACGGCCCTTGACACAACAGGTAATGAAGAACAGCGGCCCTGGCAGTTCCTCGAATACCCGGTCAAGACGGCGCAGGTGCTTGTGTTCGAACCCCGGAGCAGGCTTCGCCTGCTGGGCGGGGATCGGTGTCCCCGCCCTACAGGCTGGATCGGTTCGTCGCGGCATTGACCATCCTTGTCGTCACTCACTGCGCTTGCGCTTCGGCTGCGCACATATCACAGGTCCTGCTTGCGGCGGGCGTGGGTCCCTAAGCCCTTCGGGCCGGGATGGCGGTCGGCACAACCGACCTAGCCACACGCTCGCCCTACACCAAGAACGGCATGATCTCAGGAAACATCCGGCACGATCTCCGACCACCGTTTCGGCTCTCGAATCCGGTCCACGAACTGCTTGAAGATGCCGCGGCTGTCGAGGGGGCCGGGGCTGGCTTCGGCGTGGTACTGGATGGAGAACGCCCGCAGGTCCTCGTGGTCGAGCCCTTCGACCGTTTGGTCGTTCAGGTTGATCTGCGTCACTCTTGCGCCGCTGCCTTCGAGCGTCGCCGGATCGGTGGCGTAGCCGTGGTTCTGAGCGGTGATCTTGACGCGGCCGGTCACGAGATCTTTCACGGGATGGTTGCCCCCGCGGTGTCCGAACTTGAGCTTGAAGGTCTTCCCGCCGAGGGCGTGGGTGAGCATGTGATTGCCGAGGCAGATGCCGAAGATCGGCGCCTTTCCCAGGAGGCCGCGGACGGTGTCCATAGCGTACCCCAGCCGCGCCGGATCGCCGGGGCCGGGGGAAAGCACCACCCCGTCCGGCTTCTCCTCCAGCACCTGATCGGCGGTCGTCCTGCAAGGCATGACGATGGGACGGCACCCGATGTCGTAGAGGTTCCGCAGGATGCCGGCGCGCATGCCGTAGTCGAGGCAGACGATCTTCAGGCGGTCCTCGAAGTCGATGCGCGGCTGCGCCTTTCCCGCCTCGATCTCCGGCTGCCATTCGTAGGGGGTCGGCGTGCTGACCTGGTCGACGAGGTCGATCTCGGCGTAGCTCGGGCTCTCCTCGATCCTGCGAAGAAGCTCTTCGGGCGTGTCTTCGGTAGAGATCCCGCCCATCATGACGCCGACCGTGCGGAGCCGGCGCGTCAGGGCGCGGGTATCTATGCCGGCGATGCCGACGAGCCCGTGCTCCTGGAGGAAGTCGCCGAGCGAACCCTCGAGGCGGAAGTTGCTGGGGACTTCGCACACCTCTCTCACGACGAGGCCAGCGGCCTGGCAGCGGGTGGACTCGAAGTCCTCGGCGTTCGTGCCGTAGTTCCCAATCAGGGGGTAGGTGAACGCCAATATCTGTCCCCGGAGAGAGGGGTCGGTGAGGCACTGCTGATAGCCGACCATGGCGGTGTCGAAGACGACTTCGCCGAGCGTGCGGCCGGCCGCGCCGATGCTCTCGCCTTCGAAGGCGGTTCCGTCCTGTAAAACGAGAATAGCTTTCACTCAGTCACTCCTGGGTGCAGCATGCTTCCTTCTCTCATCACGACCCGGCCGCCCACGATCGTCGCCACCGGTCCGCCCCGCAGCTTGCGTCCGGCGAAGGGGCAGTTTCTCCCTTTGGACTGGAATCGCTCCGGGTCGACGGCCCACACTCGCTCCGGGTCGAGAAGAGTGATGTTTGCCGGCGCGCCTTCCCGCAGCGCCGGCGGCTCGATGCCCAGGACGGAGGCCGGCCCCGCCGTCAGCGCGGCGATTACAGTCGCGGCGTCGGCCCGCTGCGCCTGGACGAGCGCCGTCCAGATGACGCCGAGAGTCGTCTCCAGTCCGATCACGCCCGGCGGCGCCTGGTCGTATGGCCGCGCCTTCTCTTCCGATGAGTGGGGTGCGTGGTCGGAGGCGATGACGGTGAGAACGCCGGCCGCCAGGGCGCTCCGCAAGGCGGCGCGATCGGCGGGCGAGGCGAGCGGAGGGTTCATCTTGAAGCTCGCATCATCGGCTGGGGAGTCGTCCCTGGAGAGCACCAGGTGGTGTGGGGTCGCCTCTCCGCTGACGCGCAGCCATTTGCTTCTGGCGCGAGCGATCAGCTCGACCTCTGCCGCCAGGCTGACGTGGGAGAAGTGGATGGGCCAGTCCGCCTCCTGGCACAGCCCGATGTCGCGGTCGACCATCTCGGAGCCGTCCACGTGGACGGTGAGGGGCAGCCCGGCTTGCTTCGCCGCGGCGAAGGCGCGGCGCATGACCTCCGCGTCGGGGACGGAGAAGCCGTCGTCGCTGGCAGCGACCGCTCCCGCTCGGCGAAGCGCCTGCAGGTCGGCCACCTCGCGGCCCTCCTGGCCTAACGTGATGGCGCACTTGGGCAAGACTCGAACCAGCGCCTCGCGCTCTGCGATCTGTCGGATGCGGGCGAGCCGCTCGGGCGAATCCGTGGGCGGAGAGGTGTTCGGCTCGCAGGCGACGGCGGCGAATCCACCGGCCGCGGCGGCGCGCGTGCCGGTGGCTATCGTTTCCTTGTACTCCTGCCCCGGCTGGCGAAGATGGACGTGGAGATCGATGAGTCCCGGCAGCACCCAGAGCCCCTCGGCCTCGATGATCTCCGCGCCGGCGGCCTCGACCTCCCCTACCCCCGCGATGACGCCGCTGCGAACGAGCAGATCGCCGGCGCCGTCCAGCTCCGACGCCAGATCGAAGAGCCGTCCGCCTCGTATCAGGAGGTCGCTCACTCGGCCTCTCCGTGCGCCACCGGAGACGGGATCTCGTGCTCGCAGTAGGCGCACGCCAGCAGTTGGGGGTCGTGTTTCGCGAAGATGAACTTCGGCGCCAGATAGCTCTCGTGGTTCGTCACGCAGCGCTCGTTGGGGCACGGGAGCTTCGCCAGCTTGCGGAAGTCGACTTCCCTGCGAGGCTCGGGGCGATAGTCGCTCTTTCGCGAGCGCTTCACCGTCACCGAGCGCCTTCCCAGCAAGGCCGCCAGCAGCGCCATCCTGATGGGCAGGCCGTAGGCGGCCTGGCGGAAGTAGACGGCCCGCGGGTCGGTATCGAGCTCGTAATGCAGCTCGTCCACGCGGGGAAGGGGGTGCATGATGAGCGCGTCGGACCGCGCCCGCGAGAGAAGCTCCTCGGTAATGGCATAGCCGCGCTTGGCCGCTTGGTAAGCGTCGTCCGACTCGAACCGCTCTTTCTGCACCCGTGTCACGTACACGGCGTCGAAGGTCGAGAGGACCTCGGTGGCGAGCGCCTTCTGCCGGCCGCCCTTCCGCTTCAGGGACTCCGCATCGGTGACGACATCGCCCAGGCTGTGGTACTCGGCCGGGGTGCAGTCGAACTCCTTCGCCAGGCGGTCCAGCAGATAGCCCGGCATCTCCAGGCCGGGGGGCGATACGAACGTGACCTTGGCGCCGAAGCGGGCGAGGCCGAAGGCGAGGGAGTGGACCGTGCGCCCGTAGCGGAGGTCGCCGACGAGGGCGACGTTGAGGTCGCGCAGCTTTCCCTTTTCCCGGCGGATCGTATAGAGGTCGAGGAGGGTCTGGGTGGGGTGCTCGTGGGCTCCGTCTCCGGCGTTGATCACCGGAACGGAGGCGAAGTCGGCGGCGACGCGGGCGCTGCCCTCGAGCGGATGTCGGATCACGATGATGTCGGCGTAGGACTCGATGATCCGCACGGTGTCGGCGATGGTCTCGCCCTTCGCCACGGATGTCATGCCGGCGTCGGCGACGCTGATGACTCCGCCTCCGACCCGCTGCATGGCGGCCTCGAAGGAGAGCCGGGTGCGGGTGCTCGGCTCGTAGAAGAGCGTGCACAGGAGGCTCCCATCGGCGATCCTGAGGGAGGCCTTGCGGTGAGGGTCCATCTCGTCGGCGAGGTCGAAGACCGCCTCGATCTCGCGATCGCTGAAGTCGAAAATGGAGACTAGATCGCGTCCTTCGAGTGCCACCGGCTATCTCTCCTCCGAGGGGCGTTCGATGTAGACCCCCTCCTCGCCGTCGGTGTCGGAGAGATGGACTGTGACGCGCTCGCGGCGGGAGGTTGGAATGTTCTTCCCCACGTAATCCGGCCGGATGGGAAGCTCGCGATGGCCCCTGTCCACCAGCACCGCGAGCTGGACCTGGGCGGGCCGGCCGTGCTCGACAAGGGCGTCGAGCGCGGCGCGGACGCTGCGCCCGGTATAGAGGACGTCGTCCACGAGGATGACGTGCTTCGTCGCCAGATCGAAGTCGAGGGAGGTGCGCGACCTCTCGCCGTTGTGGGGGCGATCGTCGCGGTGGCGCCCGATGTCGATCTGACCCACGGGCACTGTCTCGCCCTCGAAGCGCTCGATAAGCCGGCCGAGGCGATGGGCGAGGGGGACGCCGCGGGTGTGCACTCCGATGAGGCAGAGGTCGCCGGCTCCCTTGTTGCGCTCCAGAATCTCGTGGGCGATGCGGGTCAGGGCGCGGCGAATGTCGTTCTCGTCGAGGATGCGGGTGGCGCCATCGAGCGGCCGGCCGCCGGCCATGGAAATAGCGCCGCCCCCGGTGTCAGGGAGAGGCGCCTGTCGTTTGTTCGATCTTCTCGGGTTCACCCTTTTCAGCCTCTCTGGACTGGGTTAAAAGGGCCCCAAAACTGCTGAAGCCTTTCTGTCGGCAGACAGAATAGCAGAGAGCGAGCGCCGCGTCAAGCGCGATTGCGGCCGCCGCGCTGGCGGCCGCCGTCTCCGACGACCGCGCTCACCGCTACAGCGGCAGATCGAAGGCCCGGTAGATGAAGACCGCCATCTGGTCGCGGGTGACGAAGATCTCGGGGTGGTAGCGGCCGTCGCCGTAGCCTTCGGTCACCTTCTCCTGCACGATAAACTCGATGTACTTGAAGGCCCAGAAGCTGTTCGCTACATCGGGGAAGGTGGGCGTGCTCGGCGGCTCGAAGTCGGCCAGGCCCTCGTCGCCGGTGGGATCGACGATGGAGCGGGCGAGGAAGGCCGCCATCTGGGCGCGATCCACGGGTTCGAGCGGGCGATAATCGCCCTCCGGGAACCCCTTAACGATGCTCCCACTGACGGCGAACTCGATGTGCCGGTAGGCCCAGTAGGTCTCGGGCACGTCCGGGAACCTGGCAGGGCCGGGTGGGGTCGGAACGTTGGCGTCACCTTCCGCCACGGCGCGGGCGATGAACACCGCCATCTGGTCGCGCGTCACCCGTTCTGTCGGTCGATAGCGCCCGTCATCATACCCGCCGACGATCTGGGCTTCGACGCAGGCCTCGATCTCGTCGTGGCCGAACGCACTGAACGGCACATCGGGGAACCGCGGCGAGGTGGGGACGGTTACAACCAGGCGAGCGACTTGCCCATTGAGAGTGTCCGCAACCCAGACGGAGCCATCGCCTCGATTCACCGATATCCCCAACGGGCCGAAGAACCCGCCCGTGCGCGACAGCTCCGTTCCGGTCCTGGAGAGATGGACGACCTCGTGCTTGTCCGAGTCCGCCACCCAGCAGAAGCCGTTATCGGAGTCCGCAGAGACGGCCGCCGGCCGCTGGAATCCGCTCTTCCGGACGAGCTCGGACCCGTCTTCGCCAAGCCGAACCACCTCATCGTTGAACGTATCTGCGACCCAACAACAGCCGTCCTTCGATTCCACGGAGACGCAGGCGGGAGCGTCGAAGCCATCGCTGCGGGAGAGTGGCGTTCCGTTTTCGGCCAGGTGGACTACTTCGTTCTGCCCGGTGCTGGCGATCCAGCATGAGTTGTCCGTCGGATTGACGGAGACCGATAGAGGCGAGAGCAACTTCCCGCCCCGGAAGAGCTGGGTCCCATCGGATGCGAGATGGACGACTTGATGGTTTCCCGTGTCCGCCACCCAGCACGAGCCGTCGGAGCGGTTGACCGAGACGGAGCGGGGAGCCGCGAACCCGGTGACCCTGCGAGTGAGCGTGCCGGCCGCGGTGAAGCGCGCCACGCTGTTGCTCCCGGTCTCGACGACCCACCAGGAGCCGTCCGTCGGATTCACGGATATCGATGCAGGCGAGGGGAAAGTACTCCTATCGTACGTCTTGCTCCCGGCCTTGCTAAGATGCACGACCCGACCTTCCGTCGGGTCTGTCAGCCAGCACGATCCATCGCTCTCATTCGCCGAGACGGAAAGAGGCGCTGCGAACTCTCCCCGGCGGAGAAGAGCGATGGCGTTTCGGTTGAGCTTGACGACCTCGCCGGCCCCCTCATCGGCGACCCAGCAAGCGCCGTCGTTCGGGTTCGCCGACATGCCGACCGGGGTGTCGAAGCTCCCGCCGCGGAAGATCACGATCCCACCCGAGGAGATTTGCTGGATGCGGGAGTTCCCGCTGTCGGCGGCCCAGCACGAGCCATCCGATGCGTCGACCGAGACGGAGGCGGGAAAGAGGAATCCGCCGACCCGGAGCTGCTGAACGCCGGCGGCGGAGAGACGCACGACGCTGCCGTTGAAGGTATCGGCCACCCAGCAGTTGCCGCTGACCGGATTGACGGAGACGCTCTCCGGGCCGAGGAAGCCGGCCGTCTGCGACAGCACGCTCCCGGCGGCGGACAGGTGAACGACACGGTCCTTGCCGGTGTCGGCCACCCAGCAGGTCCCCTTGGCGGCGTTGACCGAGAGGCCGAGCGGGTTCGAGAACCCACCGACCCGAAGCTGCTCCCCTCCCGTCTTGGAGAGGCGGACGACCTGGTTGTTTCCCGAGTCGGCCACCCAGCAGGAGCCGTCATTGCGGTTGACGGAAACGGACGAGGGCTCCTTGAAGCCTGCGATCCGGAGCTTCTCCGAGCCGTTGGTGCCGAGGAGCACCACCTGGTTATGAAGCGTATCGGCCACCCAGCACGTCCCATCTTGGGCGTTGGCGGAGACGGAGCGGGGCGCCCAGAAGCCGTCGGTCTGGCTGAGGGTCTGGCCGTCGGCGGAAAGATGCATCACGCTGCTGCCGGTCACCGCCCAGCAGGAGAAATCGTCCGTGTTGACCGAGACGGCGCGGGCGGCGCCAAATGGGGTGCGTAGAGTCTCCGCCACTTGCTCGGCGGCATAAAGGGGTGACGACGCGATCAGCAGCAACGGCACGAGAACCAGGCGAAGAGGCGCTCTCACAGCATCCACCTCCATGCCCAGCAGGGGGCTGGGATTCGGCCCGCGCCCCGGCGCGTTGAGACCGCCTGAGCGGCCGTAAGCGGGAACGTTCTGTGAGGACCTGCAAGCATCCTCTTGTCGGGATGGCAGCAGGGGCGACATTCAGCCGGGTTTCGCGGGGCACCTGAACAACAGCGTCTAACCCCCCGCCTTTGCCGAGCATTACGGGGCGACTGGTGAGGCCCGCCTGTGCCCGTGCCGCGTGCCGGCTTCGAGCGGCGACTTCAGGGGAAGCACGGAAGCGTCGGCGCGGCCCGCTACTCCCCCATCGCCTTTACGACGACGCGCTTGCGCCGCTGGCCGTCGAACTCGGCGTAGTAGATCTGCTGCCAGGGGCCGAGATCCAGGTCGCCGCAGGTGATCGGGACCACGACCTCATGGTGGAGGAGCAGGCTCTTGAGGTGGGCGTCCCCATTGTCCTCGCCGGTGTGGTGGTGATGGTAGTCGGGGCCTTTCGGCGCCACCCGGTCGGCCCACTCGTCGATGTCCTGGATGATCCCCGACTCGGCATCGTTTACGTAGACGCCGGCGGTGATGTGCATGGCGGACACGAGCACCATTCCCTCCTGAATCCCGCTCTGGCGCACGATCCGCTCAACTTCCTTCGTCATGTTGATGTACTCACGGGGATGGCTGGTGTCGAACCAAAGGTATTCGGTGGCGAACTTCATGGCGGCTCCTTGCAAGTGTTCCAAAGCATAGATTTCTCTTCCCTGTCCAGCGATGTCTTCCTGCGCGCGTCGACCTGGGGCCTGAGGACTAGGTTGGAAGGCCTCTTAGAATCTCTAGCAAAACCCCTTCGGGCGATGGCTGCGCAGCAGAGAGACCCGCCGCAAACGGCGGAATGCGGGGTTTTGTTAGAGTCTCTTAGGGGGCCAAAGAGGAGCCGGACGCGTCCTGGTGCCAGGAGCGTCCGGCTGGCAAGGCGAGTGAGGGTTATGAAATGCGCTCTACGGACGTTCGCGCAATGAAGTAACATTGCGCGAACGTCTTTCTTCAGGCATTCCCCGGCTTTCTGATGGATGTCGCCCGTTACTTCTTTGGGCGACATCCATCAGGAATCGCTCTGCCCGCCGTCGGGTCCGCCGGGGGCCCCCGCGGCGTGCGGCGCCAGCTCCTTCCATTTGCCGACGATCTCGGCCGCTCTCTTCTTGATCTGGGGCGAAGGGTCGCTCTTGGCGAGACGGGCAAGCTCCCGCGCGGCTTCATCGCCCCCCACCATGGCCAGCCCTTCCACCGCCGCCAGCCGGTCCTCGGGATCGGAGGAGGCGAGCTCTCCTGCGAAGTCCTCCACCGTCCAGCGCCTGCTCATCACATAGGAGATGGTCTCCAGGGCGCGCTCGCCGGACTCCGGGGGAGCGTTCCGGGCGGCGATCAGCAGGCGGCGAAGGGCAGCCTCGTCGCCCTGCTGGAGCAGCTCGAACGCCTGCGAACGACGGGTGGGATCGGCCAGCAGCTCGATCATGGCGCCGCTGACACCGCGCGATACGAAGCCGAAGGCCGCGGACACGGCCGCCTCGCCAACCGAGGGATCGCTGTCGCCTGTCAGGTCGAGAGCTTCGCCGGCGACCTCTTCGCTCTTCGGGTTCATGGCGGAGAGCGCCTCGACGGCGCGCGCCCGCACCGAGCCCTCTGCATCCGACAGGCGGGCGCGCACTGCATCGCAGTGGTCCTTGGCCCTCTCGCCGAGCTGTGCGAAGGCGTAGAGGACGCTGGCTCGCACAGACGGGTCGGGGTCGGAGGCAATCTCCGCCAGGGCTCCGGCGCAGTCCGCCGCCCCGGCCTCGCCCAGCACGCCCGCCACGACGAGGCGGATCCGCGAGTCTTCGCTCTTGAGATATGGCAGAAGGACATCGGCGCGGCCTCTTTCGGCCAGCTCCCAGAGGCCCTGTGAGGCGGCCTTGCGGACGGCGACGCTCTCGTCGGACAGAGCGCCGATCAGCGTCTTCGCCTGGGTCGCCGGGCCGTCGGGAGCCTCACTCTTAGGTTCGTCTGCCTCACTCCGCACGGCTCCCATGGTCAGCTCGACCGACCCCCGAACTTTGGCCTCGCGCCGAGACTCCGGCGGCAGGTCGGTGAGCGGCCTGCCGTTGCCTTCCGGCGCGAGCACGAGGTACCCATCGACAATCTTGCACTTCACGACATCAGGTTGCTCCCCCGCGGCGCCGGCAGACTCCGGCGCGGGCGCTTCCCGATCTACCTCGCCGAATACCGCCAGCTCCCCCTCGGTGGTCCGAGACCGCCGACGGAGCCAGAGGGCGAGGAGACCGACCGCCAGCAAACAGCCGACTGCCGCCAGGACCCAAACCAGGTGGCGCCGAGGAGACAGGCCGGCGCTCTGCGCCACGGTGAGCGGGGACGCGGGCGACTGGGCCGTCGCCCCGGCCGCCACGGACTCGGGCGCGCGCGCGGCGGCGGAGCCCGGCGAAGAGCTGATCTCCGGTTCGCCCGACGGCTCTTCTGCGGCGGCTGATGGCGCTGGCGTGGGCGCCAGCGCAGAGGCCTGTGGCTTCGGTGCGCTCTGAGCAACACTCGCCGAGGAAGGCTTAGCCTTTGCCGGCGAGGCCTTTGCTGCGGCGGGCGCAGCCGTCGAAGCTCCGGGCTTCGCCACATGGGCCGCCTGCTCTTTCGGCCGCGGCTTCGCCGGGATCGGCGTCGTCCACTCCTCGGCCGAAGCAATCTCGGCCTGGTCCGACACCTGAACTCGCAGACGGCCGCCTTCCGTCGTGGACACGGTGCGATAGCGCAGATCCTCCGCCGGAACTGTCAGATCGAATACGATGCGCGTGATCAGCGGATCGTGGGAGAACTGCCCGACGCGGACCCTTTCAACCTCGGGATAGACGCTCGGCAGGTGAGCTGTGAGGCCCGGCTTCCAGAGGAACCCCGGCAGGTCCATCACGAGCCGGTCGGGCTCGCGCAGCGGGAACACCGCGAACCACGGTGTCCTCAAGGCCGTAGTCACCACCTGTACTTCGAGCTCCTCGGCGCTGGTGGCGGCCTCGACGCTCTCTACGAGCTTCGGCCCGGCCGAGGCCGGCTGCATGCTGCCCGCTCCGCCGCGGCAGACGGCAGCAAGCAATACCATTGCCGCGAGGACGGCCAGCGAGCCCTGCGGCCACAGGCCGAGCGGTCGTCGCCCGGTCCCTCGGTTGGGTGTGCGCGGTGTGCTGTGATGGAATTGTGTGATGGGCATCGGGTCGTCCCCCGCCAGCCGGAATCCGCCACTGTCGCAGCATCATGCGGCAACACCCGCGGTTCCTGGAGCTGTGCAGGGGTTTTCTTCCACACCAGGACTCATCTGTATCATGGGGCGAGGGGCGCGACCGACCGGCGCGGGAGGGGAAACGGCGGCTCGGGGCGAACCACGGCACGTGAAGGTGCCCGTCATCTTTCCGGCGAGGGAAAGCTAGCTGCGTGTCGAGCCGCCAGGGCGCCGGGGAAGGGCGTGCCAGGCGGCGCCGGCGCCGCTCCCGAGGTGCAGAGCGCAGCCTCGACCGACCCGCCGCGAGGGAGGTTCCGAATGGATTCATTCGTGACGGACCCCGCAATATGGACGGCAGTCGCGTTCTTGCTGGTCGCCGGGGCCGCCTTGGCCGTGCTGCTGCTGAGGTCCAGAGGTGAGCGAAGGGGCGAACTGCGGCGCATCATAACCCTTCTGCGGGCAACCGATCCAAACACCCGCATCCAGACGCTGGAGAAGACCCAGGCCCTGCCCCCGCCCAAACGAGGCGCACTCGCCAGGATGCTGAGGTCGGAGCTTGCGGCCGCCTCCCGCGGGGGAAGGCAGTCCTCGCAGCAAGTGATAACGATCTGGTTCATCCGCCAGGTGCTCGCTCTGCTGGGCGATTCGCGGCCGGTGGTGAGAACGGACGCCGCCCGCGTTCTGGGGGCGGTGATGGGAGGGGGCGCGGCCCAGCTCACCGGCGACAAGAACGAGCCCATAGCGCTCTCGCCGGGTGTGGCGGCGGCGGTAGAGCTGGCCGGCGGGCGGGTCCTCACACAGAGCGAGGACATGCGCAGCGAGACCCGCGTCCTCGCCCTTGCGGAGATGCTGGAGGCCGGACTGCGGCCGCTGGCTATCGGCATGCAGGCGCTGGAGGGTGTCGAGGACGAGGCGATGGAGCCGCTCAGCTCCGCCCTTCGCGACCGCAGCCCGAGGGTGCGCCGCAGCCTCGTGGATGTCCTGGCGGCCATGGGCGGCGAGCGGTCGATCGAGATGCTCGTGCCTCTGCTGCAAGATCCCAGCCCCGATCTTCGCGCCCAGGCGGCGCGTGCGCTGGGCAATCTGAGGGCGGAGACGGCCGCCTCTCAGCTCACAGACCTGATGCGAGACCCCATCGACGGGGTGCGCGCGGCGGCCGCGGCGGCTCTCGCCGAGATGGAGATGAAGAGCGCCTGCGGCTCCGTCATTGCCGCGCTGGGGCATGAGTCCCGCCGGGAGGAGTCTTCAGAGCGGGCGCGGGGAGCCATGATCGACGCCATCGTGCGGCTCTCGGACGGCGCTCGCGAAGACATGGAGCAGGCGCTGAAGACGCTTCCCAGGCCGGTGGCGCGCTCCCTCGCGGCCGCGCTGGAGGCCGGTGGTGTGGTCGAACGCTGGCTCACGCAGACCGAGGGGAAGGGCGCCGCCAGCGTTCTGCCCGGGCTCCTCGCCAGTCTGGCTGACCTTGGCGTGTCGCGCCCGTTGCTGGAGGCGCTCGACTCGACGGCGGAGTGGGTGCGGATCCAGTCCGCCGCCGCGCTGGGCCACAGCCGGGAGCCAGGTTCGCTCGCCGCCGTTGCCGCGCTCCTCAGCGACCCGGACGGGAAGGTGAGGGCGGAGGCGGTCAAGTCAGTTGCGCGGCAGGGGGAGCCGGCGGCGTTGGGGCCGCTCGCCACCGCCGTCGCCGACCCGGACGGCGCTGTCCGACTCGCCGCCGTCACCGGTTTGGCGGGCGTACTGGCGGGGCGCTCCGGCTGGAGGGTCGACCTCCTCCCGGGCGATGTCGATGTTCAAGCGGCGCTTAGGGAATCGCAGCGGGCGCTGCTCCACGCGGCGGCGGAGGCGCAGCCGGAAGTGCGCGCGGAGGCGGCGACCGCCCTCGGGCTTCTCTCCTCGGCCGAGGCGGCCGATGCCCTCGCGGACCTGGCGCTGGCCGATGGGGACGAGCGCGTTCGCGAGGCGGCGGCCGAGGCGCTCGGGCAATGCGGCTTCCCGCAGAAGCGGCGCCTGCTGGCCGGCGCGCTGGAGGCCGAGGACGACAGCCGCCGGGCGCGGGCTACGGCCATGCTCGGAGCGGTCGGCGGGCCGGAGGTTGGGAAGCAGCTCGTCGAAGCTCTCGACGACCCCTCGCCCGAGGTGAGGCAAGCTGCCCTGAAGGCCCTCTCCCGCGTGGACGTATCGGGGCTCGGTGACGGCCTGCGACCTCACCTGAAGAGCGCGGACGCAGGCGTGCGCGCGGAGGTCGCCGCCCACCTCGGCCGGGGCCGCTCGCTGGAGTCGGTCGATGCTCTCGTCCAGGCGCTCTCCGATCCCGACGAGGACGTCCGCGTGGCCGCGCTTGCGGCGCTGGGGGGCATGGGCCGCGCGGTGCGAAGGCACCAGGGCGCGATTACCGCCCGGCGAAGTGATCCCAGCCCTCGCGTCCGCGAGGGCGCGACGGCCGCCCTCAGCCAACTGCGCGGAGCGTGGTCGGACACGGCCCAAGTCGCCGAGCTGTTCCGCCAGGGCCCGCTGTCGCCGGCCGGCGCCGAGACCATTGTGGACATGGCTGTAACCGGGGACCTCGACCCCCTCCTTCGGGCGTTGGGGCAGGACCAGTCGGACCGTACGATCGCCGAGCATCTCGCCGGCGCGGGCAGAGAGAGGCTGCCCGCTGTGTTGGCCGCGCTGCACCGGCTTCCCGATCAGGAGCAGACGCGAGCCGCAATAGCCATCGCCCAGGCGCTCCGGCGCGGCGTTCCGGCTCAGCCCTTCGTGGAGGAGCTCAAAGCGCTCGACTCCGATGTGCGGCTGATGGCCGTCGAGATCGCGGGCCAGCTCGACACGCCCGAGGCGGCCGCGGCCCTCATCCAGGTGCTGGAGCGCGATCCCGTGGCCGACGTGCGCAGCCGCGCGGCATCTCTGCTCGGGGACGCCTCCGGCGACGACGCTGCCAAGGCGCTGGAGCGCGCCCGGCGCGACGACCCGAACAACGTCGTCCGGCGGGTGGCCGGGCGGGCGCTGGATCGGGGGCGGGAGGCGGAGGAGCCGTCTATCTTCTCGCCGCCGTCCGAACCCGAAGCACAGGCGGACACGGCCCAGGGCGGGTCGGCCGGGGGAGCTTAGCCGGTAGGTGGCGAGAGGGGGTGGCGTGTCACACGACTGAGAATCAGCGGAGAGAGCACGCTACGGACGCTAGGCAAAGGGCTGTCCTCCACGGCTCACTTCGACTCACCCTCCCGCTTGTTCGGCGTCGCGGGACCTCCATCCTGGCGCGACCGCCAGAGATGCTGGCTGCGGAGGCCCAAAACTGAGCACGCTCGGCGCTGTCGCGGCGTGGATTCGAACACCGGGGTAGCTCAGTTGGTAGAGCACCGGACTGAGAATCCGGGTGTCCCCAGTTCGATTCCGGGTCCCGGTACCAGTTGCTGAGCCTGTGGCAGCACTAAGCAGGTGCTGTCGGCAGGCAGACCGACGATCATGGGGAAGTCTTAGGCCGCTGGATCGCGACTGACGAGGCGGCCCATGCCCGAGGCCCGGCGCACAGTCCGCGTCTTCATCTCCTCCACCGTCCGCGATATGCAGGCGGAGCGGGACCACCTGGTCCGCTTCGTCAACGCCGACTGGCGGCCGGTGTCGGCGGCGTGGCGAGGAGATCGCACTGAGGACGAGGGCTGACGGTCGGCTCTGTGGCCGCAAGGAGGTAGGTTAGATGCTGAAGCCGTTTGTCATCCGGCGAGGGTGGATGAGGTTCATGTATCTCTACACCATTCTGGGCGCGGGCGGGTTCGGGCTGGGAATCGTCATCATGCCTGGATTGATTAGAGGAACGCTTGGGTGGCCGGGCGACGATCCCATTGCCCTGGGGATAGTGGGCAGTGTCTATCTGGCATTCGGAGCCCTGTCTGTGCTGGGGTTGCGCGATCCCCTCAAGTTCGCGCCCGTCCTGCTCCTTCAGCTGTGCTACAAGTCAGTGTGGTTCGCTGGGGTCGTTCTTCCTCTGCTCATCAGGGGCCGGTTTCCAGACTATGGACTCCTGACCGCCGCCATATTTGCCACGTACATCGTCGGAGACCTGATTGCGATCCCATTCCCATATCTCCTTGCTCGGGCATCCGGCACTCAGCACGGTGCAGCGTAGGGGAGTCGCAGGTTGGTAGCGGGGGCAGGATTCGAAGCCTTAGAGAAGACGCGCACCAAACGCTGGGTGTGGGAATTGCCCTTCGAAGCCGTTGGGAGAGCCCTGGACGCACTCTGTGAGGAGGCGAAGCTGCGGCTGGTGCCCCTCGCGAACCCGAAGAAACGTCGCTAGGTCGGCGGTTGGAAGCGGGGTGGGACTGACGCGGGGCAGGCAGAGGACAAGCCCGCGGTGTAGCAAAGAACGAGGCAGCATGACTTCGGCGTGTGAGCAGCACGAGAGATGGGCGCGGAATGTGAAGCTGGGTGCAGAGCAATCCCTTCGACAAGCTGACCGATCGGTACGATGCCTGGTATGACTCCGACGAAGGAAGCGAGATCTTTGCGATTGAGGTCACGTGCCTTCAGGAGCTGGTAGCTGAGCGACCTGGCAAATGGCTGGAGGTAGGTGTGGGAACCGGGCGGTTTGGGAAGGCGCTGGGTATCGTGGACGGCTTGGACCCATCTCTGCCGATGCTCGGTCTGGCGGCGGCGCGGGGCATTCGGGGTGTGGCGGGGCGCGGCGAAAGCCTCCCATACCTGGATTCTTGCTTCGATGGGGTGCTGTTGATTGCGACCATCTGCTTCCTTCATGATCCAACAAGAGCGCTGAGTGAATGTGCGCGCGTCCTGAGGAAGGACGGCTCTCTGATCGTGGGAATGGTGCCGTGCGACAGCTCCTGGGGGAGGTTCTACCAGAGGAAGGGGCGAGAGGGACATCCATTCTATGCTATCGCCAAGTTCTACAGCTGCGGGGAAGTGATTCAGATGGCTGGGAGGGCGGGATTCGTGCTTGACGAGGCAATAAGCTGTCTGTTTGGCGCGCCCGGCGAGGCCGGGGAGCAGATCGGCGGCTCCCGGTCGGGGCTTGTCCCCAACGCTGGCTTCGTCGCGCTGCGCTTCTCTTTGCGAGAGAAAGCAAGGGCCGGAAGCTCCGACAATCAGCATCCCGCGCGTGGCAAACTGCACCCTCCGTGAAGGCATCGAGGCCGCATAGCACTAGCCCGCGAAGATGTCCCAGTACAGTTTGACTGCGATTCCGAGGAGCACGACGGTGAAGAGACGCCTGACCTTGCGGCTGTCGAGGCGCTGGGCCATGGTGCGGGAGCCAGCGAGGGCGGCCACTATGGCGGTGCCGGTGAAGGCGGCGAACCACAGGGGAGGCACAGGCAGGCCGGCGGCGCCGAGGTGGCCGAGAAATCCTGCGAGCGCGCTGAAGGCTGCGGCGAAGGAGGAGGTGGCGGCCGCGTTCTTGGGCTGGAAGCCGAGGAGAAGCAGCATAGGGACGATCAAGCTGCCTCCGCCTCGACCAACCATCCCGGCCAGGAAGCCCACAAGCGCGCCGACCAGGACGCCGATGAGGAGCAGCCCGGTGGGGCTGAGCGCGCTTCTCTTAGGCCTCCACCCTGCGAGAGACACAGCGACCGCGACCAAGGTCATAGTAGCGAATAGGAAGAGAATCACTCTGTCGGAGACGCGGTGGGCAAAAACGGCACCGAGGGGGGCGAAGACAATGAGGCAGGCGACAATGGGCAGGCCGGCGCGGAATTTCACGAGGCCGTGTCTCCAGTAGGTCGCTGCGGCAGTGGATTGAGTAGTGAAGGAAAGCCAGAGGGCGAGGGGGACGGCTTTCGTGCGCAGATCAAGT
>Ga0307377_10003455_pt1 | contig 17841 bp, 15 predicted proteins | sample TR3MG_FD_202535 | JGI IMG/M metagenome (GOLD analysis project Ga0307377, IMG submission 202535) | Soil microbial communities from Risofladan, Vaasa, Finland - TR-3 | ecosystem: Environmental > Terrestrial > Soil > Coastal area > Acid sulfate soil | place: Finland: Risofladan, Vaasa | collected... | reverse complement strand
CCTGCCTGGAAATGCTCGAGCACGTGCCCGATCCCGGCAGCGTAATCACGGCCTGTGCCCAACTGGTGAAACCGGGTGGCTGGATATTCTTCTCCACCCTGAATCGCAACCCGAAGTCCTATCTGCTTGCCGTGATTGGCGCGGAATACATATTGAATATGCTGCCGCGCGGCACGCATGATTACGCCAAGTTCATCAAGCCATCCGAACTGGCGCAGTCCTGCCGCAATGCCGGGCTGAACCTGGTCGACCTGATCGGCATGAGCTACAACCCGCTGACCAAAGTGTATTCGCTGGGCAAGGATACCGACGTAAACTATATGATCGCCTGCCGCAAGGACTGATGGTGATCAAAGCAGTCCTGTTCGACCTGGACGGCACCTTCGCCGACACTGCGCCCGACCTCGCCACCGCACTCAATCACACACGCGCAATGCACGACCTGGCACCGCTGCCTTTGGCGGCATTGCGCCCGCAAGCCTCGCATGGTTCGCGCGGCCTGATAAAGACCGGTTTCGGCATCGATCCGGATCACCCAGACTACGACAGTCTGCGCGACATTTTTCTCGACTATTACGCAAACAACATCTGCGTGCATAGCAAACTGTTCGGCAATATGTCAAAGCTGATCGATACACTGGAACAGCGCGGCATCAAGTGGGGTATCGTCACCAACAAACCGCACCGCTATACCGTGCCGCTGATGCAAGCGCTGGGCTATGCCGAGCGCGCCGCCTGCATGGTCAGCGGCGACACCTACGCCCATGCCAAGCCTCATCCGGAACCGCTACTCAAGGCCTGCCAGATCATCGGTGTGGCTGCTGCCGAGTGCCTCTATGTCGGGGATGACCTGCGCGACATGCAAGCCGCAAACTCGGCCGGTATGCACGGCATCATCGCCAATTACGGCTACGTCAGCCACGATGCATCGGTTGAAAACTGGAACGCGCACGGCAGCATCAACAAACCGATGGAACTTCTCGGCCTGATCCCACTCTGAACCTGCTACAATCTGCACCGTAGTTAAGTTGCACAGCATATCGAACCGGGGACGACTTGGCTTCGACGTGGGTTACAAAGCAGCGTAGGGCATACCGAGGACCCGCCACCTCGTAAATCAGCTGGAAAAAACTAGTCGCAAACGACGAAAAGTACGCTTTAGCAGCTTAGTCTGCTAGACCTCACACCCTGCTGTCTGTGGAGGGGCTCAAAGCCGCAAGGCTGAGATGAGTGAGGTAATCTACACAGAATCGTGCCGGTCAGGGTTACTTTGATCGGAGCTAAAACCAAGGTGACTCGTCCTTTACCAGCCCGCCGGTTGGCGTGTACGGGATTAAATTAAATAACATGGCTAAGTATGTAGAACTATCTGTAGAGTACTTGCGGACGCGGGTTCAATTCCCGCCGTCTCCACCAAAACCAAGAAAAGCCCGGCCTTGCCCGCCGGGCTTTTCTTCGTCTGAATCCATTAAAACCCAATAACTACAATGCGTTCGTTAATCCGTATACGTTCGCTATAGTTCGCAAGTGTTCTACCGTATCCAACAATTATGTGGGTAATGCTGTGGGTAATCCTTGCATTTTTCAGGCACTGTGGGTAACGTGATTACCCGCAACCACGAAAGGACGGCAATCATGGGCAAACTAAACGACAAAGCCACGGCGGCGGCACAACCGAAAGAAAAGCAGTACAAACTTAGCGATGGCGATGGTCTGTCGTTGATCGTGCAGCCGAACGGGAAAAAGCTGTGGTGGTTTCGCTATCGGTTCGCAGGCAAGGAAAAAACGTTGTCGATTGGGATATATCCGGTTGTAGGGCTCAAGAACGCCCGCGAATGGGCACTGGAAGCACGCAAGCTGCTTGCGGCAGGGCTTGATCCCATGAAGGTGAAGAAAGATACTCAAAGCGCCGCTATCACATCTGCCGCCGCGCCTGTCGAAGTATTGGAAACAGTTGAACGAATCAGCCGGGAGTGGTTTGAGAAGTTCGGGAAGTTGTGGGTAGACAGCCACGCATCAAAAATTATTCGCAGGCTTGAGCGTGACCTATTCCCGCATTTCAAGGGTGTCGCGATAAATACAGTGAAGCCCATTGAGCTGTTGGCTGTGCTGCGCAGGGTTGAAGCGCGTGGAGCGCTTGAAACCGCGCACCGGCTGTTGCAGAACTGTGGCCAGATATGGCGCTACGCCGTGTCCACAGGACGCGCGGAATATGATGTGACGCTGTCCTTGAAAGGTGCGTTGCCACCCGCCAAAGAAACGCACTTGGGCGCGGTTACAGAGCCGCAGGCCATCGGCGCACTGCTGCGCAACATCGAGGCATACAAAGGCACGGAAATTGTGCGGTTGATAATGCAGCTCGCTCCGTTGGTGTTCGTTCGTCCTGGTGAATTACGGCGGGCGGAATGGTCGGAATTCCCAAATTTCGATGAGGGCGTAGAGGAAGTCTGGGTAATACCTGAATCGAGAATGAAAGCAAAACGCAAACACGTTGTGCCTCTGTGCCGCCAGGCGATGGTTATTCTTGGCGAATTAAAAGAACTCACGGGCGATGGGCAATACCTATTCCCCTCCCCTCGATCAAAAACTAGACCTCTAAGTGAGACCGCGATTTTGGCGGCACTAAGGCGGATGGGGTATACGACACAAGAAATGACCACTCACGGCTTTCGTGCCATGGCCTCGACGAACTTGGAACAGCTTGGCTATGACGTGCGGTTGATTGAGATCCAGCTTGCCCACGCAGATCAAGACCAAGTGCGCGCTGCTTACAAACGGGAAACGCACATGCTGCGGCTCGATGAACGGAAAAAGATGATGCAGCACTGGGCGGATTATCTGGATGGGCTGCGCACTGGTGCTGTTGTGCTGCCGTTCAAAAAATTGGGATAAGGCGGGCAATTGATTAATTCACCATCGAGAAGAATTGGGGTGATAAAAGAAAACAACCCACGCTCAGAGAGCCGTGGGTTGTTGGTCAGCGATGCTCATAGAACAGAGCTGATGTTAAGTTCAAACGGGTGTAGCCGCATGTCATCACTGCATCGAGATCAACGGCTTCAGTGATACCCGGCAACGACCAACAGTGGACGCCACTTCTCTTCGTCGTAGCTCAGGGTGATGTGATCAAGTGGTTCGGTCACCATTTGGTCTGATGCCAGAATTCGAAGGCGAACCGTGTGTGCGTCAGCCATCTCAACGCGACACTCCGCGCCTTCGCGATAATCTGAGTCGGAAATACGTTTTGCCTTTCCGAGTTTGTGTTGGAGCGACAGCACCGAGACAATTTTGCCTTTGAGCTTTGTGATCGCTGCGGTCTTGCTGTTTCGAGAGTGAACTAGTTCATCAAAAACTTCGGCTGATGCGGTAACACTTTCCGAGCCGCGACGAATGTACGCTGGCCCAGCGAAGTGGGGGCGATTCGAACTCGCGGGAATTACAACTGCGACAACATTGCCACTAGGCGAATTGACTACCTCGGAAAGAAAAATTATTGGGGGATAGCAATCCTTTTCGCAAACCTCGCGAACTGTCTTTTGAAGTTTATCAGGATTGGGGACACCCTCAATGCTTCCGTCGTTACGAATGCCTATGAAAAGGATTCCCGTGCGGCCCTCGGTTACCGTGTTGGCAAAGGCAACAACAGTTTTCCGAATATCGTCTCTATTCGGATTGGCGGGTTTTCGTTCAACGAAATTATCCTCCTGGTCACCGAGACGGGTCATGAGATTGTCGTTTGGCATCGCGCGGAAATATTATCGGTTTCTAAACATAGCGACATGAGTGTTGACGCAATCACCGCCTTGTAACCCGCATAACATAAGGCTTTACGTTGCAATAATGCGGCATTACTTATGACGCTATGTTTAATTAAGGAGTCCTTCTTCGCAACATTTCTTCAATCATACCGCATTTATCAAGCTGCACGAGTTAGCGGCATGTTCACATCAATCATCCCACGGCACGAACACTTTTCCCGCCGCATCTTTATCAATAATACCCAACTGCACCAGCGCGCGTATCGCGTAGGGTGCCTATTGGCCAGCATAGAAGACAAGAGCAGCGAGACCCGCAACAACACCAACGGCTTGAAGTTGTGTGCTTTCATGCCTGCCGGTGGCAACGTATCGGGCGAAGTGCTCGCAATTGTGGCCAAACAAGTTGTAATTGGAGCTTTGAAATGCGGAGGTCATTCTTGTTATGGCGTCCTGTTCGTCAGTGATGCGTCCGAGAATTTCCCATACACCTGAGTTTTGCAGCCAATCAATCTTGATCGATGGTGGCGTTTGATGAATGACAACTGGGTGCCTTCCATCGACCTGTGGATGGCTGATTCGGTTTCCAATATCCAAAATGCCATAGTGATCGACGCCCTTCGCCGCTGACTTTTGCTTTAACAAGTAAAGACCGTCTGGATATTTCTGATACGGCATGTTGAGACTCCTTTGGTACTCTGGTGATCTAACGAGCAAGGGGCGGCGCGCTTTTGCGCAGACCTGTTTGACTGCCGGGTTAAATCGTTGCAAACGTTCTCTCACTCTTGCCGTACCGAACGAAGTACCGACCGCATCCTACGAGAACTCCGTCGTGCTCTTGCAATCTTTTGGCTGGTTTTCCCCAGGAAATCTGGCCACCCCACCCATTCGCTCGCATAGACAGTCTGTGGTGAAGCGGGAATGTCCGGCGGAAACACGTTGCTCCTGTATAGCACATGCCAACTTTCCCTGGAGGATAACTGTTTTTCATGTGCCCATTGTCGTGCACTTGTGAAAGGCCGCCAGTGGTGACTACCGGGGGCCACGTTCCCAGTACCCAGGAAGTCACCCCAGGATGTCCATTCGTTTTTGTAGACGTGGTGCACGTTCGACGGGATGTTCATTGGCAGCCATCCTTCTTGTTTAGCGCTCGCGACCCACTCTGTCATTGATTTAAGCTGCTTCGCACGCGCCCATTCGCGGGCATCTTCAAATGTCCGATACTCTCGCTGGAAGGTCGCCTTGCGGCCGGTTCCGAGAAAGACTCCCCAAGTAGCGCATTGGTCTTGATATACCACCAGCGGAAATCGCGGGATGTCGCCTGGTAGCCACCCTTTTTTTTTCAACCGCTTGATCCATTGAGCCTGGGTTTTGATACCCTGCGCCCGAACCCATGCCTGTGCTTCAGCAAATGGCCGCCATGTTTCACGAATTACACTTGATGCGAGGGGCCCATTCACAATTCGGCCACCAGCCTCATATCGCTCCACAGCATCTAGCGTCGCATAGCCAAGGGCCGACAGGTGTTTGAGCACGGCAACTGTCAGCTTGAATGTGCTTAGATTCGTCGGGACCAGCACGTCCTTCGACCCGATCAGACCGAGAGGATGCTCGCGAATGCGTACGACGGTCCAGCCCGCATTCTGCAGCGACTGCGTTTTCGCCCGGTCGCGCGTTTCTGATTCCTTAGTGCCGTGCCAATAATTCCCATCGAACTCGACAACTAAGCGAAGCGTGGGTGCGCACATGTCAACGTTTTTTGCCATTGCGCCCGGAACAGGAATCCTCCTGACGGCGAGATCGATTGCGGACAATACACTGGCCAATTCATGCCTCAACCGTTCTTCGACCTTAGAGCGCTTGGCCATCCGCTGTACTCCAAGAAAATCCTCCCACCCTTTCCATTCCGCCTCATAAACCGGAGCGGGATTGGTGGGGATATCTTTGGGCCACTGCTTCGTTGCCTTGGCCGACCGCGCCTGTTCGTACCATTCAGCCATGCTGTCAATCTGTTGCTCGCGCGCCCAAGCTCGCGCTTCATTGAAATCGCGCCAGCTGTATTCACGGGAGGACAGATTTCCGGTGCCCAGAAAATCTCCGAACGACGTAAATGCTGTCCCATAGGTTTTATGGGGATCAGCAGGAATGTCTCTCGGCAGCCAGCCCCGCACATTGATGCTCCTTATCCACTCGGTTTTGGACTTCAGTGCCTGGGCGAGCGCCCAATTGCGCGCTTCAGCGAAAGGTCGGTAGCTTCGTTTTTGGTTTGCTACATATCCAGAACCCAGAAAGTCGCCCCATTCTGTCCAATCATTTCGATAGACGTTGTACACGTTCGCGGGGATGTCGACTGGGAGCCAGCCAGGTCGCTTGGTACGCTCGCGCCATTCTTTTTCGGATTGAAGGCCATGGGCACGGGCCCATTCACGCGCCATGGCGAAGGAGCGGTATTTTCGGTTGTGGGTGTGCACATAGTTGTTTCCAAGAAAGTCCGCGACACCCTGCCACTCGCTTCGATAAACCTGCTTCACATTTGTTGGAATGTCCTCAGGCAATCGTTTCTCGGCTGCGAGCCTGAGCCATTCCGTGTTTGACTTGAGCCCTTGCGCACGTGCCCACTTGCGGGCTTCTTCGAAAGAGCGATAGCGGCGATTTTGGCTTGCTATGTAACCCGTGCCGAGAAAATCACCCCACGATTTCCATTCATCTCTGTAGACATAGGCTGGGCTTGACGGAATATCAACTGGCAGTTCATTCTGCTTATAGAGTTCGCGCCATTGCTTCTCTGAACGAAGACGCTGCCCATGCGCCCAGGCACGTGCCTCCAAGAACGCTCGCCACTTGCGTTTGGCCATCATTTTTTCTCTCGGGACTTGATTTTGGCCAGCCTAGCAGGGGCGGCATGCAGGCTGTTGTAGAAATCAGAGAATAGACCTGGCATATTTCTAATGGTAACTTTCTTTCAGTTGATTTAAATCTCTGGAGGGTGTGTTTATTATCGCCTCGCAATGTATTCTCTGCACCTGATGTCAATGGAAACCGATAGGAATCCGAATGCCGTCTTCCTTGACTTCGCATTCCTTCTTTAGTGCAGCTACCAATTCGACAGCGTTAGACATTGGGCGGAAGCGATGTTGTCTAACCACGGCTGTAAAATCCCCCGGCGTGAGAGTCGTCAAGCGTGATAACTCCTGCTGGTCGGACTTTGTCGGGGGAGGAAACCCTAGCGATTCACATTGACGCACCAACAGATTGCTAGCTTGATCGGGTTTAAGGTAATCGAACTTTACTTTAAGATCGAAGCGGCGCAATGCGGCCTGATCGAGATTCCCCATCATGTTGGTCGATGCAATGAATAAACCGGAATAACTCTCCATCTGTGTCAGCAGTTCATTGACTGCCGTGACTTCCCATGAACGCTGAGCATTGCGTCGATCCTGAAGAAAACCGTCAACCTCATCAATCAGCAATAATGCTTTTTCTTGTTCAGCTTCTTTGAAAGCGTGCGCAATGTTTTGTTCTGTTCCCCCTACCCAACAGGAAATAAGATCAGACCCTCGCTTGACAAGTAGCGGGACATCAAGCTGATCGGACAACCATCGAGTGTATGCAGTTTTACCAGTGCCCGGAGGACCGTACAAACACATCCTGCCGGACTTGGATGTCGCTAGCCCTTGAGACACTGTAGCCAAATCGACGTCGGAATGAATGAATGCAAGATCGTATGTATCGGATAGTTGATTCGCGTCGTTATATTTTGGCATTCGATGCCCTTGCGCTTCCAATGTGTTGGAGACTAGGTATTCAATGGCGCTGGACAGTTTGGATTTATCTATCTCGCCTTCGATGCAACGAATCACCGATGCGGCACGAGAGATCACTGCCGGTGACAGATTTTCGACCTCGGCTATTCTCGCTACTGAAACAGCATCGAGCATATCTCCGCAAGCGGCCTGCACAATCTTCTTTCGCTGCTGCTTGGGTGGAATGGGTAATTCTATGACCATATCAAAACGCCGAATAAAAGCGGGATCCAGCGATGCTGAGTTCGATAGCCAAAATACAGGCACTTGATTTTCTTCCAGTGTCCGGTTAACCCACCCCTTATTTGTCTGCGCTGTACTGGGTTGAAGCACTCCGCCGTTCTTGAAAACATCTTCAACTTCATCGAAAAGAATTAGCGCACGCCGTTGTGAAAGAAAACTTTGTGCTGCATTGAACGCTCTTAATCTTCCAACCCCTGCAACAGGATCGCCTTCCTCATCTTCGCAACTCACCTCAAACAACTCGCACCCGATCTCTTTGGCCAGCACTTTAGTCAATTCACTTTTTCCGGTACCAGGCATGCCGTGAATAAATATGTTCACCCCGTTACGTTTTTTCTCAATAGCATTTATTAGGTAGGGATGCAGAATTTTTATTGATTCTGAAATGTGACCGTAATCAGATAAGGTAAGTTTGGGTGGATTGCTTAAAACGACACGTTCTCTGATCAATTCCATTGGGTCGATTTCTGAAGAAATAATGTCGTCGGCAAAATCACACGTCAGAAGCTCCAACTTGTGACGCAAACGCTGCATTTCCGTTCTATCTACAGAAACCAATCCAGATCGAGCAAGAATGTTCTTCCCATTCAGAGACGCTCTTACATCGGATTCATGTAATCTGAGGAGGACAGAAAGTACGTTAGCCACCTTGACTGATGTTATGTCGCCGAGCCAATCTGAGGTCTCTTCAAGAAGATACTCTGTTCGTAGAATTACGGTAAATTCAAGAATACGACAGTCGGTTTCAGAAAGATTTACCAGCTCACGTAGTCTTGCTATGTTTTTGACCAAATTCTCGGGCGGCTTCGCTGATTTTGAATCGCTCTCTGCTTCCCGATAAAGCCTGCAAAGTTTTGCGCGCAATTCCTTGGGGTTATGACCATCCTCTGGATCATCTGGTTGCCCAGTCAGTCCTATCTTCTCTGCAATTAAGTTATTTGAGAATTCTTCTTTGAGGATCAGATTGCTATTCAGTTTTAGTGGGACAAGTAAGCGCAGCAACCACAAACGGACGAGCGGAGTAATCTCATGGTCTGACTGAGATTGAGTCGAATATTTCCGACGATGAGGATCTATCAGCATTAATGTCATAATAAATTTGTCCTAAATTTATGTAACTGGAATTTCTCTACTACTGCGTCATCCATTCTTCTATCTGAGCCAAAATCATCATTTCAAGCTCACTAAATTTCCACCCGCATCCTTTTTTTGGGGTGAGTAACAGGCTTCTTATTGTTTTTACTCAGTTTATTATATTTTTATAGGAATTTTAAAATAACATATATAATCTATAAATGATGCGTAAACAAATTTACAAGGTGCAATAATAGTATATAATTGCATTTGTGTATATATTTATTGAGGCAATATGTTAAAGCCGTTGCAGATCGAAGGAGCCAGGGCGCTGGCAGATGCCAATGCAATTGATCACGTTAAGGTGATCGCAAGTGCAGAAGGCTTGTACGTCGAAATCAACCGTAAATTTACGGTGTCGAATCGGATGAAGCAGGCTAGGATTTTCGCGAAGGCGGACACCTGTTTTTCTTGGCTGCGAGAAATGGGCATCAGCCGTATCCATGAAGTGGACTTGTCACTTTGGGGGACGCCGGTAAAACCTGAATCACCAATAGTTTCCGGTGTGTTGGCTTTCTGGAAATTCAGTGCCTCTGCTCTTATGGGTGACGAGTGGATGAGACTCGCGCAAAAAGCGGAATCCCTTTCCAATAAAGGTCGGCATGCCGAAGCGGCCATTGCTGCGAATCAGGCGCTGCAATTGGCTGAAGATTCGCTCAAGCCAGATGATCCTGATATTGCGGTGATTCTCAATTGCTTAGGGTCGCAACATTTCGCCATGGGGCAGTTCGATCAGGCAGAACCTCTCTATAAGCGTGCGCTGGAAAATGCTGAAAAGACGCTTGGACCGAACGATCCATTTGTTGGTGTCTGTCTGAATAATTTGGCGGAAGCATACGACGCACAAGGAAAGTCAGAACAGACCGAGGGGATGTATCTACGTGCTTTGAGAATTACCGAGACGAGCGTTGATGCCGACTTTCGATCAGACAAATCCAATTTGGCTATCATTCTCACCAACCTCGCTTCGTGGTACGCACGGCAAGGCTCTGATGAACAGGCCGAACAGCTTTACAAACGGGCAATTGAGATTTGGGATAATGAGACTGGCCTGCTTTTTCCCGACCCTCCCAAAGCTGCAATCAGTTTTGAGGGTTTGGTTGATATATATCGCAAGACTGACCGTGAGCAACAGGCCCGAGCACTGGAAAAACGTGCGGCCAAGATAAAGGCTAGAAAAAAAAGTGATGGTCAAAATGAATGAAAAGAAGCAAGTGTGCGTCTTTTGATGCGGATAGTAACGAGTAGGTAATTGCATTGAGAGGGCGGCTTGGGAGGGTGTCGAGAGTCAATCTCTTAATGGCACGTTGTTGCCTACCGTCCATGCTGATTTCCTTCCTGCAAGCGGTCGATGGATTCAGGTACTCCTGACCTGAAGTCGACATTCGACTTACTCAGAAGCATTGAAAGTGTGCGTGGACGACAGCCATGGGCTTACCGTGCCATTCTTGATTGACGTGGCTACTGGATTAAACAAGGCATTTCCGAAACGTGTAATGGTTAACCGCTTACTGCTAATTGATCTCCCGTTTCCTGAACACCGGAGACAAGCGATGCGCGTCAGCCAAAAATAGGCATAGGACAAGGTGCCCAGTCTGCCAGCCGGTTCTGGTTTTGACGTGGATTTTGATTCTGGCAACCGCAGGGCGCAGGGGCACCGATGCGCACAGTCTCATCGTGCGAATCGGGGATGAGCGACAAGCGAAATCCTCCTGTAGCGCCAGCGGAAGGATCGGGGGAGCCGCTCGAATTTTTGCGTTGAGAGAGACGGTTTCATCGTCGAACCGAAACCAAAAATCGAGTGGGGGCGAAGCCCCGGAAGTTCCCGAAGCGAAGGACAGTTTCATCGTCCGCGAGCGCTCGGGCAACCTGATTCAAGGCGGTTTTGAGCACAGCGAAAAATCGACGTCTGAATCGGGTTGCCCGAGCGCGCAGCGCGGTTTTTCGGGGACTTCCGCGCAGTTGATCTGCTCGGGTTGAGCGACAGCGAAAAGGGGCGCTTCCCAGCCACGTCCCTAGAGATGCTTTAATGCTTGGGTGGCGCGGCTTTGGGCGCTATGCCATGCCTTCCAATTCCCGCGCTAAGCGCAGTTCGGAGCGAGGAGCCGAAAGGCATGAAGATGCCGTGGATAGATGCGATGGGAGCGATGCCGGGGGTGTCGAATGTATACCAACATTCGCAACACCCACGGCATCATTCACAGGGAGAGATCAATTATCACATTGCTAACTGAGTTCCCCGGATTAATGTCCGTGTTTTTCAACTTGCGGATATCCAGAAGGATAAATCGGCTGCGATGATATGCTGATATTTTTACGAAGACTCCGTCCATCTTGATCGCCTCGACAGATTTAAAGACCCGTTTCAGCGCAGCCAGGTGCGGGGTGAAAAAATAGACCTTTGCGTAATGCCCCTTCACCATTTGGTGAATATGCCCGGCCACCCTATCCGTCATGCGAGGTTTTGATTTTATGTTGAGCTCAATTTCCACCGCCACCCTACACCCGTCCGGCATGGTGGCCAGACCGTCTGGAATTGTGTTTAAACGCTTGGAGTTCTCCCCTCTAAGGAGTTTGTCAGGCACCCAGTTCGTCCAACCGTTGCGCTGCATGACTATCCTGACAATTTGACAATCCAGATGATGACCCAAAAAACCGGGCTTCGTCCGTCCGACTCGGAACTCATTGCACTTGGGATTTGCAGATTCAGTCAGTGCGAGGCCGTGTACAGTGATTCCATACAATTTCAGTTTTGAAAACGGTACCGCCTTCGTGTCCACCCTCAAAATCTGTTCGGCAACAAGGCGCTTCAACATGGGTTGGACGGTTTGTTCGCTTATTTGCAACAGCTCCGCCGCCATGGCAACGGTGGTGAACACCTCGCCGGACGCAAGGAAGTCCAGCAGCACCGCACGTTTATGAGCGGCGCGCTCAACTTTTTCCGTGTAGGTCATTTTCAGCGCCGGGTGTAATTTTGTACTCATGTTTGTCTCTCTCTGGTAGACGGGTTTAAAAGTTTTGCGCACCTGGATCGTTCTCGCGAATGGAGCGCTAGCGACACCCCTTTGCCCCCGGCAAGCCGAAGGCGCAGACGGTGCATAGGGGACGCAAGCGGCTTGCCGCGCTGCGGTTCGTGTACCTGTGTCCGTGGCGTACCTCCTAATAGCCCAAGCCGCACAGGCGGCTTGTCTTTATGGGGAAGGGGGAGCCGGCGAAGGTGGGGGAACCCCAAGGGGGTGCCCCGTACTTGTCGCTCATTTGGAATTTTCGGACAGACACTGCTGGTAAAAGTAAGGTAAAAAAAGGTAAAGGGCGGTTCGCCTCGCTGAATGCATGTGTTGGAGCGGGTTTCAGCGGGGTGGGCGGAACGCTATCCCGATGAAGAGGAATGCTATCCCGATAAAGCGGAGCGCTATCCCGATGCCCCCGGAACGCTATCCCGATGGTTACAGTTTCTTCCATGCGGCTTGCTCCTTTCCCTTTGTGCTGAACTCGATTCGCCCTTTGGCGATGATCTTCAACCGCTCAAGTTCTCGCATGGCGCTGTTCAATGCATTCTTAAACTTTCTCATGGGACTGGCGTACTGCATTTTTTCTTTGAGCCAATCTAGCGCGTGTTGCTGCTCCGCGTTTGAGGACGTGGCCACGAGGCGCTGGAGCGCCTTGGCCATGTCCTGCCCGCGCCCAATCAGCAAACGCTTCTGCCAGTCGATTAGGGCATATTCCCGGTTGTCAAACAGCACTTGCCATTGCGGGTCCAGGGTGTAGGTGTATGCCTCCACATTCGCGTCATAATCAAAGCCAGCAAGGATATGGAATGTCTTGGTATCGCCGATACGGTACTTGGTCGATCCGTCCGGCTTCTTCGCCTCGATAATGAGCGTAGCAACTGTCAGGACTTTCATACGACGGTGCAACCACTCATAATCGTGCTTTCCGGTACTGCGGTTCATTGCCCGTAGGAAAGCGGCTCGGTTGATTGTTATCGGCTGGCCAAATGCCGCCTGTCGAGCCTCGAACATCAGTTGCAGCAGAATGTCGGCATCGGCCTCGTCCAGTTGCTCACCCCAGTATTCGAGGACGCCATCCTTCCGCGATACCAGCACCGTCCCGCCGTGCATCTTCCTGTGGCCTCTGGCGATCGGCGCACACAAGGAGGATCTGGCTAACAGGTTGGGCATGGCCCTCATGAACTCGTCCATCCCCGGCAGGAACATCTGGATCGGCGTGGACGCTTTCTGCTTTGCCTTGCTGGCGGAGCGTTCTCGCCCCTCTATTTCTTGCTTTGTAATAAACGGAAACGGGTCGGCAAGACGAACAGCGGCATTAACCGTTGAAGTGTTTTGTCTCATGAGATCAGCCTCAAGAAACTAATTCAAGGGTATTTGCTTTCTGCTGCGCTGGTGGAGGCGCTGGATTATTATCGCGAAGCTGGATGCGTGAATTCATCCAAGCGTAAACTTCAGACTCGACCCAACGGGCTCCAGATTGTCTGCCTGCAGCAGATATTTTGATGGGCTTTGGAAATCCCTGCTTTTGGAGGGTGTATATGCTGGTTTTTTTCAGACCTGTGATGCCGCTGACGGCCATCAAATTAAGGAAACGCAATTGTTGTTCACTCATTTTCATTTTTCCTGAAAATGGGTGAGGCAGACCGTGCTATTTTGACGGTATTGTCGGCTTTGTCAAGTATATTATTATATTAATCAATATGTTGTAATATGTTGGCGTGTTTATACAAAAACTCTGATGATGCTTGGGAAAAGTGTCTGCCTCATCCCGTTCTGGCCACATATCCATGTGGTCAGAACCACATACCAATGTGGTCCAGGAATATTGGTTAAACACAGTCATATAAAAACGCTCGCGAACGATACCATTGCATTTGCTTATAAAAACGCGCTCGGGCGATACTGAGACTGTCAGACGCACAGACCGTCCAGGCGCGGATTTGGTGTGATTCCGATTTCTGTATCACATCAGATGAGTGAGGGTAATATTGTGGGTAACGCGTCTGTATCATTGACCTAAAGACAATAGCAGCGCGGCTGTGCGGGTGCCGCCGTCGCTTTCAGTTTCACAAACAGGTCTTCGCCATTGATGTCGGGCAGCTGTATATCACTGATCACGGTATCGTAATGCTTGCGAGTCAGTGCCTGCATCGCCTCCCTTCCGGTCTTGAACCAGTCGCATTCGAAGTCCTCCAATTCCAGCCGATCCGAGAGTGCTTCGCCCATGATCAGGTCATCTTCAATCAGGCAGATGCGGTATAGCTTTTCGGTCATGCAGCCTCTCCCAGAGGAATGTTTACGCTGAAGTGCATCTGGTCATTCGATTCTCTTTTAACACCGACATGTCCGCCAAGTTGGTGAACGATCTGATAAGTAACCCACAAACCAAGGCCGTGCCCCCCTTCACCCAGAGTGGAGAAAGGTTCGAACAGGCGTGCAATCTGATCATCGGTTAGCGTCTTGCCATTGTTGGTCACAGAAAGCTGCATTTGATTGCCTGCAACGCCAATGTCAAAGTTAATCTCGCCTTGTTGCGAAGCTGCGTGAACAGCATTTAGCAGCAGATTGATCATGATCTGGCGCACAAAGGTGGCGGGCAAAGCAATATCATCATCTATGCTGTTGTGCCAACCGATGTGCAAACCTTTCTTGCGGGCCATGGGCGTGATCAGCGTCAATACGTCTTCTATATCCTGCGGCGTAAGGTTTCGGCTGTTGATCTTGGCTTCAACCAGCAGCGCGCCAACCGTGTCTTTTATCTGGTTCAGCCCGCGCTCGATCAATGTAATGGTCTTTACCGTGCGCGGGTCTAAATTACCGTAAGATTTTAGCGTGTCTATTGCTGTGAGCATACCGCTCAGCGGATTGTTGATTTCGTGAGCGATACCTGCCGAAAGTTGCCCAAGTGCAGCCAAACGCTCAGACTGCACCATTTTCTTTTCCAGTTGTTCATTATCCTTGAGGTAGATAAGCATCTGTGTATATGCCTCGAAAAGCCTGCCGAGCTCGTCGCGATGGGCATAGAGTTTTGGGTTCAGATCTTCAGGCCATTTCCTGGTTATTTCCCCCATGCGCGCGGACAGTTCAACCAGGGGCAATGCCATGCGCCTACCCCAGTACCAATTGAAAGGAAGCAAGATGGCGAGAATGATGGCTGCCGCTGTAAGGCCCTGCTTTGCAAGGCCGACAAAGCGCGGCAGAATGACATCCTTGGGATGGACGATGATCAACGTACCGAGATGCTCTCCCTTGCTGGAAATGGGTGTCACATAATAATAATATTTCGATCCGGGCAGGTTGATGTGTTCAGAATCAGATTGATCCATTTCTCCGATTTGTTTTGCGACCTGGGCATAGTCCGGACTCAGGTGTCGCATGTCGGTGACCATTGGGCCGGAGTCCGGATGGGCAGAGACAACAACACGCATCAGATTATCGACAACCATTATGGTAATCGCATTGACGGGATTCGAGCCGGGGTCATTACTTGTCAAGGGTGCCGAGATGATTTCGGACTCCCGCCTGATATCACTGTTCTCGAGCGCTGGAACAAGATTCGATATAAGCGAATAGCCCATGATTTCGGCGTCTACGTGCACATTCTCTTTGAGATCATCATAGGCGTTAAGCATCAAGGTACCCGCCACGGCCAGCTCGGTGATGATAATGAGCAGCCCTCCCCAGAGCGGTATCTTGTATCTGAAACTAAGATCCAGTATCCATTTCATAGGTCTCACTTGGCAAACATCAAAGGACTATAGTTGCTACAATTCAAAATATCCCCGGAACATTTCTAACACATTGATAAATAATATTTATGGATAATTATGTTACTAGATGGTAACAAATATAATGCTGTGATTTTCATATTGTTACCAGATGGAAACATATTTTTTTTCTGAAATCTCATAAAGTGATAATTCAAATATTCTGAATCATGTTCCAATATCATTATCAGCAATATTATTGCGCTGATTCATGATGATATATAACGAACAAATGTTCTTTGCCTTTGCATGAATATTTCTAGGTGCACTGTACAGTGTCTTTTTGTCATCTTCTTGCAAGTCCCATGCCTTGTATATGCCCAGTCAAATTTATCACGGCCGAATGTTGATTGGTTGTGTGCATACAATTCAGTCTCAATATAAATGTTATCAGTGAGCTGTCGAAACCACCGCCCACGAATTCGAAGGTTCAATCAATTCAATATTTGAGTTAACGGGCCGCGTTTCTCGGGCGAAAGTGACCTATCCGTGCTGACTTTCCAGCGATGCACTTTTTCCATTTCATGGGTATTAATTTCCAACGTTACCGCAAAGTAACACAGTGTGATCGATTGGCCTTAAATCTCGAGTAACCATTGTTTTTTCAGATGACCTTATCGTTATTGATTGGTTGACTAAAAAATATACTTCAACGCACAGGTTTACTCACTGCCATGTATTTCAATGGCTTTATTTTTGCCTGAATTCAAATATTCCTGAAGTTGCAATTCTGCAGCTGAATACTCAAGTTTTATGGCATGTCTATTGCTGAACTTCATGGCAGCAAAACCAAATCAGCAAAACAATCAATTAATTTTTGGAGATGAAAATGAAATCCCAATTCGGTATTAAAGAATTCCTCGGCATTCTTGGCACTGCATTCGCTTTGACTTTTTCGGCAAGCTCTTTCGCTGCTGTAGATGCTGATGCAGCCAAATTATTGGCTCGCGAGAACAGTTGTTTCAAATGCCATGGTATTGAAAAGCCAAAGGACGGGCCTGCCTATACTGAAGTAGCGGCCAAGTATCGGGGCAAAGCTGATGCCGAAGCGAAACTGATACACCATATTACTTCGGGAGAAATGGCGAAGTTTCCAGACGGTCATCAAGAGGCTCACAAGAATATCAAGGACAAGGCTTCACCCGAGGAAATCAAAAATCTCGTGGATTGGATACTTTCGCTGTAAGCAATCGACACCTGACCAACCTGACTTCAATAAGTGAATCGGAGCTAAGAATGAAATTCTTGCAAAATAAGCGGCTCTTGTTTGTGCTTATCGGAAGTTTAGGTTGGTTATCTGTTGCGCAGGCTGAGGATGTGCTTGTGCAGCAGAACCAGGCTTCCAGTGTTGTCATGGTTCCGGTTCCAGCCTCGGCTCCGGCTGCAACTTCGGTTCTGCCGGAGATAGCGCCACCACCGATTGATCTGGCGGCGGCATCCATGAAAAAGGACCAGATTTGCACGAGCTGTCATGATGAAAATGAGGTAAAGCCCATCCTTGCTATCTACCAGACCGCGCACGGCGTCAAGGCGGATTCCCGCACGCCCAATTGCCAGTCTTGCCACGGCGAAAGTGAAAAACACCTGAAAACGCGTGCTGCTCCCGACGTTCTGTTTGGAACAAAAAGAGGGACATCTGGCGACTACGCGCCCAGCGATGTAACAGTACAGAATACGGCCTGTCTTGCCTGCCACCGCAAGGATGCGAATCGCTCGCACTGGGAAGGAAGTACGCATCAGCTTGCGAACGTGGCCTGCGCCTCCTGCCATGTAATCCACACTACGCACGATAAGGTGCGCGACAAACGCACCCAGCCCGAGGTTTGCTTCACCTGCCACAAGGAGCAGCGCGCGCAGTTCGAGCGGCCTTCCCACCATCCGGTTCCAGAGGGCAATATGGCTTGTACTGATTGCCATAACCCGCACGGTTCGATCGGACCCAAACTCATGAAACGCGATAGCGTGAATGAAACCTGCTACACCTGTCATATGGAAAAGCGCGGCCCGTTCGTCCAAGACCACCAGCCTGTCGGCGAGGACTGCACGATCTGCCATAACCCGCATGGCACCACTGCGGAGAGCATGCTGAAAATGCGGCCGCCGTTCCTGTGCCAATCATGCCACACAC
>Ga0307377_10003454_pt1 | contig 17846 bp, 47 predicted proteins | sample TR3MG_FD_202535 | JGI IMG/M metagenome (GOLD analysis project Ga0307377, IMG submission 202535) | Soil microbial communities from Risofladan, Vaasa, Finland - TR-3 | ecosystem: Environmental > Terrestrial > Soil > Coastal area > Acid sulfate soil | place: Finland: Risofladan, Vaasa | collected... | reverse complement strand
GTCTACCATTCCGTCACCCGGGCATTACGGGGAGCAAAACTCCCCTGTTACAAGTCCATCAGTACCAAACCTTCCAACACTTCGGGCACTTGGAAGCGAAGCCAACCCTCTCCCCTTCAACTCCGCATTCAGGACAGATAGAAATGGAACGTACTTGATTCACATCTTCGATAGGTCCCTCGAATCGTTCCTCGATTCCGCGCCATGTGTCATAATAAATATAGCCACCAATCCTTATTATGCCACTAATGGGATTAGCACGGCATCCACCAAGTACTGCTCGTTGTTTCGGAACATGTTTAGATACTACTTTGACTAAACAACCTTTAAAAATTCCTTCTCCAAAATTATTATCTTTATAGGTTGTAGTTACGACCCTGTAGACCTTTCCAACTTCAGCCTCAGATGGTTTTACGAGTTTCATTCGCTTTTTCTCCTAAGTTATGTTCCTATTCTCCATCTATAAAGGTTCCATCTGATTGAATTCTCATATTGGAATACCTTTCTGCGAATCCCCAAACGTCGTTACCATACCAATTTTGAACCGTATGATCACGATACGCAATGGCCTGTTCATAGGTAATTGGAAGGCTTACACCACAATTAAACATAGAACAGAAGCCAGAAGACGTATTAAATTCAAGGTCGATTAGGATTTTACCACGCCGCAGATAGAAGTATATGGGCTCAACACTCAATACTCTGGCGTTAAGACCAGTACAAGTTCGTACCAAATCTCCTTTATCTTTCCCACAAAACTCTACAAATCTTTTAAACATCTCTCGTTCAATATGCTTTTTGGCAATCCTTCTTGGTATATCTTTCCACGCTGGAAATCCAAAAGGTCGAGGCGTATGCTTCGAGATCATCCTATGCTCCTTATTTTTCCTCCTGAAGCTCTTTCCTGATCCTCATAAGGGTTTTTCCCAGTTGATTCCGCCCATTACCATCAGGGCCATCACCCCAATAAGAATCTTTGTAGGTGTGCTCAACCAACATAGCATCACCAGTTTCAAGGAGAGTCTTCTCAATCGACTTGTGTTGAAGAACCTTTGCTTTTACAACCACATACATCACTTCATCTTTAACCGACTCCCAATCCTTTCGCATCGGACGCTTTCTGTCACGGCCAATGGCAGCGGCCTGCCCAGGGCCATCAGCCTCAAACACATCCTTCATGTCTTTGCTGCTGCCCAAGAACTTTTGCGCTTGAAAGTAATGTTCCGAGGTCTTCCAGACCTTGCCATCCAACTTAACCGCATGACGAGAAAAGTTCGAGAAGCATCCATATGGAGCTTTAGTGCTATAGAAGTTAATGATTTCCATGTATTACTCCAGATCTGGGAGCGCCGCCCTCAAAACCCTCTCGCCCTCTCCCTCGCCGCAGTCACGGTCATACAACCTGAGGTTCAACTCATCTCCACCTAGCTCACACTTAAGGACCCTGCCGAAGAAATAGTCGACATAGGTGCTTCTCTCAAGGTATGAACGACAATCTTCCACTGTTGGCTCCCGGCCTCCGGCCTGCTGATAGCCAAGAAATGACATGCCCTGTTGATGCGAACCATTGTAAAGAGCCAGCATTACCTCTGCCTTATCCAAACCCTTGATATTCATTTATGTTTTCCTTTCACTTGTTGTTTTTGAGCCCACTTATACTGGATTTGACAATAGATAAAACAATCGTGACAAAGCATCGTTAAGGTTAAGGTACTCGTGTATGTTACCATTCACTTCCAACATGACCATGGAATTTTCTTTTGCCTCCAGTTTGAATGGAGGATAGTTCTTATCTTTCCACCTGTCAGACAGCTTATCAGCGGTAACCAAATGAGGATCATCGATCACAGCATCAGCCACTATTTGAGCAATCTCTTCCAAAAAACGTGCCGTAACATTACGCTTTAACACTAATGGTTCATCACTACCCCAATCTACTATATCACCATTGAAAGTATTCCATTGAATCCAACTGTGAATTGCTCCGATATGAGCACCACTCTTTTCTGCTGGCATGTTACTCTCCCACATGCATGATGGTAAAATGTTCGAGCATCGGAATGCCGTTGCCAATCCAGACACCATCAAACTTCCGAAGCCAATTCTTCATAGCCTCTTCAGTGCCAGAGACAATCATGTGCTCCCCAGTATAATACATCTCAGGTGGATGATTCAGATCACGAAACAGCGTTAGCTCTCCATAGTTCTCAATCACCTTGATATCATCAGGCACTGGATTCATTGCGTGTGAAACCAGCAGATTGATTTGCATCTTTAATCCTCCCTCTCGTACTTGATACTGTCCTCGGTTACACAGATTTCCTCATCGCCTCCAAGACATGTAACCCAAACACGGCCAGCATCCCGCTTGACAACAAGGCCAAGCTTATCAACAAAGGATTGTCTTATCTTTCCCGTTTTTCCCCCGATTGGGTTGGTCTTCACCCGCACCAATATTGTGTTGTAAGCACGAGCCGCCGCACAAGAAAATTCATTCTCGCCCTGTGAACATGAAACATATTCTCCCATAGCGATACAACATACGTTTTTGAAAGGGCATTTCATGCCCCGTGGAATGTTTCCGTTGACCAGCATACTACACCCCACAAGTTCCAACCAAGAATCCAGTTGACAGAAGAACCAGAACAATTAGGAAAGTCATGAAGCCCCATTTTACATGTACTATGCCATGAAGCATGATCGAAAGATTACTCCTGTTATGTTCATATACTGCGCTCACAATACGGATGATTTGTATTGTGGAAACAAGCAGTGCCAGCACTGCCACAACCTTACCGAAAATAAGCAGAGCTTCTACGTTCATGTTGTCTCCTTATTGTTTTTCTTTGCCACATTTGGTACAGAAGTAGAACATCGTGCCGCCGGCCCAGTTCTCTTTTTTCAGCCCATCACATGAGCAGTATGTACTGTCCTCCACCTCAACAACCTGAGTTATCTGAGATGTCTGGACAATAAATACTTGAATGCCTTTATAAGCAGGGAATCTTTCAGATATGTTAAATTCTCCGCTTGTACTAATATCTAAAGAGTATCTACCGTGCTTGTTAACAAATAATACTTTATAACGGATTTCAGGAAAAGTGTACGTTGCTATTTCCATTATAAGGTATGTACTATCATCATTTTGTAAGTACCCATTTCCACCATCAAACCACACCTTCAAGAACTTTGGGTTTAAGGAGACAACGTCTCCAATTTTTGGAACCATGCTAACTCCTTCTACCGATACGGATTTAGACTGGGAATAGGCACATCCCTTTCCAAAGTCCAGTACAAATGATCATCCAGTGCTCCAAAAAAAATTGGTCTCCATCCCTCACAAGCTAACTTATTAAGTCTGTTAGGAACACTCTGAGAGTCACACTGCCTATATTTCAGAACTATATATTCTTTTAGCTCTCCCATTGTTCTTCCCATGCTCCTTGTATGCTTCTTTATGAGAAATGATGTCCAGCAAACACCACGACATCATATTCTCGATCTTTTTGTCGCCAACAAATCCTTGAAGCATAAAATCAAGTCGCTGAAACGCCAGGGCTTTTTCATCGTTGCTGCGTTGAAGCCACTTCCGCTCCCTGCCAGTTAGAATGGAAAGCAGAAACCTCAGAGGCTTGGTATGAGCAGATATCATTGCTTCTCCTTTCCACATGCTGTACAGAAATAGAACATATTTCCACCAGCCCAATTCTTTTTTGAAGGACCGCCACATGAACAGTATACCCCGGAATCAGGGACCTCATCAATAACGTCTGCGCCGCTGGCATGAATATAAAACATTTGGATGTCACTATATTTTGGAAATGTTGTAGATATACTCCATTCTCCTTTACCATTAAGATACATGAAGTATTTTGATGACCCATTTTCTACCCATACTTTGTATTTTATGGGGCGAGGTATGATCATATGTTCTACTTCAAGCTGTGTGACAACAAACTTTTCGTCCCACACATCTTTCCGTAGGTATCCATTCCATTTGAACCATAGTTTTAAAAAAACATGGTTGAACGATACAACATCCCCAAGTTTCGGAAGCATGCTTGTCTCCCATTAATACCTAATTAATTGCGTTTCGTCCATCAGCGGTAATCGCCTTAAACTTGTTTAGTTTTTTTGATTATGGTATGGTAAGTTGAGTAATCTTTGTCGAGATTAATCCATCACATATACCACAAACATTCTGTCCAAGACTATGACTTTTCCTATTCTTTGTGCTCGCGATTTAACTCAGTTTCTAAGTCCAAACTTTCTTTCAGTAACGAGTTGAATTCATCTTGGTATTCAGGGCAAATATCCCCTCCAGCAGAACCTCTCCCACCAAACCAGATGTCGTTAAGACGATTTTTTACAATGCCCAGCCTAATCTTTTTATCCAACTGCATTCCTCCCAGCCGGCGTAATCGCCCCGGCTTTATTAAGCAACTTCCTCTCGATCAGGGCAGCCTTGGCTGCGTTCCACTCGTCTATTTTAATCCCGGTTGCTCTACTCGCTTCATAGAAACGATAGTTAGAGACACCAGCGTAAGATGACTTGTATGAACGAGTGAAGGTCAGAACAGTGTTTTCATGTGAAGTAAGCTCAGCTTTCGCAGGTAGCAGAGGAACAAGCTCATTAGCATTGGCGTAGATCGTGATGCCAGTGTCTTTACCACAGAAGATCGAATGCTTTACGATCACGATACCAGGAGGCAAAGCCTCCAAGTCCCGAGGCTTTCCTGCCTCGAACATTGGATGATTACTTCCTACATCAAGTACTTTGCCAGTACTCAGCTCGTAGAACGAGAAGTAGTCTCGACTTCCTCCATCCCAAAACGAATTGAGCCTACCCGGCACATCCGTCGAGAGCTTGAACTTTTTTCCCTTATACGAAGGGAAGGTGGCATTGACGATTTTACGAATCGTTTCATCGGGCTTGCTGATCCAATGAGTGGACATGAATTCTCCTTTGTCAGTATTTTGGTCACAGCGTTTAGGTCAGCATAGACCTTTACTTGAGCATCTTCCTCATCTACTCGCTTCAGGTGGTAATGAAACGAATCCATGAAGTCTTCTATGTGATCCGTTTTATCCCATGATCTTTGCTGATAGAACGCCCCAAGCATCGCAATGATAGAGCCCATCGCTACAAGCAGAAGAATGGTAATTGGAACAACAACCGTTACGAACATCTCAAGACCTTGCATTTTAAACCTCGTTGTGTGGTGGATGATCACATCAATCGATTTTGTTCCACTCCCTGATGGTATCTGGAGATCCTACTTCTCGCACCTCCGCAAAACTCAGGCGTTCTTTTTCTGCCCACAGAACACCATAGAGTTCAAGCGTGGCCCGGATGCTCCCAACTACGTGGTTTACAATATCACTTTGGTTATCAAAGGCCCAAGTCAAAATGTACATGTCTTCTCCTATGTGGGTTATCGTACAAAATATAGTGACCCCACGGGGAATCGAACCCCGGTTTGAGGGTTGAAAACCCTCCGTCCTGGCCGCTGGACGATGGGGCCAGAGGCGGCATAGCCGCCCGTACAACTTACACACTGCTATAATCAACGCTAATTACCTCCCACTTCGCATCCCGCATTTTTTGTAACCTGTCGTCATTACAGGTCGAAAGCATCATTGCCTTGTGCTCTCGGATGTGTTGAAGAACCGACGATATAGAAAATCGATAATACCTATCGTGGTCCTTCATCAAGGATATTGTTCTGCCATCAAACTTAAGCATGTTGACATCGAAGTCAGGCATGAAAAGTGGATTCCCACAAATATCGACCTGAATGTTTTTCTCTCCATGGACGATAAGTCTTTGAAACGATGTCATGTATGGAACAGTGTAGGGCCAACAACTGCCATACTCTTCAGCCTTGACAACTGAGAAGCCTTCGGGAAAGAACCTTAGCAGCGAAGCCCAGAAAGAATCCTTTTTGTTGGCTGGAATGAAACAATCCACGTCTTTTGGAGTCTTACCACACATCATATCACGAACATATCCGCCAAACACGTGGCCGTTAGCACCAAAGACTGCCTTTACGATTCTTTCCATCTCACTCTCCTTTTACTTGGTTAAAATTTGTTTCAGCAGAGCTGCTTGCTGATAGTTTTCCATTTCTCCCAGATGCCACTCACCCTTGTAGTTATATGCCACTACGTGGCAAGCAGGCATCATATTCATCTCCACGATGGAGTGATAAGAACCTGCCACATTTACACTTCCAACTATCTCAGAATTTCTCCAGCCTCCTGGACCGAGATAGATACAGAGATCTCCGTCTTCATCCAAGAACGTTGTTCCAACCGGAGCCAACGGGGTAATGTGCGATACATCAACACTTGCCATCTAACTCTCCTTTGTTAACCACCATGTCCAAAATTCAACATGTTTTGCAGCCTTCTCTACTTGTGGAGGCCCAAGAAGTTTCCAACCATCGGCCAGAGCCTCCAGGATGGTATTGGGTGAATAGCTTGATCCACTTGGCGAGAAACCAATTGGCTTGTTCCTTACATATAGATCACTATTCTCTTCATCCCATCCCCAAATCCCTGCCCGCATAGATGGAGAAGAGGTGCTAACCACAAGAACTTTCATGTTATACCTCCCATAGATATGATATCAATGAGTTTACGTTTGTACCTATACTTGTCGGTGGGATCATGTTCGTGTTTTACCAGAACAAATTCCCATGGTTCTGCAAGGGAAAAGTGGCAGAACTGACACATCTCACTGGGTGTTTTGTCTGGATAAGATTCGGCCTGAATTAGCTCCTTCGCCCATGCAAAATACAGCCGGGTTAAAGGAGCCTCAACACCATCAGATCTCCAGCACGAACTGTGGTTGCTTGTGTTCTCCCATTCATCGATGGGAATCTGTGACCATTTGCACCACCGCCGTTCCAACTTGGACATCCACACTGAAGTGTCTCCAGTAAACAAGAACTGTACTACGTCAGAGCGACTAGCACCACCTGGCTCGTATTCCAAACTAAGATTAACAGAAACCACCAAGCCCTTTTGATAGCCCTTTGAATCTCGGGAATAAGAAGAATCCCCGAGAAGACGATATTTTAGATCACAAATCAACAATCCAACAGACATATAAAACATTGTCTACTCCCAGTCCTCTTCATATCCGTATAGTGGAACCTCGCTATCATCGGAACGATAGATGATCTTACTCTCTCGCTGTTTCTTCCGCTGTAGCGACCTCTCCTTGTCCTTGTCCCTCATGTACTTTTGTTCTTTGCGCTTCAGCGGTTTCTTGTCCTCTTCGAGGTCATCCTCCCAGCCAATCCAAAGATCATCCTCCGGCTCTCGGAAGTCGTTCTCTGTTTCCTCTACATCATCAAGAGTGCTCATTTCTTTTTCCAGCCTTTTCTTCATAGCTTCCTCGTACTTGCTGGCGTCACTGCCCAAGATTTGACCAAGTTTGTTGGCAATGTTTACCATCTTTGTGCTGCTGCTCATGTACATCTCCTGTAGATAACAACCAGATCAGAAGTATTTGGCATTCCATGCCCCAATCCCCATAATGGCGGGACACCGAGCTTCGACGCCCATAGACCTAAAGTCTGTGTCCCTATTTTCTATAAATCATTATAATTTAGATAGACATTAATCATCAGTCAGTTAATATCTCCAATATGGATAACAACTGTCACTACAAGAGCTATTATGTACTTCAACAAAAAAATCAGGGAAGCGGCGATCAAACTCCTCAGCCACCTTTTGCGCTTCTTCCTGAGACTCAAAAATACAACGATGGTTGTTATTAAAAAAATCATCCATCTCTTTTGTATAGCCCCAAAGGCTATAATCATATACTTGACAAAAAGAGATACCATTTATTGTTATGGTCCACCACTTTGCCATTTCCAACTCCAAAAGCTCTTTGATCAAAGCAACTCCCTCACAGTCATCGTCGTGGACAGTGAGAAAAGTACCGTCAGTTGTTCTTGCCATACAGAATGCACATTGACTTCCCCAAGGCCCATCAGGATCGTCATAGTGCTGACCTAAAACAGTGTATAATGCTTCGATCAAACGATCTCTAAGATCTTCGGTGATCTTCATTTCTTCTCCGTCTTAATAAGTCCCGCATCACGAGCAAGTTGATGGCTGATATGACCAAGCTTAGTGGCTCTACACTCGTTTGTTTCTTTGCGCACTTCCACTAAATTGTGCTTCAAAAGTTCATCAAGTGCTTTGGTGCGAACTCCTTTGCTCGGCACAACATCCCACCAATCATCTCTATAATTGTTAATCAATGCCGACAACAAGATACGTGCTGGAACAGATAATCTACGTTTCATGTTTTACCCCGATGAAATAATGAAGTCCCACTGGCAATGGGGATTCTTGGTTTCCAAATTCTCCGCACCATATTCAGCATTCTTGATCAATACAGCCAGCCTGTCTGCAGAATGATTATATGCCATCATGGCGTATGAATACTCATCGGCATCCAGATAAGATCCATCTCGCTGAGCTTCTTTGTATCTTTCACTATACCTGGAATGAAATCTTCGTAACTCCTGCAACTCATCTTTGAGGCTCGCCAGCAAAATCTCAAACTTATTCATATTATGGCCTTTCTTCATTAGGCCGATAAGCAGGACTCGAACCTACAAAATGGGATTAACTAATTCCCCTGGAATTACCCGAACTTCGACGCCCATAGGCCTAAAGTCTGTGTCCCTGTGTTATTAATCCCAGTCTAATCCCTGGTCCTGCTTTCTACCTTGCCTGAGCCACCTTTCGTAATCCCACGAGTAAATGGCACACTCACCATTCGCCTCGCTACAAGTCTGGCCACGCATCCAATAACAAAAGACTTTCCATTCTCCCTCGGAATGATGTTTCTTGAACAACTCCTCAGTAATGTAGGAGAACGATGGACAAGAATGATACTCTTCTGCGGGAATCATTGTTCCTCCTGATTACAAATAATATTACAAGAGCCAGTCCAGCACCTCATCCAAGTTTCGCAAATCCTTGATCATCATCATCGCCTCACAATCCTTATCATGAGGGGGAGGAGACTCACCATCTGTTGATCGAGCACAACAAAACCGACACTCATATCCCCATGGGCCATTGGGATCATCATACCACGTCCTTGCGGCTTGCTCCAAAGCCTCAATCACACTGTCTCTGAGATCCTCATCGATCTTAAAAATCGCCATTGTTTCTGCTCCTACAAGAATTAGCAACTGGTCTGACTTCGCCTTAGCCTCACGCCAAGCGCCATTCTACCAGACCGTACGGGTTAGTACCTCCGTAGCAATCGCTTGTTTTACCTGATAATATTTCCGACAAGATCATACAGTGCCAGCTCCTCGCAAACCTGAAGGGCCTTGTCATACTCCAGGCCATCCAGAAAAATGATGGGGCCAGGAGCATTGTTATCCAGCTGATCTATGATATCTTTGGCCTCTTTTAGCCCAATCGGACTGTGTTCCCTCATCACCTTGATAGCCTTTACCTTACAAGAGTTACCTACGGAGTTTTTGGCGTTGCTAAGCATCACTTTGAACCTGGCACTTGATGCCTTGAAGATCTCGTCGGTGATGCGAGAAACGATTGCGATTAGGTTATTATTTTCCACCTTTTGAAGCGATCTTACGGTCGTGAGAACATCCTTAACCATACGCTCTTGTTGATCTGTCATTGTACTCTCCTTGTTGTGTTGGCTGGTCATCACGGATTCGAACCGCAGTCTCTTGAGGAGGCAAGTGCTCTTCCCACTGAGCTAATGACCAGAGGGAACATAACGAAAGATCTTATCATCTTTCCAGTCCCCTATGGTTGGAGAAAACTACTTCTCCAATGCCTTCTTCACAGCCTTGACTTTCTCGCTCACCTTGTCGTAGTTGCCGTCCACATCCTTCTGGTTGTTCTGGTAGAGCGTGTATCCACCGAAACAGGCCAGAGCGATGACGCTGAGAACTACGATACGACGGACCCAACTCTTGCGACGTGCCATTATACTACTCCTTAATTCTGTCTCGCTCTATTGCGAGAGTGTTTTAACTATGCCTCTTCAAGAACTTCAAAAGTGCTCTGCCAGCATCAGTTGGAGCATATCCAGTATCCTTACACAACGTGCACTTACCATCCTCATCATAAGGATGTTCACCAGGAACCTTCTTGCTGCTGCTTCTACACCAACATTTCCATTCGAGATAAAGTGGATCCGTCAATCCTGGCAACTCCAACTTGGCACAATCATTATCATGCTCGTCAGTCAACCTCATTTCTCCTCCTTACAAATCCTACTTGGTTGTTGATATTGTTCTACGAACCTCAACACATGAATTAGAGCGTTCATCTTTACAACACGCATAGAAAGTGACTATTTCATTCCTATTATACTCATGAAAATCTTCCTCATCGCATAGGGCATAAGGATCAGTGAACACAGGACAGTCGTGTTGATCAACCATATACTGTAAGTCGGTGGGAAAAATGCCCTCATCAAACATCTGGGACATTAACTCGAATACGGTCTTCTCTATTGCGAGTATCCTTAATCTACCCCAATTACAATCCACAGGAAAGAGACGATCGGCCAGTGCAAAGATAGTATTACCAATCTTCTCTATGCTATGATATTTCATGGCTGGATAGCCAGCATTATCAAGAATGTCGAGAATGTAACTCTCTTTATCAAACTCTCGGGAACAAGCAGTGATGACCATCACGGTTCCAGGAATGTTTGTCTGATGAACTTCTTTATATGCTCCGTTTCCAAGCAGGGTTGTGTTGCCATCAAGATCGACGCCATAGATGTCAATCAACTCTTTTACTTTAGGATTATTCCTATCACTTCTGTCGATATAACAGTATGACATTGCCTACCTCCATAAGTAGGTGCCCAGAGTTCCCATTGTTGGGAGCGGCTCAAGTCTTCCTCTGGAACAATACCGCCGGACACAGAGCTTTTAGCTCTATGTCCACAGACATCAAAAACCTTCGGCCAGAACGTGCTTGACGTGCCACCACGGCGGAAGTGCAGCTTCCAAAGCCAGCAACCTTTGATATTGACCATTGACACCAGCAAGAGGGACACCATGAACATTGCGGGCGGCGGCCTTCTCCAACCTGGCATCTATGATGATAATCTCTAGATCGTGGCCATATGCCAACGCCAGAGCAGCATATGGGGCAACTTCGCTCATTGTGGTGTTCGTGTTATCCACTACCACATCATCGTTGCCATGTGGTACTGTGCTTACCAAGTACACGAACTTCTTCAGGCACTCGCCGTGGGCCAGTGACAGTTTCGCCGGATTGAAGTGGTAACCACCTGCCGACATGAAGAAGTGATCGGCACTACATACATCGGCATCGGGAAAGTGGTTTTTGATGTAGGTCGACTTGCCGCTTCCACTGACACCACACAGAATCTTAACGTTCATCTCGTCTCCTGGTGATCTCGTTAGAGGTAATATTCTATTCCATTAACTTAAGACTATAGTGATCTTTGGTGATTGTGAATGCTCTACCGGACTTTTGAGTGTGAGCGTCAAGACACGCACATCGCACGTACCCTTCAACCTCATAAACTTCGGATGCCCATGCGGCTATGGTGTCATCATACTTGCTGGCACAGGTAATCTTACAACTCAGTTCTACTTTGTCCTTATCCAGAACTGAATGATAAGTGGGGTCATGTTTACAAACAACGCTTACCAATATAACAGTTCCAACCATTATAGACATAAGAAGCAGCACAGCCACCACCGACTCAAGAGCGATTACACCCATAAAGTTTCGTGCTTTCCATGCCACGTACTTTTCGATTACCTTTTTTGCCCAAGACGTTTTCTTAATCTTTTCGATTCGGTCATAGAGTTTCTCCATATGGTCTTCCAAATCTCTAATCCGAAACTGGGCATTCTTCAACTGGTTATCTTTATCATCTCGATAAGGAGATTCCATTTGTAATTACTCCTTGCTACGTTTGTTTCAAGCAAATAAAAACATTGCTTGATCGTTTAGTAAGTAATATACTTCGTGCTTCCCTCTACCCATGCGCCTTGGCTATGGGTAAGGTTATGATCATGTGCCGACCAGTTGTAGAACTTCATCGGCTTATCATCTCCCAGCTTCTCCTCCCACTTTTTTCTTAGCAGGCCCTTTCCCTTGTGGATAGCTTCCTCTGTGCATCTGGCGGCTACATGACAACTTACCAACTTGTCGTAGTAACTGCCAATGACAATATAACGTGTCATATCTCCTCCTTCACTCGAAGTTTGTCGCGGCTTTCAGATCTTTCTTCGAGACGTGCCGCCGGGCATAGAGCTTTTAGCTCCTTGCCCACAGATCATTCACTATAGTATTGCCTAAGTCCTAACAGAACGAAGAAAAGCAATATTGTCAAATATACTGCCATCTTTTTAGTCCCAGCCGCACTGCTAACCTTCTCCTGCCTCACCATCCAGATAGATAGTATGGTAATAATGACCATCATTCGAAATCATACTGGACGAATGAGGCAAAGCATCCGTGATCGCACTGGCCACTACCTCGTGCAGATGATTGGTAGTGAAGGTCGCCTCGACCAGATTCCCAGCGATCTCCAACAACTTCTTCTCGCGGGGGTCAGTGGTCTGCTCGCTCTTCCGCCACAACTCCTGCATCAACTGGGTTTTCTCCATATCTTCTCCTGTCGGGCAACTGAATGGCTAATTGATCCCTAAACTTCCTCGTCTTTCTCGTTACCGACACGCTTCAAGAGTTGGATGTTTCCCCACGGGATGATATTCCCGTTATCCAGTTTCAGCCACCCTTGCTTTGCGGCTTCCGTGATCTGGTTCGGACTGAAATCCTGCTTGTACTGCCTGAACTGCACGCCGATACTATACCAAACGCAATATCTTTCCATCTCGCTCTCCTTGGTGAAAGATGCTCTAATCAGTGTGCTTTGTCCGCACAACACTCTGGTGAGAAGCATGGTTTATGAGACTAAAAAATGGAGCAATAAACAAAGTTATGTTGGTTATTCAACCTAAGATATTACCTTGTTCATTACTCCATCGCTTCTAATATTATGGGCATCAACATCCTAAGGTTCTCTTTAGCAGAACCCAATAGATTTTTGATGCCCTTTTTCAGAAGCATCTCTGTTACCTTGTCGGCAATGAGACACGCACGTTCCTCTCGCAGTGTCTCAGGACCAATAGGTCCAATGGTTACTGTCAAACGTGGATCCTTTTCTCCTTCACACCATCTCGTATGAGAGATGGCAAAAAATTTCTCAACCATAACAGTCTCTCCTCTTTAGCTTCGAAGTTTCCTTTCGGACGTGGCTTTCAGATCTTCCTTCGAAGTATTGCCACCGGGATACAGGATCAAAGATCCCATATCCCACAGACCATTACTGAACTGTGATTTGTTCGATCAAGTAACCTTCTCGATAAATTCCATGAGTGAAATAGAACAGCGGAACATCGTTTCTTGATGAGAAGGGGATGAGCTGTCCATTTCCCACAAAAGCCTTTGCCTTATCCTCTGTGGTATACAGTTCGGCTAAGTCGAACTGACTGAGCCCTTCTCCATCGGCAGCACACGTGAAAACGCCGAATACTTTTCCCATCAGTTGCCCAGGATTGTGGCGGCAAAATCGGCAGCATGTACCAACTGCATCGCTCTCGGATCCTCTCGCTGGGTGACGCCAACCGTGCAAGTAAGCGCCCTGTCCAACTTCTTGATCGCCTTCGGCGCATCCTTCTTGTCGCTGGCCTGAAGTCTCGGATAGAGCTTCATGGCCCTCTTCCGCAGCTCTGTCATTTGTTTCTCCTTGCGTGATCGGAAATGTAACTAAAAATTGCTCGTGTCAGATCCTCATCTGATATGTAAAATAGGTCGTCATCACGATTTTGTGTGGCGTTCCAGTACCATCGAGCATTGCCGAGTAACTGGCCAACACGCAGTTGCGGGAAGGTTTCCATAGCTGCCTTCAAGGCAGCCATCACGTTCTTGTGTTCGTTACGCGCCATCATCTACTCCTGTACCCAGCAATGCACCTCAAGATTACTGAACTGTTTGTATTTCTGCATCTTTTTTAGCAACTGCTCCGCATCATCTTTGTCAGTACACCACTCCAGAACTCCTCCTCCGTCTCCATCGTCTCCTTCGACATACCAATCGCCGGCTGTATAGGGAAGACCTCTGTAGACATACGGAAGATCTTGGTTTGGATCCACCTCCCAGCCATGCAGCTTGGCCAGCGAAAGGATCATCTCCTTGAAGCACACCACCTTCTGCTCATCCCAATGTTTGTGTGATACCCTGATCTGATATCGCCCCTCATCGAAACTACCAGCACCGATCCAGCACTCATTCTCCGCCGTCATGTAGTTACTGTCCATGATCTCATCCCGAGTGCGGATACGGTAGATGTCCGATAGAAGGGCAGTTACCCTCCACAGAAATTCTAACGCTCTGGTCTGAGCAAGCTGCCAATCGTTGTACTTCTTCAGATAAAAGATCGCAATGGTCCCACGGCGATCATACCTGGTTTCATTGAGTGACAGAAACCTCACCTTCTCAATGTCGAATTGATGCATGTTTATCTCCCACCAGTTGATTCTTGAAGCACCACCAAAGCAGCATACAGCCCCCAGGCTCTTCCTGATTCACGGCTGCGCCACAACTTGGATTGCTCAAACTTCATCTCCTTGACACACATCTCCATTAATCCCTTCAACTTCATCTCTACCTCGTGAAGACGCCAGACAGCCTCGGCTGACGGAAACTTATTCATGATCATCTCCTCTGTTAGTGATCGGAGCAGGGTTCGAACCTGCGACAGCCTGCGTGTAAGGCAGGTGCTCTTCCAACTGAGCTATCCGACCATTGGGAGGCATTGCCTCCCCTACTTCATGTTGTTGTGTCCACTTCCACTGGAGTGTGAGCTACGTAGTAGCCAACAATCTGTGTACCGAAATCGCAATGGAACTTTGGATCGAAAGCGTTCTCCTCATTATCCATTACGTCATCCCACAGATCGAAGTCAGCGTCCCATGGCCTTTCGGACTTCTTCCCATTGAGAGCCTTCATGATGATCTCATCGGCCCTTTCCTGAGCACGCTTGGCATGGTGCTCGGCAAAATCCTTCATGACGTATGCTTTGACCATCCAGCTACTACGGCTGTCGTACTCGCCGGTCATTCCCATCACCATATAAACCTGCATGTGATCTCCTATCCAAGTCCTTGATCGATTAGTTTCCAAGTCGGCAAGATCTCTTCCAAAAACAGATCAAACAGAAACTGCTCAATCCACAAGAACCCTTCACCATGAACAGATCCTATGGATCTGTCGTAGTGATGAACGTGATGAGCAAGCTCATGTATTACTACACACAAGTGTCCGTATTTGCCAAGATGGATTTCATTGTTGACATAGTGTGCGGAAGAAAAAGGATTAAGCTCAATGCTATCAAACATGAGCGATACTTTTCTACAAGCTACAAGCTCACAGAGCTTATCAACCATGTCCGTTATTCTTTTGCGATCTTGTGTGAGCCTATACCTCTTCGAAAGCTTTCTCATAAAAGCTATCTCTTGTATTCGTGAATTATGGTACTCTTTTTCAACAGCCCGTTCAGCTTGTGCCCGCTCAACATGCCCAAGTGGTAGTCTACGAGAAGCCTTAAGCTGTCCAAACAGATCGTGTCTACTAAACATGTTAGCCTCCAAGAACAATGGAGTTACGGACAGAGCCATATAATTTTTGGGGCTCAATAAAGATTTCGGTTATCGGCAACGCTCCTACAACTGTATCCGGCAGGCGTGTGCTGCCGATACAGCGCCCCAAGGAATGTCTTAGATAACCTATCTGCCCGTAACTCCTCGGTATCCCAAGTAGGATTCGAACCTACATCCTTATGTCAAGTGCGACATACGCTCGTCCCATTGAGCTATTGGGATGCATGGGAGGCAATGCCTCCCGTACTTTATGTTTTGTAGTACATGGAACCAGACTCGCTCACATGACTGAATCTGAATCCTTGTTCCAGTCGTAGGTTCAATAGCTCTCGGCCCGTTAGCAGAGCTACCCGATACGTTGAATTCTCGGTCACGATCTCATAGCCTTGTGGGCTATCCATAACACTCAATGCGGTGCTAAGAAGAGTGTTGCAGATGACTGGGCGATCTCCGACATTTGGCCTTGGAAGAATTGCTGTTGCCTTGTTTTGACTGGCCTTCAACCATAGACTACCACTCGATCGCACACGGTACAGAACCGTGTATACGATATAATCCATCAAGTTCATTGTCTTTCCTCCTTCATTAGTAGGACTTGTGGGAACCGAACCCACCTACTCTATCTATGCGATAGAGCTTCTCCATTGAAAAGTCCTTGTCCTTATGCTACGCAGCCGTAGGCTGCCTGCTACTTAACACCTAACTCGAAGGTTGTGGAAGAAACACACAACTGTGGATGGTGCTACAGGTCGTCGTGTCTTTTGGGCAGGTGATGGTACAATACAACCTTTCCTCGATTTCACCAGGAGAGTAAGTTTCCTTGTAAGAACATGACCAGTCGCAGTCGCCTTTGGTCTCCATGAATTGGGCTGACGATTGACTACAGAGACATGGCTCTTTCAACTTGATCCAGCGTACGTTGTCGTACTCCTCGCCCAGCACGCACAGCGGATCCTCGCTCTGCACGACTTGGCAGAGATACTGTCCGGCCTGAACCTGACACGTCTCATCCACGAACTCCTCGGACACGTCGCCACAGGCGACGAGAACGAGACTCACGATCAGTAGCCACCAGATCTTCTTCATGTTCTTCTCCATTGTTGTGTGCTCGAACGAGCACCTGTTTATAACATGATCAGTTTTGATTTTCTTTTTCCTCGGCCAGCACATCAAGCACAGGCTCAAGAGCCACGACAACAGGCATCATTGCTTTAATCTGTTCCATCGTCGGCTCGGGCATCAATGCCTCAAGCCGATCACGAACATTGTGGCGAACGATACACTTACCACACATGTTCACGAACCGTAGAACATGAATGATACCCTTGATCTTTCGATTCGTGATGTCTCGATAGATCTTGCGATCTTTCTCTTCATCATATGGTAGACATGACAGAACTACGGGGTTTCCCATCAACTTGTCCATGTCCGAATGAAGAGTAAGAAAGTTCCATTCGCCCCGAAGTTTTAGCCGATGTGAAGCGATCATACACTGGGCGAAGTATTCTTTGAGTGAGATGCCTTCGCATCCGCACGTCCAGCAATGCGAGTAAGCCTCCTCACGAAACTTGGCGGCATCCTGTTCGAACTTCTCCAAGTCAAACCGATGCTCGAATCCCGAAGGGGATTGCCTTGGCATTGGCTTTGCGTTTTTAAGTGCCTCGTCCTTCTGACGCTGTTGTGCTTTTTGTTCAACACCATCGTGTGAACGGCAAGCACGGCCATCCTTGATGGCCATGGTCTGTGCTTTTAGAACTTCCTGCTTACAGATACAACATGTTACGACTTTCGGCGGCATAATGTCCTCCTGTTGTATTAGTGGAACCTGATGGAGTCGAACCATCCAACACCCGGCACCTTGCCGGAGGTCCCTACCTCTCTTACTTAAACATGTCCTTGATCGAGCTACGGATCTCCGGCCCGTACCCACAGGTACAAGTATCGATCCCCATTACTGCCGCAACCAACATGATGAGGAGGATTCCCAGAATGAGGCCGATGATTCCACCGCCACTTCCGCTGTTGCTCATCCTACCACGCCTTCCTGGCGGCCTTGCTGGCCTTCTCCACTTTGCTCGCCGCCTTCTGGGCGGCCGAGAGTCCGTCCTGCGCCGT
>Ga0307377_10003452_pt1 | contig 17847 bp, 14 predicted proteins | sample TR3MG_FD_202535 | JGI IMG/M metagenome (GOLD analysis project Ga0307377, IMG submission 202535) | Soil microbial communities from Risofladan, Vaasa, Finland - TR-3 | ecosystem: Environmental > Terrestrial > Soil > Coastal area > Acid sulfate soil | place: Finland: Risofladan, Vaasa | collected... | reverse complement strand
TGGGGATATTAATTCATAACTAGATGTTACTAGCGCGGGATTATCAGTTAACCAATCAAATTTTAATATCTTAGGTCCTGTGTTACCAATCATTATGTCAATTTGCATTGGGCTAGAATTATTTAATGGCACAATTATTTCGCTTCCTTCAGCCATAACATGATAGTCAAACACGGTATTCAAAGTATAAGGTGATAAAGTATCACTTTCTGCACTGTATGCACTTACATTCAGCCATTCAGCTGACCAAGGGTTAATATAGTCATTATTAGTCGTACTATCAATTAAATAATTTTCAAAATACCTCGGATATATGTAGCTTACATCATCTCCTGGATAATTTACGGTTTCTGTATGTAATGATACTCCGAGCCAATTCATTGCAACAAATTCTCCCTGATTTGACCCACTTATTGACATAGTAGTATACATATTTGGTGCTGGAATATAAACACCGTATCCTACCGGGTCCGTTTTATCAAGGTTAAAGGTTGCTCCGTCTCCTTGCATATTAATTGCAATACCAGAACTTATATTAAATGCGCTAAGCAATATAAATAAACTAATTGCTATTAATGGTGTTATTTTGTTTTTATTTTTTATAATTTTCACCTTTCTTTGTTCTAAAACTTTTTTGTATAAAGTAAATCAATTTTTTTAGTTTAAAAAATTGAATTAAGATAATATTGGAAACTCATCTATTTAAATTTGGTTTAAACCTTTTAACAAATCATTTTTACACATATGATTTAGATTAATACAAAAATTTCAAAAAATTACATAAATTATTAAAATTTTTTCACTCATATATTACTTTTAATAAATTTTTAGTAATAATTAGTTAATAATTAAACGAAATAGAAAATAAAAAATTATATTTTATCGAGTCTTCATTATTGGCATCATTAGTCGAAACAGTTTAGCATAGACTATTCTAATTAATTTAAAATCAAATAGATATCTTATCACTTTTAATATTAAATGCTTTTTTGGTTTGTATGTGCTAAAATCTTTGTCGTACGTAATGTTTCTTATATAAAAGTTTTTTTTAAATGTTGATAACAGCAAAGAGTAAGTTATAATTGCTATGATATCCCAAGCTCGTTTAATATGATCTTTAGGGTAATTCAATTTTTCACCCATTGCCATTCTAACGACTTCAATGATATGGAGTAAATCTATTTTACTTCTATGTAATTCTTTTATAGCCCACATTAAATAAAGGCATCCGCTACAGTAAGAAACCAGCACTTTTGCTCCAGTTTCTTCAGCTTCTTTAAATTTTTTTACTCCCTCAGAGATCATATCAAAAGGTAGAGACATATTTTTAACCCATGAGGCTCCTGCTCCAAATCCACAACATAATGAATCTTGTTTAATATGCTTCATCTCAATTATGGAACATCCACATTTCTCCAAAATATTTCTAGGATGCTCCCAGTATACAATTCCATTTGCTTTAGAATAGCAGTTATCGTGTACTGTTACCGTTAAATTAAGTTTATTTGTTAAAGAAATTTCTCCAGAATTAATATTGTCAGAAAGCCATTGATGAAAATTAGTAAAATTCTGTTCATGTTTTACTCCCATTTCCTTTGGATGGACTTCATTGAATAGGTGATCAAGAGCGTCTAAAGAAGTAACAATATTTTTTACGCCCCAACCATCAAAATCTCTTTTAGTTCTTTCAGCTATCTTCTGCACTACATCTAAATACCCTCCTTGATAAAGATAAGCACCACCTTCCCATTGATCTATGCGATCTATGGGTTTGAAGTAGTCAAGCAATCTACTCGCTCCGATAATGAACGGTAATAAATGAGTATAATTTCCAATTAAAAACAAAGTATCTTCGCTTTTAGGTGTGTAATTCATCCATCTATGAATCCACCTTCTTTCTTGGTTTGACAAAAATAAATTTAATAGCTGCCAGATATTTCTATCTTCGGTAGGACAGACAAAATAGTAAAGAGGAGGCGCTCCTCTTTCTATATAAAGATTGTTCCATCGTTCAAGTATCAATTGGTATGGATTAGCGTTCTGTGGACAATACAGATTACACGATAAACAGGTGTTGCATTTACTGAGAACATACTTCGAGGTTTGACCTTTGATTAAATTATGAATTTCCTCTTTTGCGTCCTCTAAAGATAGTTCCAGAACGGGGCATAAGTGAAAACAAAGCCCACATAAATCACATAAATCTTCTCTAAATGCTGGAGTTCTCTTACTACTCATAATATCTTAGTTGCCTCGAACATTCACTTTTAAAGCATTACTATGGTGCTATAATTAAAATGACTACATAAACAAGTATCAGATTTCCTAGTATAATTCCTACATCCTTTAGCGAGGTTCGGCCTAATAAATCTTTACGTGGTTTCCTGAATATATACATGATTCCAAAAGGAAAGAAAACTATTGGTAGAAATATAATGAATTGCGTAATGATTAGCGAGATTATCGCTATTGTTAGCGATACTACGGAAGCAATCCAAATTACCAATTGAGAAACCTTTGGAGATAATTTTGATAAAGAGTCTCCATCAATTAACTCATGTAGCATTTGACCCGTATAACCTACGGATGCCACTGAAAGTAGTATTAATAACTCAAAAACAGATAGTTCGGGGAAGATACCTAAGATTACATCGCCAGCATTAATTTTAATCATCCACCATGGTAAAACGATGTGTGAAATACCTAATATAATATGGTTAACAATAACAAGTGATTTGAACAGACAATAAAAAATTACCAAAACAACTATGATTATTAAATAAATCCCTAAAATTGGGTATACTATAATACTATTCATAAAACAAAGGGTCCCTATTAAGAAAGTTGCTAACGAAATTGTTAAAATTTCTTTACGACTATAACCTTGGACTCTTTTGAGTGTTTCTTTTTCGTCTGGATCCTTCATATCTATAACATCGTTCAGAGTATTCCCAGTAATAGCATAAAAGGCAAATCCCGCCAATATCCAAATGTGAGTAATGACCTCGTAATTATTTAGATAAATACTTAGTAAACAAGGTACTAAAACGCTAAAGATGTATTCAATTCGCAATAATTTTAATCCATTACTCATAGAAAGAATCACGTTAAGATAATTATAATGAATTAATAATTAATAAAGTAAAAAAATTTAGGATTTTACTAATTTCCAACAAATTTCGGTTCTTTTTTTTCGTTAAGAGCAAATACCCCTACTTTATAATCTTCAGATTCTGCCGATTTAATTTGCATTTGTCGCTCATTCTCTAAATGTTCTTCTAACGGAGTACTAAGAGCGTCAAAGAATAGTTTCTTGGTTCTTGCATATGTTAATGTCGGACCACTAGCAAGTTTTTGAGCCCAATCTATAGAAACTTCCTCCAATTTTTCAGGAGCCACGATTTCATTAACAAAACCAAGCTTTTTCATCTCCTCTGCTGTATAAGTATCTCCAAAAAACGCCATTTGACAGGCTTGCTGCCAGGTGAGTTGACGACTAAGCAAAATAGTTCCAGCGAACCCAGGAATTAACGCAAGCTTACTAAAGGATTGTCTAAATCTCGCTTTTTCTGAAGCAATTATCAAATCACAGGAAAGAGCGAGATTCATTCCTGCCCCTACTGCCCATCCATTTACAGCTGCTATCACCGGTTTAGGGTAAACGCGTAATATTAGCGCAATTTTGTAAAGATCCTTCGTTAAATCGTCCATAACTTGACCTGAGGTTCCGTTTTCAATACTAGATTTAAACTGTTTTATATCACCTCCCGCAGAAAAAGCTTTTCCAGATCCCGTTATTATCAAACATCTGACATCCTCATCATCCTTTAAAGATTCAATAGTTTCTAATAACTTTTCTCCTGTCGATTTATTTAAAGGATTAAAATTCTCTGGATTACTTAGAGTTACAATTGCGATATTATCTTTTATATCTAACAAAACTGTACTTTCCATAATATATCTCCAATTATTTTTCTTCTTTATTTAATAAATATATTTCTTGATATTATATCAATTTTATAGAGCACAAAAAAAAAGTTAAATTCTAATCGAAGAACATTCTTAAAGCTAAAGCTATTAGCACAACAGCCACGAAGTATTGCAATAAAACCTTAGGCATCCTTTTGGAAATTTTGGCCCCTAAGATTGAACCAAGTATAGAGCCGATAGCAATAATTAACCCAATTATGTAATCAATATGTCCAAAGAAGCTTTTTATCGTGGTATTGTAAATTGCAGTAAAAAATATCATAGATGTCGAGATAGCCGTAGAATTATGAATAGGAAAACCTAGAACTATGTTAAGCGAAGGCGTGTTTATAATTCCGCCACCAATACCTAATAAATTTGCTGTGAATCCCGCTAAGATGAACAGCGGTATGGATTTCTTAAAATTTAATTTATTCTCCTGATTTTTTAAGGAAAATTCGGCATGGTTAATTTCCTGTATGCTGGTTTGATTCTTTGAATTTCTAGCCTTATTTATCATGTATAATCCCGAAATAAGTAGTGTTCCTGCAAATAAAAGTTTTAAGATGAAATTATCGATAATAATAATAGAAAAGATAATAGAGGCTAAAATACTGCCCAGTATGGAGAAACTACTAAAAATTAGCGAAAGTTTAAAAGTCGTCCTCTTTTGTCGTAAATAGGTTATAAAACCTGCTAAAGAGGAAAAAAGAATTATAAAAGTACTCGTATCTACCGCGATGTTAATAGGGATAAAAAAAAGAAGTGTCATTATTGATACAAAGAATACTCCTCCTCCGATACCCGCAATAGCAGAAATAGCACCAGATAATAATCCCAGTATAAGTAACAAAGAAATTAGTGAGAAGGACAATTCCATAGGCAAGTAAATCACACATTCATCATAAATATTTTTAAAAATAAGAAAGAGAATCTTTATCACAAAATTGAAAGAAAAATCAATTATTAAATTATAAAAAAGTTATTAGATTAGTAAATATATTATTTTAAAATAAAATAGTTATCATTTATGCCCAACTCTAACGAAGATAAGCTGATTGTTTCCCTCGTTGTATGTTCTCGGTGTGGAAATGCTTTTATGATAAAAAAGGGACAAAAAAAATCCGATAATTTGGTATGTGATAACTGTATTAGGTTAGAACAGCGAAAAAAGCAACTTGCAGATTCAGTTAAGGAATCTCAAAAAGAAATTGAAAGTTCTATTAAGGGATACAAAAATTCTTTGAGAGGTGCTAAATCTCAACAAATTAAACAAATATATTTCGATAAGATTAAGAAAACTTCTACCACATTAAATAAATCTGTCGAACTCCTCAAGAAGATTGAAGAAACTAACGATGAAAAGTATATCGAAGAATATAAGAAGTTATTTGAAGAAATGAAAAAAGAATATGCAGATAAATAATTAGCAATACTTTCCTCTTTTTTATAATTTCATTCAGAATCATTTTTAAACAATCTAAATTTCAAATAATTTAAGTAAAAATATCATTTTAAGATAGAAATACTAAACAAGATACAATCCACGCGAACAAAAAATGCTGTTAAAACAAATATCTGTTTTTCTCCCAAATAAACCCGGACAACTAGCGAATTTCTTTGAATTTCTAATGAGTAATAAAATATATATAAGATCATTAACTGTTGCTGAAACAGAAGATTATGGATTATTATTACTCCTAGTCAAACCCTATAAGAAATGTATTGAATTATTAGAAGATAAAGATTATTTACATTCAGTAACGGAAGTTATCGCCGTAAAGTTATCAGATAACATCACTCAATTGTATAATATCGCTAAAACCCTTGGAAATCACAATGTAAATATCGAATATATGTATACTTTTGCAGAAAAGTCTTCAGAAATAAGTACAATGACAGTTCTAAGACTAGATGATAACGAAAAAGGAATAAATGTTTTAAAAGAGCATGATTTTGAAGTGGTGGAAGATTTAAAATAAGTTAAGATATAAAAATTACCACTTTTTAAATTTAAATCCTATTTTTTCAATTTCATTCGATCTAATATCACTTTTATCGCATAAGCTGCATCCGTTGGAGTATAAAACACGGGTGCTTCCTCTTTTTCAGCAATTTCCTTTAGATCAATGAAATTTTCTCCAAAAAAAACTAAAGGCACCAATGGTTTTAATCTTCCCGTGTCATTCCAAGCTCTTATCATTCCCCTAAAGTGTTCATCAGATTTCATTTCTAAGAATGGGGGAATAACCAAACATGGGACAACTATATCTATACCTGAATCTTCCAACATGGCTTTTGTTATCTCATAATACTGTAGCTCAGCAGCTACGCCTATCATGTCAAGAGGATTCTGAAATTTAACTAGCGAAATCAAATAGGGTTGAATTTTTTCTATAAGAGCATCGGAAAACTCAGCTAATGTCAAATTATACTCTTCTACCTTATCGCTGAACAAAACAGAGCTTCCACCACTATTCGTCAAAACTCCTATTCTTTCACCCGTAGCGTTGGGTAAAAATGAAAACGCTTTTAAGGCGGTAATAAAATCAGTGGCATTTTCACACAATGTTGCTCCTGCTTGTTGTATAGAAGTTTTCAACATTTTATAGTTTGTGGCTATTGAACCTGTGTGACTACTTGCAGCTTTCATTCCAGATGAAGTTCTCCCTCCCTTTAAAATGATAACTGGTTTAATAGGAATAATAGTTTTTAGTGCATTTAATAGCCTCCTTCCTCCTTCAACTGTTTCCATGTAGATGCATATAATTTTTGTGTTCGCATCCTCTTTATAAAACTTAAGAATATCATCAAATGAAACATCAATATTATTCCCGATATTTGCAAATTTAGAGCAACCAATATTTTCTCGATCCATAGCATAAAAACTAGCACAGCTAAATGAACCTGATTGACTAATCATGCTAATATTCCCGTATGGAGCTGCTTGTATAAAAGAAGCGTTGAGTCCGATATCAAGATTTTGTATTCCAACGCAATTTGGTCCCATAACTCGAATTCCCGCTTTTTTGCATTTTTGTGCAATTAATTCTTCAGCTCTCTTACCTTCTTGATTAATTTCTCCAAACCCTGCAGTTATTATTATTACACATTTTACATGCTTTTCAATGCACTCATCAATTACACCGTCTACCGCTTTAGCAGGAACTAAAATTATCGCAAGATCGATGTCTTTATGAACATCTAATATGCTTTTATAGCATTTAATTCCCAGAATTTCCTTATTATTTGGAGTTATAAGATATAATTCACTAGTAAGGTCTTTGTTTCGAAGGATATTTATGGTAACAGCATTTCCAAACTTTTTTGGATTAGCAGTCGCTCCGATGACAGCAATAGTTTTGGGAGAAAAAAAAAGAGATATCATATTTTTATTCAATCTCCTCATATATCGCATCTTGAGGACAAATGTCTATACAAACTTTGCACCCCCTACAAACAGAACTCTCAATTGAAACTTTTTTTTCAGCCTCATTAAAATTTAACGCTTGACACCCAAAATTATTAACACATGTCAAACAACCGATGCATTTTTCTTGATCTACCATTATGGAGGGAGGTATTATTTGTTGAGCTCGAAACTGATTAGACTCTACTAAGGAACACAAATGTCGAGAAATGAAAACTCGAACTCCTTCTGCCTTGATTGCTTCTTCAAGCTTTTCAATTGTCTCGTTCAATTTATAAGCATCTTCAACCCAGATCTTTTCGGGAGAGACGCCACAACCTTTCACAAGATCTTCTAGGACAACCTGCGTACCGGGTTCGTTAGTGATGGTAATGCCTGTACCTGGGTTATCTTGAAAACCCGTCATACTTGTTGATCTATTATCCAAAATAACGACTAACATATTATTTTTGTTAAATACAGCATTGATCAAAGCTGGAATCCCAGAATGAAAAAATGTAGAATCACCTAAAATTGCCAAGACTGGATTATCAGAACTTTGAACTTTCGCAATTCCGTTTGCTAAACCAATTGAGCCTCCCATACACACTTCTGTGTCTATTCCCTCTAACGGTTTGTAAACTGCGAGAGTATAACAACCAATGTCAGATGAGTTCACAAATTTCGTCTTCATCTTTTTTTCTACTTGTTTAATCGCATAGAATGTTGATCGATGCCCACAACCCGGACATAAAATGGGAAGCCTTGGAGGGATGATTAAAATGTTTTCAGGAACAGGAACTTTCTTATAAGATAACCCAATCAACCGAGCAATATTTTCTAAATAAATCTCTCCAAAAAATTCTCCATTTTGAGGGAAAATATCTTTGCCATGAATGGTTAAGTCTTTTGAGTAGCCTTCTTCAAACGCAATTTGCTTCATGATATTTTCAAGGAAAGGTTCAAGTTCTTCAACTACTATGATTTCGTCCGAGGAAGCAAATAATTTCTTTATTAACTTTTTAGGTGGAGGATATACTAATCCAAGCTTTAAAATTGAAACTTTATCAGCAATACCGTAGTAATTAAGGGTATCTAACAATTGAGAATATGGAACTCCCGCTGCAACAAATCCATATCTTATACCGTTAATCTTTTCTCCCGATAATTTTAGTGAATTAAACGGAAACTCATCGGCATCATTGGAAATTTCTTCTAATCTTTCCAACAGCCTCAGACGCAATACTCGCGAGTGAGAAGGTAAACAAACCCATCTGGAGCGGTCCCAATCAAACCCATAATCACGATCTATAACCTTCACTTCTCCAAGTATTACATCTGCTCTCCCGTGATTTAACCTGGTTGTAGTGCGGAACAACACTAAGGATTGATATTCTTCTGAGAAATCAAATGCGTACTTTATCATGTCTTTTGCTTCCTGTGGAGTTGAAGGTTCAAAGACAGGCACAAGAGCATGTAATCCAAAATATCTGTTATCCTGTTCATTTTGAGAGGAGTAACAATTAGGATCATCTGCCGAGATCAAAACCATTCCACCTCTTGCGCCTGCATAACATGCTGTCATGAAGGCATCTGATGCAACATTGACTCCAACATGCTTCATAACTGCAACTGAACGTACGTTCGACATCGAACCGCCGTACGCTACCTCAAAGCCTACTTTTTCATTTACACTCCATTCTAATTTGAGATGGGGATAAAACTTTTGCATTTCCGCTAAAGTCGGTAATATTTCTGATGAAGGTGTGCCGGGGTAACCCGCACCAATTACAGCTCCCGCTTCTAGAATTCCTCTGGCAATTGCCTCATTTCCCAACATTATTATTTTTTTTCCTGGATTCTCCTCAGCAAATTCTGGTCTAATCATTGGAACCCCCACTTAATTCTATACCTTTTTCAAATCCAATTTCAAATGCTTTCTTGTTTATATCATGCAACTTTGAAGGTAGATAACTTAAGATAGCTTTCTCAAGAGTTTCTTTCTTAAGCGGTATTATATCTAATCCTATTAAGGCTCCCAACATTACAACATTCATAGTTCGAACATTCCCCAGACTTGTAGCAATCTTTACACCTTCAATAAAATATATATGTTCTGACACTTCTTTCAAAAAATCGCGTATCTCTGTTAACTTTGGATAGTCCATTCCCATTTGATGAATCATTGGTGGAATTATTATGTTTTCATTTATCAGAAACACAGTTTCTGGTCCAGCATAATTAAAAATTCTAACAGCTTCGCTAGCTTCAAAAGCTAAAATTGTGTTTGTTTTCCCCCGAGGAATTAATGGTCCTTCTACTTCAGTTCCAAAACGAAGATAAGTTGCAACTGAACCTCCCCTTTGTGCCATACCATGAGTTTCAGCTGTTCTAACTTTATAATCATCTAATAATGCTGCGTAGGAGAGAATTTGGGTAGCAAGAATTACACCTTGACCTCCTACTCCTACATTCAATAAATTATAACTCTTCACTTCCATAATTAGCTCGCATCTAAAATTAAGCGTTATCTATCTTCTCTTGTTTTAATTAGTAACTTTAATTTAATTAAATTATTTGTTAAGTTGGATAATGGGAAATGAATGGGTAAACCTTTCGAATTTAAGGATGGGTAAATAACATTAGAATAATAAAATTTTCTGAGCTTAGGATTACTTTTAAGTGAAGTCCATTCAATGATATGTAATTTATCACAATTAAAATTATGATTGGAGCAGAGAAGCAAAGAAAAAAGGATATTACAAAAATCTTCGAAAATCTATTTAGATTTGTATAGTAATATTTAAGATAGGCTATGAAATTTTAAATTTAGTTCTATTTAGTGAAGATTAGCGTTGTACATGTCATTAGATGTAGACTTTTTGCTTATTAAGTTTTTAATAAAAATAGATTTTGAACTTGTTTTTGCATATCAATTTAAAATTTTACACATCAATTTGAGCAATATTTTTCAAATAAAACGATTTTTAACTGCAGAAATACGAGAATTCTTTTTTTTTTAAATTAAAATTATGAATTATATTAGCAGTTATTTCTAAATTTACGATTATACAATTAAAATAAGGTATATGTTATTTCAAATATGCTACTATCATGTAATTTTATTGAATATTCAAATAGAGCGTTTGTAAAATTAACGAATTTTTCGTTAAATTTAAAAATGCAAAAGATCTATATTATGTTAGAAAATTTCGATTTTCTATCTTGTAGTGGAATGTTTCGATTTTGGCCCGTAATTTATTCCTCCACGAATGAGTTTTTCCTGCTAAATGAATTTGCATTCCATTACTTTTTTTTTTATTTTATCTATCTTCTATTCAATTTTAGACTGCATTTTTTGAAAAATTGTTTGTCAATAATATTTTTATAGTATTTATAGAAGAAGGTATTCAACATCGGATAAAGAAATCAAATATTTTTAAATGGCAACCGAGTTTTAAATTTTTTTTTTCATTTTTTTTCATTCTTTATTTAGGTTAATTCTCTTTATTTCTTCAATCAGCATAGGAATAACTTCATGGAGATTCCCTATAATCCCATAGTGAGCAAAATTAAAGATAGGAGCATCTGGATCCTTATTAATTGCTACGATAATATGTGAGTTTTCCATACCAACAATATGTTGGATCGCTCCGGAAATACCACAAGCAATATATAACTTTGGAGAAACTGTTACACCTGTTTGACCAATTTGTCTGTCTGGATCAAGCCAATTTAACTCAACGGTTATTCTTGACCCACCTAATTCTGCCCCTAATACATTTGCCAAATCCTCAATAAGTTTAAAGTTATCTTTTGAACCAACTCCTCGTCCACCTGCTACTATGATTTTTGCGTCCTCGAGATTTACTGTTATTTTACTTGTATTGATAATTTTTACTATTTTTGAAACAGTATCTTTCTCTTTAAATGAATATTCAATTTTCCTAATGGATACTTCTTTTTCTACTGGTATAGGCGCTTTAAAAATCCCAGGTCTTACTGTAGCCATTTGAGGTCTACTCGAAGGAGTTCTAATGGTAGCCATAATGTTTCCGCCAAAAGTTGGGCGTGTTTGAAGTAAATTTTTCGTCTCAGGATTTATATCTAAACCGGTACAGTCTGCAGTTAAACCAGCATTAAGTTTTTTAGCTATTCTTGGAGCGAAATCTCTTCCTGTAGGAGTGGCTCCGATTAATATTATTTCTGGTTTATGCTCAACAATTAGCTCTGAAATTACCTTAACATATAAATCTGAATAGTAATCTTTCAATACTGGCGATTCCACATAAATTATCTCATCCATCCCATATTGACTAAAATCTCCTAATTTCTCATCGAAGTTAGCTCCTAAAATAACGAGTGTTAGATTCACGCCTAATGAATCTGATAATTCTCGTCCTTTTCCTAATAATTGGAACGCTACATTAAGAATCTTACTTTTATAATGTTCAGCAATAACCCAAACGCCTTTAAACTGAGAAATGTCAATTTTTTTTGATTTATTTCCATCGCGTTCTAGCTTTATTGCCTCTACAGGACAAATCTCTACACAAGCTCCGCATAAATTACAAGCTGGTAATACTTTTGCTTTATCGTTCTCTAATTCAATTGCTCCAAAGGGACAACTGTCTACACAACTTCCACACCCTGTACATAGTTCATCGTCAATGATAATACTCAATTAAAGCATCCTCCTAAATGATTTTATCGTCCCTTAAATTTTGACATAATTGCTGAACAATTTCTTCAAGTGTTCCTCTTAATATAACGCGATTACCCTTTCTTTCGGGAGCAAAAATTTTCCACACCTCAGTACTAGAACCATTTAATCCTATTTTCGATTTATCAGCATTTAAAGCGTCGGCATCAAAATATGTAATTTTGGAATCATCGTGTGCTTTCATAATTCCAATCATACTTGGATACCTGGGTTTATTGATATCGGTTAAAACAGATATTAATGCGGGTAATTTCGTTTCAATTACTACTATCTCAACAGCTCTAAATTTTCTTTCAGCAACGATTTTATCCCCATTTAATTCTATACTTAAAACATACGCAATTTGTGGAATTCCTAACTCTTCTGCTAATTCTGGGGGAACCTGTCCAGTATCTCCATCTATTGCTTGAGCACCACAAATAACAAGATACTTTTCTTCGGAGTCGTATTCATTCAAGATTTTTTTGATTGCTAATGCTAAAGTATACGATGTAGCAAGCGTATCTGCTCCAGCGAAAGCTCTATCTGTTAGCAAAAATCCTTTATCTGCCCCCATCGCTAACGCTTCACGCAGTATTTCTTCTGCCTGAGGAGGTCCCATACTGAGAACTAAAACTTCAGCACCATGTTTTTCTTTTAAAGTTAAAGCCAATTCAATAGCATTTCGATCGTTAGGGTTGATTATAGATAAAATCCCCTCTCTTACAAGCGTATTGGTTTTGGGGTCTATTTTTACCTCTGATACGCCTGGTACTTGTTTTACGCAAACAAATATTTTCAAATCGAAATCCCTATTTATTTAGCTCTCTTTAGATTAAAAATTATCAATTTTTTGTTAAAACGAATAATTTATTCAAGAAAAATAAATTTTCCGATATTAAAACAAAAATATGAAAGAAAAATTAGCTATTTTATAATAATAAATCTCATTTAAATCAGCTACGCTCCTTTTCTAAGTAAATTAGCTGCAATTACTAATCTTTGAATTTCACTTGTTCCCTCGTAAATTTCACCCATCTTTGCATCTCTGAAATATCGTTCTACTGGGTATGCTTTCATTAATCCGTAACCTCCGTGTATTTGAACCGCACCATGAGCAGCTTGCATTGCCGCTTCAGATGCAACTAATTTCGCCATAGAACTTGCCAGACCGAATTCCGACCCAATATCATGCAAATAAGCAGCTTTATATGTAAATAGCCGAGCTGATTCAATAGCACACGACATATCAGCGATTTTCCATTGGATAGCTTGAAATCTTCCGATAGGTTGGTTGAACTGGACTCTTTCATTTGCATATTTAATTGAAGCTTCTAAAGCTGCTTGTCCTAATCCTACACATTGAGCGGCAATACCTATTCTACCAAAGTCTAAGATTTTCATGGCCATCTTGAAGCCCTCACCAAGATTACCTAAAATGTCTTCCTGGGGCACTCTAACATCTTGAAACACAAGCTCAGATGTGTTCGAAGCTCGAACTCCCATTTTATCCTCTTTAACGCCCACAGAATAGCCTGGTGTGTTAGAATCTACAATAAAAATGGTCATTTGTTTCCTACTATCTTTCTCACCAGTTTTAGCTACTACAAGTAGTGTCCCCGCAATACCACCGGATGTTGCAAATATCTTAGTACCATTTAGAATGTATTCATCTCCATCCTTAACAGCTGTTAATTGAACGCCACCTGCGTCGCTTCCAGCATTAGCCTCCGTAAGGCAGAAAGCTCCAACTTTATTACCCTTTGCGAGATCAATTAAAAATTTTTGTTTTTGTTCTTCCGTACCATATTTATAAATAGGGTACGCAGCAACACCATTGTGTACCGCTGTTGTAATTCCCCAAGCAGCGTCTCCGCGCGAGATTTCTTCTATAATGATGCTAAACCCTATTGTATCATTATGTAGTCCTGCTCCTCCATATTCCTCTGGTATACAACCACCAAAAAAATTCATTTCTTTCATTTTTTGAAAGACATTATCGTCCAATTCTTGCTTTTCATCGCTCTCTCGAGCGATAGGTACAATATATTCTTCAGCAAACTGTCTAGTAATTTTTTTTAACATTTGCTGTTTTTCAGTAAGCGAAAATTCCATAAAATCAACTCTAAGTCTTTTACTTTTTATTTTTAAAATATATACTATAATTTAAATTATCCTATAAGATAAATTCATCCGTGTTTTAGAGTATTTTTAAAGCTTTCTCTAACAAATATTTACGATCTTTCTAAGAATTCTTTCAATTTTCTTTTTGGTTCTCCTGAAGAAAAGCGTTCTTGAAAAGCTTGTCCTTCCATTTGAAAGCCGTCCTCATTGTTATAGATTCCCATTTGTATTAACTGCTTGGATAATTCAATTGCTCTAGCTGAATTTTTAATGATAGTCTTGGCCAAATCTTTAACTCGATTTTCAAGTTCGGCCAGCGGAACGATTTCATTGATTAAACCAATTTTTATAGCTTCTTGAGCATTAATTATCCGTGAAGTGTATATAAGCTCTTTTGCTTTCATTGGACCGATTAAGCGAGTTAATCTTTGAGTAGCTCCAGCAGCAGGCGTCATCCCCCATTTCGTCTCAACTTGTCCAAATTTCGCGTTATCGGCAGCGATTATGATGTCCGCACATAACATAAGCTCGAATCCCGCTGTAAGATTCAATCCCTTTATTGCAGCGATGACAGGAATCGGTAAAACCTCAAATTTACTAAAGATTTTCTGTAAATTTCTTGTCATATCTGTTGTTTTAGATTCGTCTAGAGTTACGAGCCATTTAATATCAAGTCCAACGGTAAAAATATCGTCTAAAGAAGTAGTGATTACTAATACTCGGATATTGTTGTTTTGTATAATCTCATCTTCTAAAATTTGTTCCAATTCATTAACAACAGCGATATCAAATGCGTTTTTTTTATTAGGGTTATTAAGGTAGAGCCAAAATATGTGATCTTCGATTTTAATGAGCCAGAATTTATAATCTACCATGATTATTATATTATTTTTTCGTAATTTAATAACTTTTGACTTATCTCCTTTAGGAATCTAACAATGATAGAACTAAAAAAAGATATAATACTGGAATTTTAAATCATAGTAATATAGTTAACATGCTTTTTTGAGGTATGAGTAAAGAATCTAACCATTTTGAAATTTTAAAACACAAAGATTACTTATTTGTCATAAAAAAAACATATATTTTGTCTATTCTGTATAGAAAAAAGATGTTATTAATATGTAACTGCTTTTGGGTACTCGTATTGCCCTTTTACTCGATACGGGTGTGAGAATGGCTTTGATGGTGAATCTTTCAAGATAGCTTATGGAGATGAGAATGATATGAGATTATGAAATGGAAATTGTTAAAAAGAAAAATTTAAGACGGATAGAAGAGTTAAAGTTAATGAAGATGATAACTATACTTCTTCCTATGAAATTTATGGAAAGAAAATATTTGATTAAATAAATTATAAAAAAGATTTAGGTGAAATTTGAAATGAACTATGATCTTATAATAATTGGTGCGGGACCAGGAGGTTATCATGCAGCTGTTAGGGCTGCGCAATATGACGCAAAAGTTGCTCTTATTGAAAAAGGTAATGTTGGGGGAACTTGTTTAAATATTGGATGTATTCCAACAAAAGCACTTTTTAGCTCAGCAAAATTAATTGAAAAAATTGAAAAGAGCGCAAAGGACTTTGGAGTGGATATAATTGGAGAAGTAAGACCTAACTTTAAGAATGCCGTAAATCGTAAGAACTTAATTGTGACTGAATTAATAAGTGGCATTGAGACTTTAATTAAACAAAGAAAAATTGATTTATATTATGGAGCTGCCAGGATTCTTGAAGCGTCCTTGGATTATGGAATAACAATTAATATTGAAGGTAAGAATACAAAACAGATAAAAGGAAAACGTTTAATAATTGCAACTGGAGCAAAACCAACTTTAGTCCCCTCATTTAATATTGATCATAAATTTATACTTACAAGTGATGACATCTTAGCTAAAGATTTCAATAAAGTCCCAGAATCTATATTGATTGTAGGTGGTGGAGTGATTGGTTGTGAATTCGCAAATATCTTCAGTAGATTTGGGTCGAAAGTAAAAATTTTTGACTATCTACCCTCAATCATCGCCAATGAAGAACAATTGGTCGTTCGGGAATTAAAAAAGAAATTTAATATCATGGGTATTGAAATCTATGAAAATCGTAATATACTAAAAATAGAAAAGGTTAATTCAAAAGTTATCGCAACAACTTGTGATTCAAAGGTTCCTAAAGACCAAATTGATTCTGCTGAGAAATCTTTTCATGAAGCGGATCTTTGTCTTGTGTCAATAGGACGAAAACCATGTATTGAAGGGTTAGGGCTAGAAAATACTAAAATTGAACTTAATGAAGGAAAAATAGTCGTGAACCCAAATACCTTAGAAACTAATGAGAATGGAATTTATGCTGTAGGGGATGTTACTGGAGGAATTTTGTTAGCGCATGTGGCAAGTTATGAGGGAAATATCGCAGTATTTAATGCCCTTAGCAGTATTGGAGGGTTTGATACTTTTCCCGTAGTTACAGATTATACGGTAATCCCGGCTTCAATCTTTACTGCATTTGAAATCGGATCTGTTGGATACAAATCAAAATATCTCGAAGATCGTGGAGTTAAAATAAGAACAGGTCGATTTGGATATGCTTCATTAGGAAAAGCGAAATGTATGGGTGAAGAAGAAGGCTTTTTAATGATTATTACTGATGAGGAAACAGATGATATCTTAGGGGCTTCTTGTATTGGTATTTCAGCATCCGAATTAATCGCAGAAATCGCTCTGGCAATGAAGAACGGGCTAAGTATTAATGATATAACTAACACTGTTCATAGTCATCCTACTTTGTCTGAAATGGTTTTAGAGGCTGCAGAAGATGTCTATGGGCTTTCAATTCATAGAGTAAGAAGGAGAGTTAAGCAAAAAATAGATCTTAAAGAGGATATGATTCGACAATTTGCCTCTAGCGAAAATCTGAAAAAATATGGGCTTATTTCATTAGAACCACTGCTAACTACAGGATGAATTTTAAATAATGAATTTTTTTTATTTTAATAAGAAATATCTTATATCTTTGTAATTAGAGATAAAAAGATAATCTTAAAAAAAATCTAACTTTTTTCTAAACATTATAAAAATTAGGTTGTTTTCTCATAGAATTAAAGACATTTTCTGATCTAATAAAAGAGGTTCATAATAAGGGTATTTGCCAATTGTGTGGGGGCTGCGTAAGCTTTTGCTCTTCAGCGGAGTATAATATAATTGATTTTTCTGATACTAATTCTCCTCCACATTATATAGATGAAGAAAATTGTCTTAAATGTGGAATTTGCTATTATATTTGCCCTCAGACACATGTTTTGGATGAAAATATAAATAAATTATATAAGTTTTCCGATTTTATTTCAATGCCTTTAGGTTTTGTAGAGGAAATCCGTTCATGTCAATCAACTGATGCAGAATTTCTAAAATTTGGGATTGATGGAGGTGTTGTAAATTCAATTATAAATTTTTTAATTCAGAAAAAAATTATTGATGGAGCTATTGTTGCACAAAGAAATGCTCCGTTCTCCAGAGAATCAACTATTGCATATACTAAACAAGACCTAATTAACGCAACAGGAATCAAATTGGACATTTCTCAACAATTAAAAGAAGCTCAGAAAATAAGCACATATACAAGATCCATCTCTAAATTAACGCGTTA
>Ga0307377_10003451_pt1 | contig 17857 bp, 9 predicted proteins | sample TR3MG_FD_202535 | JGI IMG/M metagenome (GOLD analysis project Ga0307377, IMG submission 202535) | Soil microbial communities from Risofladan, Vaasa, Finland - TR-3 | ecosystem: Environmental > Terrestrial > Soil > Coastal area > Acid sulfate soil | place: Finland: Risofladan, Vaasa | collected... | reverse complement strand
TGTTTGTGTCTGAGCAGTATATCCTGTAAATGTACCTATATTAACATATTCTGTTTGTTCCGAAATATTTACTGTTATAGTACCACCAGTATCTTGGAATGTAACATAACCAAGTAATACTACTTCATTTGGAAAATCAGGTTTAGTTGACGTTATTCCACCTGCAACAGTTGCTGAAAGATATAGTGGCGTACCTGCTGACCATAAACTAGTATCAATATCATGTATTACACCGAACGTAGTGACATAACCATCGCCACCATTAACTATATTGTGTGTAGTTAAACCAATTGTATTTATTGCTTGAGCTTCATTACTGGCAATTGGTTTTCCAATAGTCGGAATATTACCCGCAGAACCTGTAATATATACAGCAGTTCCGTTTGGAAGTTGACTTCCGGTATTATTATATGCCTTAATAACATTTTCTTCACCAATTTGTAATGTAACACCACTAAATTCTCTATCTAAGTTTAATGAGTTGTCTTGATAATATAATCTACCTATTGTAAAACCCGATTGTACTGGATTATCATGAAAAGTGAAATAATGTACATCATCAGCTTTTAACGGTGCTGTTATTATTAAACAATTATCATGTGTACCAGAACTAATTGTAGTGTTTCCTGTTAATGCACCACCTAAAACAACTTCAGTACCTACTTTAGTAAGACCATTATTAGCTGTTAAGATTGCTTGTGATGTTTTACCAGTTACATATGCAGCATCTACTAATGAACGTGCAACAAAAGTACTGGAATAATCGCTATTGTATTCAATCCCCTTTTTAGTAGTATTATGGTCAGTAAATGAATTTTTAGTTGTACTTATACATAATACACCACCAGCAGAACCAGTGTTAACACCAAGAGTAGCTTCTACACTACCAGCTAAATTAATATAATCCGAATAAACTCCAAATGTATTAGCACCTGTAGAACCACCAATATAAACTGAACCATTAATACCATCGAAATCAATACTATTACTACCTAAACAAACACTTGTTGCTCCAGTTAAAGTACCGCCTAAAACGACATTTGAACCTACTTTGGTTAAACCATTATTAGCTGTTAAGATTGCTTGTGAAGTTCTACCTGTTACATATCCTGCATCTGGAATACTGCGAGCAGTATAAGTAGCACTGTAATCACCACCATATTGAATACCAATTGGTGTAGTACGATTATCTGTAACCAATAAAGAAGTACCTGTTGCAACAGTTATTGTTGTTGCTTGTGTTAATGCACCACCTAGTCTAACTATTTGAGCTGTTTTTGTAAGACCATTTGTTGCTCCTGTAATAGCAGAAGTTAATACAGCACCACCACTTATTGCCTTAACACATTTATCTGTTGAGTTCCAAACTAAAATTGAATCCGATGTTAAACCTGCTGCTGGAGTACTTATTAATTTAATTACGCCACTTGCACTAAGTGTTGCACCAGTTAAATTAATGTTTCCGGCATTAACACCGAATAAGTTTGAACCAGTACCTATAATTGTATTGGCAACTAAAGCACCTCCAAGACAAACATTCTTACCCGATAAACCAATACCATTAGTTGCACCAGTAATATACTTGTTTTCAATCGTAGTAATTCTTGTATTAGTCTGACCAGTATAACTATTAATTTGTGTTTTGGTATAATAATTACTTAGAGCCGCACTTGTTTTACCTGTTATCCAAGATGCATCCGGTATTGAACGTGGTGTAGCATTGAAAACTGCTGATTGGTCTGTTAGATACGCTAACCTACCTACATCAGCAATACATGTGTCACCAGATAACGTTAAAGTTCCACCGTCTTGCTGATAAAACTTCGCATTAACTAAATTCATTTTTGTATTGAAACCCATAATTCTATATTATTTATTCTATTTTATTATTATTTTTTTCGCTTTAATATAAATAGTTTCATTTCATCATTAATTACTTTAATCTTTAAAAATATTTCAGTATTGATTATTAATTGATAAACGATACGGCACTCCAACAATCTCTACAATTAAAAACAAATGATACTGAACCATAATCTGTATTTATAACAGCACATGCGCATCCATTAATTAAATATGATTGACCGTAAACACATATCGGATATGTTAATGCGTTTCCAATAGTATCTGCAATCGTTACTTTTTGTCCATATACAGGTGTATTATCTAAATTAACAGTAAATCCTGTTATTAGATTACAATTATATACACCAACAAATTCATCTTCACTGCAAGTTCCTTGAGCACTTAATATTATTTCACGAACTGCAACTATATTCGATTGACTTTTTGTATAACCTGTCACAAATGCTACATCTGGAAGTGACCTATTAATAAAACTAGATGAATAATCTGCAGCATAATTAAATGCATTACTATTAAATGTAACTTTTTTACATATACCTGTGTTAAGATTAACAAAGCAAGTACGGCTCGAATCAACACACATTAAATTACAATTTGAAGCATCCCAAGTATATCTTATTTCACTTCTTGTTGGTAAAACAGTAAACCAATTTGATTCAGTATTACCTGTATTATCGAATAATACTTGAAAAACATTTTGATTAAACACATCTGATACCGCAATATCTACATACGAATTGAAATTTGGTGAATTGAAATAAAATGCATTATTATTCATATTAATACAAGTCCCACCAGTCAATGTTCCGCCAAGTTTAACTAATTGACCTACTTTTGTTAAACCATTTATAGCACCTGTAATTCCCTGAGAAGTAAATCCTGTTACATATCCTACATCTGGAATACTGCGAGCAGTATAATTACTTGAATAATCTCCAGCATATTTTAAACCAGTCTTAGTACCTTGACTATCACAAAATATAAATGGTTGTGCGAAACTAATACATGATGCTGCACCTGTATCTAAACAAATAAATACATCATCATTACCAATGAAAATTTGTTCAGTCGTTGATGTACCTAATAATTGAATTGCCGCACCATAATGCCCAAGTAATATTCCACTACTACCAGTAGTAACTAAAATCTTATGTTGATATGCGACATCACTTACTTCAAATCCATTATTACCATTAATTGTAATACATGTATGACCTGTTAACGTTCCACCTAATCTAACATTAGTTCCTTCTTTAGTTAAACCATTATTGGCTGTTTGAACACCTGAAGTACTTGTTAATCCAGTTACGTAAGCAGCATCGACTAATGAACGAGCCACATAATTTGCACTATAATCACCTAAATATCTTATACCTTGAATTGCAGAAACTTGAATTCCTGTACTATTATTTAAAGTTATATTTCCACCTGTACCTACACTTAAACAAATCGAAGATGCTGAATCATCTATTCTTATCGAAGGTGAAAAACTTGTATATTGACCTAAAGTCAAACAATTACCTTGTAATTGAATTGAAGTATTACCAGTTATTGAACCACCTAATTTAACCTGAGTTCCTACTTTTGTTAAACCATTTGTAGCACCAGTAATCGCATTATTAATAACTGATTGACTATAGTCGTTTAATGAAATAATATGTGTTCCACCAGACATTTGAATATCAATTCCTGTACCTGCAACAACATCTGAAACATGAGCAAATAATACAAATGTCAATGGAGTTGTTCCAATTATAATCGGGTCTGGTGTATTTAATACCCATGCGGTATTACCATTTGTGTTACCACTTAAAACCCACATATAACTACCACTAACGGTTTCACCACTTGGTGAGCCATCAAAATCTGATGAACGAGTCCATACTCCAGTACTTACATTATAAATACCATTTGTAGCTCCACTCGCTTGATTTTTAACTAATACTCTATTACCACTCGAAAGTACAACACCATCGATTGTAGTTAAACCAGAAAGTGTAATACCAGTTGTAGTCGCAACTAAAACTGCTGCTTTAGGAACAATACCACTTGCAATAGAATTTACATAACCTACATCGGGTATTGAACGTAAACCATATGTACCGCTATAATCTTCATTATAATTTAATGTGTAACCGCTAAAATAAGTATTTTCTGTAAGTACACCACCTAAAGCAATAGCTGTTCCACTATTTACTAAACTCAGACCATTTGTTGCACCAGTTAATGTACTACTACCACTTCCAGCTTTAATCCAACTACATGTCATAGTATAATTATTGACATCGTTTAAATAGTATATTGAATTTTTCGTAGGGTCTACATCATTAGCAACTGCAACTATAGCACCATTATATAACCAAACATTTCCAGATTGATTCCATGTTGATGGAGACGTTAATGCTGAATATGAATTTACTAGTTGCTTTCCATCTGTAGGTCCTTTTAATAACCCTTCAAAGTTTGCAGCAAAATTAAATGTACCTGTATTTCTTGACATATTTTATATTTTAAAAAACTAATCTTATGCATACTGAACTTCTGTCTACACTATTATACGTATATCGACAATATCCAATAGGACTTCCCTGAATTGTTTCTGTTGTTCCGGTTGTTGACCATAAATTTAATGAACATGCTGCCGAACCACCGGGATACTCCCACTGAGATGATACTGTATTCCATTGACAAACACCTACTAACGGTCTTGGAGCACTAAGCCATGCACATGGAATTTCAAATTTTTGTTTATCAGGACTGCTTTCAGTGACTAAACTTAATAATATGTTATTCGATGTAGACATATTTACTAATGTTTGTTTAGTTAATCCGGTAATACTTACTGATGTTGCAAATAATGGATATGCTCCTACAATACTTGAACCTGATAATGAAGTACAACCAGATACTAATGCCGCACAATATTGAGTACCTTTACTACCTAATGCCGGACTACCTGCAGCATATCTGGTATTAACACACCATGATTGAGTTCCTGCTGAAACTACATAACTGCTAATTGTTTGACTTGCGGGTGATAAAGCACATGACTGTAAACCACTCGGCATTCCAGTACCAACAAAACAATATGCATTTGCACATCCACTTCTAAATGCAGATATACTACAATATTGAGGATTTATACTACCTCTGCTAAATGTTCCACAAACTACTTGTGAACTACCACCACTAAGTACACATCCAATTTCATATAAACCCGATGCACTTAAACTAGTCGTAGTACTTGGTGCAGTTATAGCACCACATAATTCCGGTACTAATAATTCTTCGAATAATTGAAAACTTGTTTTACCTGTTAAAACAGTACCTGCACATATTCCACCTAGAGGAATTACGGATGGAGATGCTAGATTATAAGTTCCTCCAGCACTACCACCTGTTGAATAAATTACTATAGTATTTCCTGTATTACTATAAATTGCAGTACCACCACTACCAACAAGTGTTTTAAAATTTAAGATATTATTTACTTTATTTTTAAAAACACCTGCACCCGTACCAACATTAGCTGCAGTACTTACACCTGTTATTACATCGGTTGCACCACTAACATATACAAAACTATCGTCATAAGTTATTTTCAATGTATTGGGACTACTGGTCATAAGTGTTCTAAATCGAAGTTCCTGATATTGTTTATCACTATAAACAGGTCCACCTATACTATAAGTGCTACCTGTAGTAAAACTTCCATTCACATCTAATGAAATCGCACTATTTGTATAATAACCATCGTTCAGAGTACCACCAGTATATGACCACTCAACATCTGTAAAAACAGGCGTTCCTGCATTAGCACTTACATTATTAGCACTTAAAAATGTACCCACACTCGTACTTATATCTCCATCGACAAATATCCAACCAACCTGATTACTCATGCCAGTATAAGTATTGTACAACCAAGATTTTTTAGGTGTAAAATTACTAAGATATCCACGTCTTAATGAACCATGATATACAGGTGAACCTAATCGTATAAAGCCACTGTTATCCCTATAATAATAATTATAAAGTGATGTATATCTTCCACTATAATTTAAATCTGAAGTCAATACATCGATTGTTTGAATTCCTGTTGCACCACTAAAATATCCAATATTTGTTGCACCAGTAACTGTTTTATCTAAAAAAATCTGAGTTGTTGCAGTATAACCTGTGAAATCACCATAGGTAACGCCTTCATCAGACTTATTTAAACCTCTGTTTTGTAAAACAACGCCAGTATTACCGCTTAATAGTGCAACTAACATTGGTTTAGATATTTCATTAAAATTTGTCGGAGATACGGCAGTTAATTCACCCGGAGTACTTGCGAGATAATAAACCGTACCACCACTTAAAGTATTTCCACTTATATCAACAAAACCAGAAATACTAATATATCCAGCATATGTCAATATAAAATTATTATCATCTATTTTAGTAACAATACCTAATGGTTCAATAGTACTTGCTGATACTGAATCGACTTTCTGGTAATTTGTACCATTAAATCCAATTACTGTTCCACCTGTAAATCCATGTGTTATCTGGTAAAAACTTTTACTTATATTTTCACCAGTAGCCGTAGTACCTCCTGAAGATAAAAATATCTGCCAATTATTATTATCTCCAAGTGCATTTAATTTCACACCATCAGTATATCCGGTCCATGTTGAATATGTAACGTTTGGTTGAAGGTGATATATTATATTATCTTCAAATACATGGACAAGCATTCCAAGTCTACGTTGACCAGATGATAACCCATCATAGTATATACCATTTACTGTATCAATGGGTAATGCATTTCTTTCTGCTATTGTACTGACTTCCATATAGCCGCCAACACCTAATACCGAATGATGTGTACCGTATGTGTCTCCTGATGAACCCCTTACTATTGAAGAAGCTAATAATGTACCTGTATAATATTCTGCCATTTTATTTTATTTTATGATACTATAATGCTATATGTTCCAGTTATTCTATTATCCGACCTTGCTACATAATATTGATTACTATAACCATTTGTGTTTATAAATGTTATGGTAAATAATGTACCTGTATTTAAATTCCCCCATGCGTTATTAGGTAATCCATTTACTATAAAACTCGGTACACCAAATATTTTTGGAAATGCATAATAAAAGAATTGATTATTTAATGTTTGAGATATGTTAAGTGCTTTACTTGTTGATAATGTGCCAGTTAAACCACTTAATATCACACTAATAGCCGAACTATTATATACCGTTGAATTACCAAAATAGAATTTCTTATTTCGCCAAGTAATACTAGCGTTTGAAGTACTTGTTTCAACAGCAGTCGTTGCAGCACTTAAATTAAATGTTACTGTGGATGCTGTAGTGCCTGAAGATATTGTAGGATATGTAAAAGTATATCCTGTTGTTCCACCTGTTGTACCAATACCTGCTCCCGAATATATGTTTTGATAAATACCATCTCCACATCTACTTATTGCAATACATGTGATTAAATTAGTATTTTTCACGACATCCCAACATAAATTACCTATATTACAATCACCAAACTGTCTATCAGAACCCCCTGTCGCAATACTTAAACTAGTTGATAATGGAACTGGTGGAACTAATATTTTTTCTAAAATTGTAGATATCGAACTTCCATAAATCGATGTACCCGAACATAATCCACCTACAGTACAAGTAGTTGGAGATGCACCACTATATAGTCCACTACCACCGCTAGATGAAGGTAGTAGTATTATCTGTCCATCAAGATATGTTAATACATTAAGATTAGTATTACCAGTCGTAACATTAATCGGTACATATCCGGTCTGGCCAATTAATGATAAACCACTTGGAGTAGAAATTCTAGTTTGACCAGATAAAGTTAATGTGCTCCCACTTAACTGTTTAAATTGCGTATCCGATAAATTGGGTCTTGCGAAAAATGGCATATGTTTTTAATTTAAATCTTCAATCATTATTATTTCATAACTGTCAAGTAAGTCATATGAACTCACTTCTTAAAGTCAGTTTATTTATAATAAATACAAAAGAATTAAATTAAGAGCAGTAGAAAATAAAAAACCCTGCAAGAATTTCTTACAGGGTTTTTTTTGAGGGAAAATAAATAATTTACTTTAAATGGTAGCGAGTGAGGGACTCGAACCCCCGACCTTCAGGTTATGAGCCTGACGAGATACCGCTTCTACCAACTCGCAATATATTTTATAATAATTTTTTTCTTCATTAATATGATGCAATATTACAACATATTTTTTTATTATGCAAATATAAATACTAATCAATACTAAAAAATCATTCTCTCTTTATAATTTTCTGATTTTTAGAAACATTTTTTAAATAATCAAACACATGTTTTTCTTTTGTTTCTATTTCATCAGGATTTTTTAATAAATTTTCTATTTCTGAAATATCTAATTTATCTTTATTCCTGACTTCCAATGGTTGTACAACACCTACATCAATTTCTACTTCGTCATTGGTTTCTAATAACGGTACATTTTCTATTTTTACTTCGACTTCGTTTACATTATCAGTAAATGTTTCACCAGTCCAATGAAATTTACTGTCAATTGGTTCGACATTTTCTCCAGAAATTTCTTTAGAACTTGGAACTGTTATTGTTTGAGAAGTTTCATTACCATAATCAAATTCAAGTAATTCATTATTTTGAACTTGTTTTTCCTCAATAGCTGGCAATTCTGTTATATCAGAAATTATTTTATCGTCAATTTCATTTTTTATATTATTTTGTGCCTTATATGCCTCAGATAAATCATTTAAAACAGCGTTATTATAATCATCATTAATTGATGTTGGCTCAACACTACTGATTCTCGTATGTAATTCAATGTTACTGGTTTTCTTTTCAAGTCTAGCCAGTTCTTCATCGCCATATTTTTTTAACTTTTTATTATTACCACTCGGATATCTATCGTCACGAATAACAATTTGCATTGTATCATTATTAAAAATACAATCCTTAAATGTTTGACCGTCTTGAGCAAATCTAGCTTTTATTATTCTAATATTTGCTAGGTGAGCTTCTTTTTGGTCAGGTGTTTTTGCTACTGACATAAAGAAATGTGCTTTCTGTACTCTTTTAATATTACCTCCTGCCTGATTTGCTTCCACTAATTCTGCGTCAAATCCAGAACGATTACTTTGAATTGCAGACCAACAAGGTATATTAAAGTCACCTGCCATTGCTTCAAACGATTTAACAATAACTAATTCTGCGTGATGAGTATCTGTTGTTCTAATGTGAGAATTTAAACAATCCAGATAATCTAAAACTACAATATCGAATTTAAAACCATATTTTTTCTGATATCTAATAATGAAATTACGGATGTCTTTCATGGTAGTATCTTCTTGACTAAATCGTTTAATAATCAACCTACCCTTATTTCCTAAACTTTCAATCTTAGTATTGGTTAGCCTGATAATTTCATCGTTATTATCATCTATTTGACTTAATGCTGTTTCACACCATATAGTAAAATGTTTTCTTTGTATTTGTTCTGTAGTATCTTCGAAAATAATTTGTAAAACATTATAATCTAATTCACGAGCAGTATTAGCTATTTTAGTAAGCAGGGTTGTCTTACCAACTCCACTCGGAGTTAATATCAGACCTATCTCGCCTTTACCTAATCCACCACCTGTTAAAGAATCAAGTACCTCAACACCAGTGGGTATTGTTTGCCTAAATTCTTTTCTCAATGCTTTTTCAACGCCTTCGGTTACATCAATACCATAATCTTCATCATCACCAATATGAGCTATTTTTTGAACTTTATCGTCTATTTCAAATAACGTATGTTTATGTTTGATATCACCACTTTTAGTTTTATCTAAAATAAATTCACCTAGTTTACGATATTCCTGTTGTTTAATGAAACTAGTTGCTGCTTTTTGAACAACATCGCCATCGTGAAATATTTGTTTATTTAAAACTCTTTCATTCCATAAAGTAATACGATTAATCACTGAAAATAATGATTCTTCTTCAATAACATTATTTGGAGATTTTAATAAATTAATTGCCTGATGTATACTTTGGTTTTGAAGATTAGGTACTTTATCGTATAAAGTAATGAATTCCAATATTATAAGGAACAATCTTCTTAAATTTGGGTCATCAAAATATTCGACAGATAAATCTGGAATAGTTTTCTCCGCAAATTCAGGTTCAACTAATAATTGCCACATTAATCTTAATTGGAATTCAGGTCCTAAATATGCTGAAAAAGTATTTTCTCTTAGTTCACTCATTAAAATATATATTGTAATGAAAAAAAAACAGTTATCGGAAAGTTAATATAATTAAAAAAATTATATTAATTCCTAAACTGCTAATATATTACTATTAATCTGCCTATGCTTTTTTTATTCTTCTGAGCATTTCACATCTTTTAGAAAAAGAGAGTTCTCTGATTTGATTAATGGATAGTCCTCGAATATTGATTAAATCATAATCATCCCACATATTTTTAATATCGCTTTCCTTTATTTTATCTGAAATAACATCAGTAATTTCAACAACAGAATTTACTACATCAACTGACCATCTACTAACTGGGTTATAGCCATCTACATAAAATACTCTTTCAACAATAGGATTTTCATTAATGTAGAAACCTATTTTACATTCAACACCTTTTATTGTTTTATCATCAATCTGTTGTATAATTGTTTGTGGATTATATCTTAAATTATTCTTAATTTGTTGTGGATAAGAATCAATGATATTTTGTGTATGATGATATAAATCATAGTAATGATTAGCAGAATTTTTAATTGAAGTATCTATTCTACCGACTTCAAATAATATATCGTATTTTTTTTTCGAAAGAATTTTTTGAAGTTTAGTTATTGCTCTTGGTAGTATATCTCTGATATCTATTGAATATCTTGTAAATGGGTTAAATTTATCTGCATCAAATATTTTTTCACATAGTAAAAGATTACCTTGACGTAAAACAAATTTAAATGTATTGTTATAATCTTTATCGTTCATATGGTTCTTTATTAAATTGTTTGTATATTACAAATATATACATTAACAATTAGAATTGAAAGGGTTTTTATAATTTACCTTTATTATTTTTATTATATTCCATAAGTAATTGTTTTTCATTCATTATTACAGTATAGAATGGTTCGACATAACTTACAAAATCACTTCTATATATAGTTAAAAACTCGTCTTCCATCATCATATTATATAGATTTTTCGAACCTCTATCATCTGGAGATAACGGCATTTCGAGTTGTGTTAGTTCTTCAATTGCTTGTTCATTTAAAAACGGTTTTTTTAGATTAATAAGTATATAATTTGTTTTAAGTCTTTGGATGTTATTTAATAAATTTTCAAAAATTTTTAAAGGTTTTTTTTTATCTATAATCCTATTTTTATTGATTTCATCTGCTTTTTCACAAATTTCACGTACTGGCATATACCTAAACTTCATATCCGGGAAATATTTCAATAATGTAGTTTCTTTAATTCCATCAATACCTTTAATGTTATCGGCAGTATCACCACCTATTATTTTCATCACGATAGCATTCGTATAGTGATGATTAAATTGATAAAAATAATTGACTCTGGTTATAGGTATAAATGCATCACCATTCTTTTTATCTGCAAAAAATATCGTAATATCTAAATCCAATAACTGAGCAAAATCTCTATCATTTGTAAATAAAAATATTTCTTCTTTATTATTATGTTGAATACAATATTCAGCAATCAAATCATCTGCTTCAATATCGTTTACTTCAATTTGTCTTATAAAAAGTTCTTCAGCATAAGCCTGTATTCTCTTTCGTTGAATTAATACCGATTCACTTTTTTCTTTTTCTCTTTTTATTTCGGCATCGGTCATTACAATTTTTTTATGCCACTTTTTATTTTTTCGATTAGCCTTATATTCAGAATCTACGTGATAACGATATACACCACCATTTTCACCGTCCCACATCAATATAACCTTATTGATTTTATTATCTTTAATTAATTTACGTACAGTAGTAAAAAATTGATATAATCCACCTATATGTCCAAATTTACTAGTATACGTATCTTTAGCACCGTTTAATGAACGTTGTAAAAGATAATTCGCATCTACTAATAATGTACGTATTTTCACTTATTATAAATTAACAACGATGGATAGTTGTATTATCCATCGTTGTTTATTAAATTATTCTTCGCCTTTTTCGTCTACCTTAACACCATCCTCAATATCCTCAATATCGATATTTTCACCAAATAAATTACGGAAAAAAAGAATATTTTCTTTTTTATATTCATCTAATTTATCTGGTAATATAAAACCTTGGGGAACAGATATAATCTTACCATCCATTGATAATCCACCGAGAGGTCCATCAATATGGTTCTTTAAAACCTGAACTTTAACTTCTACGCCATATGCCACTTCACGTTTTTTTGAAGTAGCCGTAATTCTTTTTACGCCTTTTGTAAGAACACCACCAAAATAATATTGAAGTCTTGGTGTATATTCCCAAATACGACCACCTTTCATTGTTATAACATTATTTATGTTATCACGTCCAATTTTTTGAACACCCATTACCGTATTAGTAAATTCTGAATTGATTTTTCTACTATTAGGAATAACATCATTGAAAAGATATAAAAATTCTTTCTCATAAGCTAAAGCATTCCACATGTTGTTATCCTTATCACTATTTTCTGTACCATCTGTACTTGATTTAGCTCTTGCCGCAATGGTTTTATTACAATTCAATGTACCAATAGAATCAATAGCAAATGCTAATTCACGTGGTAAATTACCAATCTCTTGTTCTTTTAGGAAAAAACGAATACAGTTTGCTAAGTCTTCAATAGAAGCTTGTTCTCTATTTTTATCACTTGGCTTTCCAAATTTTTCTAATAAATATTCGTTATCAATAGTAATATAGTCACCATCCCAATCAAAACCCATCTGAGACAATCTATATTTACTTAGATTATTTTCACAATCGATTATAATAGGAAGTAATCCCATTTTTTGTGCATTAACAATACCTAATGCAATTGCAGTAGATTTTCCTGTATTACTAAATCCCGGACAAGTCGATACATACCCCTTTGGAAATCCCGGTAATCCAGTAACTGATTCCAATGCATCACTTATTTTTATCCATTCCAATGGTTTATCTGGAATATCTTCAGCATTTACCTTTTTCTTATAATCATTCATAGAAAATGATTTTTTTACAGTAGGTTTCCTTACAGGAGGACTTGTAGGAATTGTTTTTTCAATTACTTTTGCCATATTTATATGATTTTTAATATTTTAATAATTAATGTATAATGTCGATAGTATATAAATGTCCATCCTTAGAAAGAATGGACATCTAAATCATTAATTTTTTTATCTCAACATAATTTTAATTTAAAATGATAAAAAAATTTCGGTACATTTAAAAAGGTAAATCATCGTAATCACCAGTTTCTGGTTCATCTACATCATCATATTCCTCATCTGTGTCTTCATTTGATTGTGTAGGTGTTTCAACAATCTTAGCCGTAGTCTTAGCTGTAATATCTTTAGCGTCTTCGGTATATGTTCCGACATTCTCTTGTGTGATATTACTTACCGTAACACGTGGATAATCTTGATTAAGGTCAGTTGCCTGTTCAAAATTTTCATCTTCCTCGCTATCTAGATTACGATGACGAGTATTTGCTGCTTCTTCTAAATCTGGACGACCCGGAAATACCCAATGTTTGTTGTTAGAATCGGTATCATCCCAATAAGGATTAGTACCCATTGCTACCATTTCCAGAAATTCTAATGGTGTGGTGTTAGGAGCTTTCTTAGGAAGAAAAACATCTCTCCACGTAATTTCATCTTCAAGCCATTGTTGAACAACTGTTGGGTCATTGTGAAGTAACGTTGGTGCACCAAAAATAACTGCAGACAAACTCTTATAAACATGACCATTAAATTCACTATCTGCCATAGTCAGACTAAAATCAGTACCTTTCTCAGGATGTGTATAATCTGCTTTATAAGCATTTACATAACCGTCCAAAACCGGAAGTAACTTGTCAAGTGTACCTTGATTTTTAAAATTATGTTTGAATCTCCAAAATTTAACACCATCCTTTTCAGCACCTTTATCAATGCCCCGAATAATGTAAAATTTCTTTGCTTCCCATTTATTGGCCTCAATGAAAATTTCTCGATTTTTTTCGTTAATTTTCTTTTGAGTTTCATTCATGTTTTCTTTCTTAATACCCTTTAACGATGGGTCTTGCTTTGCAAGAAGTTTTTTATTCTTACTACAAAGTGGACATGGGGCAGGAATCATAATAGGATTGCCATTACCATCTAGCATAACTTCACCTGAAGAATCTAACTTCTTAATCTTCGGGTCATTATGTGCAGGACAATAAATGACAGTACCATGTTTTTTCTTGCCACCAGTAGCATTGGTTGTTACTACATGAAAAAATGCTTCTTCAATGTATTTTCTACCGGGTTTTGGGGGTAAAATTCTAAAAACTTCTTTAGTTTTGCGAGGAACAAAATACTTCGCTAGAATTTCGTCACTTGTTTTTCTTTTTTTCTGTGATTGTTTTTTTTGATAATCACTAAACATTTTTTTCAGTTTAGACAAATCGTCACCTTGTGCATTTGTCCCTTTTACAATTTCATTTTCCATTTTAAATTGGATTACAGTTAATATTATTTTTCAATTATAAATTAATACTACAAATGTAGTCTTCATATCGTATAAATACAAGGGTTTTTAAAAAAAAATATTAAATTACATTATTCCGTCTGAAACTATTGTAAATGAGAGACTTTGCTTGTTTTCATAGTAGTTACCATTTTTTAGTCTTATTTGTAAATAATAGTCTTGTGGTATCAACCATGATGTATCTAAATTGAATTCATAACCATTACTGGTCCTATTTACAGGTGTAAATGGAATAATATCTATTTCATATTTAGAACCAACAGTAAGGAATAGACGATATTCAATATCTAATGGTAAGAAGTTACTCTGATTAGGATATAATTCTTTTATTGATAAACGTATTTTTTTAACATTACCTGCTCTAATATTTTCTTTTTCATTTATTCCCCAATAATAAAAATAATAATTCCTAAAATCAATTTGATTAGATAAATTAAAGGTATAATACTTATTCTGTGAAATTAAATAAAACTCTCCGATGTGTTCGGTATCCCTACCATTAATTGTTAAAGACCAAACATCTTTAAATAAAACAGCGTCTGGATATATTTGTGAATCAATATTTAGAGTAATTTTATAAATTCCTTTAGATACGTTGATAATAGAATCTCCTGTCAATGTATATATTAGATTATCTTCATAATCATATATATCTACTTTATTTACATCAATATTTTGAGAAAAATTACCGATATTCACGTATAAATAAAGGTCATTATCTTTATCCATATAAAAATAATTTCTATCGTCTGTAATATTATCATCGATAATAGTTTCTATAAATGGTTCATAAAATGTATTAGTATGTTTAGCATGAAATGCAACTGCTTCTCTGAATTCGGTTTCCATATCTTCAAAATAATCTGGAAACTTAATACCTAATCCATATGAATCTCCTGTATAACTAGTAGTTCCAGTATAGCCTGTACCAAAAAGTCTTTGATTGATATAATCGGTTACATCAATTTCCATTTGTTCATTTCCGACTTCAAAAGCTTGTGTTCCAATTATTTCGGATACTCCACTAATATATGCTCCGGCAGTTGTCCAGCCAATACCTGTTGTCCTAGCAGTCCAATTGGCTGCTTGTTCATTAATGATAGGTGATGGTCTGTCTATGAATAATCCTTGTTTATCTGAATAAGTGAAATCATATCCAGCTCCTTCTTGCCAGTCTTCGGTAATATTAAATAAATCCAAGGTAAAACTACTTGCTCTGTTTATAGCCAGACTATATGACTTTCTACCGATATACTGTGAAGCATATGCAATAGTATTTGTCATATGTAATATATGTTTAACAATTCTATTTGGATTAATTAACCCAATTGCTATTTTTTCTCGTAAATTATCTAAACTTACGTCAAAAATAAATCTACTTACCTCTTTATTGAGAGTACCATAAGATATTTCTGTTACGGGATTCTGCGAATTATTCGTCAGATTACTTTCGATTAAAGTTGTATTCTTAAGAAAATAGCTTCTAAAAATTGACATGTTCTTTTTTTATATAAATACCCATTAAACAAAAAAGACTACACGATGTAGCCTTTTAAATTAAAATATATTCGTATTATTAATAATTTTAAAATTTATGTCTCTACAAACATTTTTGCCACTAAATTAACTGGTACTCTTCTTGCTAATTTTGCTACAATATTTGTAAAATTTTTACTGAAAATCTCAGAAACCCTACTATTTATTTGCTCATCATTTAAACCTTTAGTCTTTAAAATTTCCTTCATTGAATTAACAACGGGTTTAAATTCTAAATTATTCATTCTTTCATCGTAAAATTTTTGCATTGAATCTGGACTAGCAGCTTGTTGTGTCTCAGTACCTTTAGCTTTATTTCCCATTGTTTTTTCTATGTAATTATTAAATAATTTACCTGCTATTTCATTAGGTTCGTAACGTTTCGATATATTTAGAATCCAACTATGATATCTCTTAATTATTTCGTCTGCTCTGCTATCCGCATCAATTCCTGCATATTTACTATTGCTTGCAAAATACTTTAATATACCTTTTTTAACACTAACATAAGGTTCTTGACTCATTTGTGCTTCAAGTTCTTGTGGATTTACAGCTCTTTCATCAACGTTCATTTGCTCTTCATTATTGTCTTCATCTTTAAATTCATTCCAAAGTTGAAAAAATTCTTCTTTTTCAATATCACTTAATTCGTTAAATACTTTTTGCGATAGTTGAAGATATCGATTATACCTATCATTAGCATGATATTCTTTTTCGCTATTATAATCAAAAGTTTCACCTACATTGATTGGTTTATATCCTAATAATAAATTTGTCGTTTCTTCATCATCTGATTTATCCGTCTCTTTAACAGAGATATCTTTAGCTGCATTAAATTGTGCGGAATCATCTGAATTATCTTTAGCCGTATAATATTCAGGGTCTTCACTTAAATGGTCCATGACTATTTCTAATGCAATCATAGGATTATCAGTATGTTCTTTTTCAACATCTAATCCTTTTAAAATTTGCTCAGGATTAAAATCTAACGGAGATTTATCGTCACCTAATCCACCTTGTAACATATCACCAACTTCTTCTTTATCTTGTGCAAGTTGCTCAATATCATCGGTTTTAAATTCTGGTGTTTCTTCCGAATTTTTATCTGATGTTAATTCTTCTTCATCTTGGTCAGATTCACTTAATTTTACTTTTTTTTTATTTTTTCGTTTTATTTTAGATTTATTTAATTCCGTACTAAATTCTTTACCAATTCCGGTAGGATAATCAGTATCTTCTTGTATATATTTATCTAATTCAGGTGATTTTACTCTTAATTTAGGATTAACTGGCTTTTCATCAGCATATGCCTTACCATTTTGTAATTCATCCGAACCACCACCATATGGATATGAATCTTTTTTTATTGCATCAATTAATTTAATTGCTTCAGCTAATTCATTAAAATCTTCAGGCTCAGATGATTCAATATCGATATACTTCTCTATCACATCAAATAATTCACCACTATGTTCAGAATTAAATTCTGTTAATCCATCTTTATCTAATTCAACGTTTTCATTACCAGAATTGAATATAAAATTTATTAATTTAACATCATTAACATTATATACACCTTCTTGGTCACCTTCACTTGAATTCGTTTCAAATCTAAATATAATATTATTACCTTGATTATCTTTACATTTTAATTCGAGAAAACTTTCATCGCCATCCTGAGTATTTTT
>Ga0307377_10003450_pt1 | contig 17859 bp, 15 predicted proteins | sample TR3MG_FD_202535 | JGI IMG/M metagenome (GOLD analysis project Ga0307377, IMG submission 202535) | Soil microbial communities from Risofladan, Vaasa, Finland - TR-3 | ecosystem: Environmental > Terrestrial > Soil > Coastal area > Acid sulfate soil | place: Finland: Risofladan, Vaasa | collected... | reverse complement strand
AGCAGAATCTGCGCCAGCGCGCTCATCCCGATTCCGCCGATTCCGATCATGTGCAGGCGCGGCTTCATTGGCCCTCCGCCGCCGCGGTTCGCCGCATCTGGTTTCGAGAGACGTTCAGAAGCAGCCCTATTCCGATCAGCGACAACACCAATGACGATCCGCCGTAGCTCACGAACGGCAGCGGCACCCCGGTCGAGGGCACCGTGTGCGTCGCCACCGCGATGTTCAGCAGTGCCTGCACTCCGATGAGACACGTGATCCCGGTCGCCACCAGCCCCGAGAAGCGATCCGGCGCCCGCCCCGCTATCGCCAACCCGCGCCACACCAGGAACATGAACAGCCCCAACACAGTCCAGGTCGCAATCAGCCCGAGCTCCTCGCCGATCACCGGCAGAATCGAGTCGGTGATGGCGGCGGGCAGGTAGAAGTACTTCCACACGCTCCCGCAGTACCCGCGTCCGGTCAACCCGCCCGAGCCGAGAGCGATCAGAGACTGCGTCGCCTGGTACCCCTCCTCCAGCGGCAGCTCCGTTCTCTTGAAGAAGCCTATCAGACGCTGGAGCTGGTAGGGATGCTGCCAGATCATCACACCCGCTCCGAGGAGCCCAACGGCCCCCGCGCCGGCAAGCTGAGGGAGCCTCATCCCGGCGACGTGGAAGTAGATCATCATCGCCATCACCATCACCGCCGCCGTTCCCATGTCCGGCTCGATGGCGACGAGGCCGGCTGTCGCTCCGAGCACGACCAACGGCGGCAGCGCCCGGCGCCGGTTGGGAATCCCCATGGGGAACTTGGCGAAGTACCGCGCCGCCGCAATCACGAGCACGAGCTTCGCCAGCTCGCTCGGCTGGAAGCGCAGCTCGGTGCCCGGGATCGGCAGCCACGACCGAGCCCCGTTGACCTCGATGCCGACGAAGAGGACTAACACGAGCAAGGTGGTCGAGAGGAAGAGAAGCGTCCCCGCCCAGCGCTCCAGCGACTTCACCGCAATCCGGCTCATCCCCCACATGGCGCTCAGCCCGATGACGGCGAAGAGAATCTCGCGCTTCAAGTAGTAGTAGATGTCCTCGCTCTCGTTCAGCACCGCCATCGGAATGCTCGCGCTGAACACCATGGCCACGCCCAGGGCGACCAGCGCGAGAGTGGGAACGAGCAGCAGGAGGTCCAAGCCTTCCTCCTCCTCCTGTGGAGCCAACTCCGCCTGTGGGACCTGTACGGCTCGAATCGCTGACACTGCTAGCCCTTCCTTTCGACGCGCGCCATCTTCGCCGCCATCTCCTTGAACGTCCGGCCGCGCTCGGCCATGTTCCGGAACATGTCGAAGCTGGCGCAGGCCGGCGAGAGCAGCACCACATCGCCGGCGCGCGCTCTCCCTCGAGCCATCTCCACCGCCTCCCTCAGATCGCCCGCCCGCTCGATGCTCTCCACACCGGCCGCTCGCGCCGCCGCCGCAATCTCTTCGGCGGCCTCACCTATAACTACCAAGTCTGCGCCTCGCATGGCGATTGTCCGTGCCAGATTCTCGAAGTCGTGCACCTTCGGCCGGCCGCCGGCGATCAGCACGACGTGCTCCGGAAACGCTTCGAGCGCGGCCACGGTCGCATCCGGCGTCGTCGCCTGCGAGTCATTGACAAAGGTCACCCCGTCCACCACGGCGGCAACCTCCAGCCGGTGCTCCAGCCCCTCGAACGCCGCCAGCGTGTCGGCCGCCCGGTCCAGCAAGGCCCCCGCGCAGCCCGCCGCCGCCAGCGCGGCGAGGGCGTTCGAGAGGTTGTGTCTGCCCCGCAGGCGCAGCGACGACTCCCGACAGATCGGACGGCTCCGCACCCGCAGCCACCCCTCAGAAACATCCGCCCCCTCCGCCGCCGCCTCCGAGATGCTGAACGGCACGATCTCGGCCCGCGTCGACTCCCGCAGTCGCCACGCCTCCCCATCGTCCCGGTTGATGACGGCCGCATCCTCCGGCCCCTGGTTGGCGAAGAGCTTCGCCTTTGCCGCCCGGTACTCGGCCATGTCCGAGTGGCGGTCCAGATGGTCGGGGAAGAGATTCAACAGCACCCCCACCTTCGGGCGAAAGCTCCGCGTCGCTTCGAGCTGAAAGCTGCTCACCTCCGCCACGAGCAGCTCCTCCGCCCTCGCCCGGTCCGCCAGCGCAATCAGCGGCCGGCCGATGTTCCCTCCCACCCGCACCTTCTTCCCCTCGCCCTTCAGTATCTCATCAATCAGCGCCGAGGTCGTGGATTTCCCCTTCGTCCCAGTCACCGCGATGATCGGACACGGCGCGATCCAGAAGGCGACTTCGATCTCGCTCACGACATCGGCGCCGCGCTGGCGGGCGCGGAGTAGGGGAGGAGCGTCGAGCGGCACCCCCGGGCTCGGCACCACCAGCTCCGCCTCCTCGATCCCCCCATAGGCCTCATCGCCCGTCAGGATCTCCACCTGCGTGCCCCGCAGCGCCTCTATCTCACTCGCCAGCTCCGCCGCCGGCTTCACATCGGAGACCGTCACCGAGGCGCCTCGCGCCGCCAGCACCCGCGCCACCTCCCGCCCGGTGCCGTAGGCCCCGAGCCCGATCACATGCACCCGCCTGCCGGAAAACCGATTGTCTCGTCCGCCTGTCTCGCTCATGCCGACAGCGACGCCGCCACCACGATGGCGGCGGCCGCCAGCGCCACCGCCCAGAACACCGCCACCACCCGACGCTCCGGCCACCCCGACAGCTCGAAGTGATGGTGGAGCGGGCTCATCTTGAACACCCGTTTCCCCGTCGCCTTGAAGGAGATCACCTGAATCACGACCGACGCCGCCTCGATAAAGGGCACCAAACAGAGCCCGATGAGTGCCAGCGGCTGATGGAGCCACACTGCCAGCGCCGCCAGCCCGCCGCCCAGCGCCAGGGCCCCGACGTCGCCCATGAAGACTCGAGCCGGATGACGGTTGTAGAAGAGGAACCCCAGACAGGCCCCGGTGAGCGCCGTCGCCACGATCGCAGCCGGCTGGTCCCCGGCCCTGATCGCGAGCACGACGAACCCCGCTCCCGCGATGGCGCACAGCCCCGACGCCAAACCGTCCAGGCCGTCGGAGAGGTTCACCGCGTTCGAGGTGGCCGCCAGCGCCACGACCCAGAGCAGCGCCCACCCGAGCGTCGCCGGCCCCGGGCCGGGGTTACCCGACGCCGCCTCCACCGCCCGCTGTCCCACCAGCGCATAGGCAAAGGCAAGCGAAACGATGACCTGAAGCAGCAGCTTCTGCCGCGCCCGCAGCCCCAGCGACCGGCCCCGGTTGATCTTCATCCAGTCGTCGGCCGCCCCGATGCAGGCGAATCCCAGCGTCACCGCCAGCAGCAGCCCCATCTCCAGGGTCACCCGCCGCGCCACCCAAAGCTGCCCCAGCACCGCCGCCACCGCCGCCGCGCCGACGATGAGAAGCCCCCCCATCGTGGGCGTCCCCTCCTTCTGGAGGTGGCGCTGCGGCCCGTCGTCCCGAACTCGCTGCCCCGCCCCCGCCCTCTTCAGCAGCCCGATGACCGGCCTCCCGAAGACCAGCACGAGGATGAGCGCAAGCGCCGCGATCAGAGCCATCCGATCCGGTCCGATCTGCTCACTCATTCGCCTCCCCGCCTTTCCCCTCGCCCGACGGCTCCTCCAGGCGGCGGACGATTTCCTCCATCTTCATCGCTCGCGATCCCTTCACCAACACCACATCGCCGGCGGAGAGACGGTCTGCAATAATTCGCACGACCTCCTCGTTGTCGCTCGCCTCGATGACCCGACTGGACGAAAGCCGCTCCCGCGCCCCTGCCGCGATGTGGCGCGCCAGCTCTCCCACCGTCACCAGCCCCGCCAGCTCCAGGCCCCCCGCGGACTCGCCCACCTCCCGGTGCCACTCCGCGGCCATCGGCCCCAGCTCCTTCATATCCCCCAGAACCGCCCACTTCCCGCCCCCCGCCAGATCGGCGAGAAGCTCCAGCGCCACCCGCATGGAGTCCGGCGCCGCGTTGTAGCAGTCATCAATGATCGTGAACCCGCCCCGAGCCTTCACGATCCTGCCCCGCATCTCCGCCCCCTCGAACGCCTCCAGACCAGGCCCGACCCATTCGGCTTCCGCCCCCGCCGCCATCGCCGCCCCGGCCGCCGCCGCCGCGTTCAGGGCGTGATGCCGCCCCGCCGTCCGCACCGATATCCGATCATCCCCCCACCATCCGCGCAGCACGAACTCCGTATTCCCATCGCTCCCCACCACCACATCATCCACCCGAACATCCGCCGTTTCGCCTCGGCCGAACGAGATCGCCCGGCACGGGGCCCGCTCCTTCAAGAACGAGAAGAACTCGTCGTCCCCGTTCAGGACGGCCGCCCCCTCCTCGGGAAGATGCCCCAGCAGCTCCGACTTCGCCTCCGCAATCGCCTCCCGGCTGCCGAGAAGCTCCAGGTGAGACAGGCCGATGTTCGTTATCACCCCCACCTGCGGCCGCGCCATGCGCGCCAGGTAATCGATCTGCCCCTTCCCCCGCATCGCCAGCTCCACCACCACCGCCTGGTGGGACGCCTCCAGTTCCAGCAGCGCCAGCGGCACCCCGATCTCGTTGTTGTAGTTCCCCGGCGTCCGCGCCGTCTTCCATCCCCTCGAAAGAATCGCCGCGATCATCTCCTTCGTCGTCGTCTTCCCCGTGCTCCCCGTGATGGCGACCACCCGCGCAGACATGACGCTCCGATGGGCCGCCGCCAATGCCCCCAGCGCCTCCAGCGTATCCGACACCACGATCAGCGGGCCCGCTTCCACCTCTCGCGACACCAGCGCGGCCCCCGCGCCCTTCTCCAGCGCGCCTGCCACGAAATCATGCCCGTCGAACTGCTCCCCCTTCAGCGCCACGAACAGCGCTCCCCGCGGAACCGAACGGCTGTCCGTCGAGACCCCGCGAAACACATCGGGAGCAGCCCCTCCCGCGAGGCGCCCGTGCGTCGCTTCGAGCACCATCGTCCGCGGGAAATCAGGCATCCCCGGCCCCCTCGATCTCCCGCAGCACCTCCGCCGCCACCTCTCGATCGTCGAAGTGGATCGTCCGGTCGGCGAAGATCTGGTAGTCCTCGTGGCCCTTCCCCGCGATCAGAACAAGATCGTCCGGGCCGGCCTCTCCAATGGCGAGCCGAATCGCCGTCGCCCGGTCCGGCTCCACCGAGCACCCCGCCCTCATCTCCTTCGGAATGCCCGCCAGAATCTCCCCGATGATCGCCTCCGGCCGCTCCGACCGCGGATTGTCGGAGGTGATCACACATCGATCCGCCAGCCTCCCCGCCAGCTCCCCCATCACCGGCCGCTTCGTCCGGTCTCGATCCCCGCCGCACCCGAAGACCACCATCACCCTTCCGCTCGTCACCCGCCGCGCCGTCTCCAGAGCCCGGCGCAGGCCATCCGGCGAGTGGGCGTAATCGACGAGCACGTTCCTCACACCCGACGGAACGCGCTCGAACCGCCCCCGCACGGGCGCCATCTCCCCGATGGCGGAAGAGGCCGCATCCGCCGGCATCCCCAGCCCGATGCACCCCGCCAGCGCCCCCAGCGCGTTGTAGACGTTGAACTCCCCGATCAGCTTCATCCGAACCGGCACTCGCCCCGTCGGGTGAACCGCCAGGAAGCTCGTCCCCTCCGGCCCCAGCTCGATCTGCTCCGCGCGGCAGTGCGCCTCCGCCGAGAGACCGTACGTCAGCGTCCGCCCCAGCGCGCTCCCCGAGATGATCCGTCCCGCCTCGTCGTCTATATTCACGGCATTGATGCGCTCGCCCCCGGCCGGCAGAAACTGCGGGTCCTCGAACAGCCGCCGCTTCGCCGCGAAGTACCCCTCCATCGTCGCGTGGAAATCCAGATGCTCGGGGGTCAGGTTCGTGAACACCGCCGCCGCGAACCGGCACCCCTCCACCCGGTGGAGCAGCAGCGCGTGCGAAGACACCTCCATCGCCGCGTGCGTCGCCCCCGACTCCACCATCTCGGCCAGGAAGCCCTGCAGATCGATCGCCTCGGGCGTCGTGTGCGGCGCCTCGATCCGTCGGTCCCCGATCCGGTATTCGAGCGTCCCGATCACACCGCTCGCGTGCCCCGCCGCCCGAAAGATCGCATCCATCATCAGCGCCGTCGTGCTCTTCCCGTTCGTCCCCGTGATCGCGGCCGCCGTGAGATGAGACGACGGATCGTCGTAGAAGGCGCGCGCGAGAGCCGCCATCGCCGCGCGGGAATCCGGCACGACCGCCACCGCCCCCTCCGCCGGAGGCGAAACCTCCGCCTCCCCGCCCGCCTCCACCACCAGCGCAACCGCGCCCCTCTTTAGTGCCTCGGGGATGAAATCGTGTCCGTCGGCGCGCTCGCCGCGGACCGCGACGAATGCCCAGCCCGGCTCCACCGCGCGGGAGTCATAGGCAAGCCCGCGCACCACCACCTGCGGACGGCCGACGAGCCTCACGCCCGCAACCGAACCGAAAAGCGTCTCGAATCGCTTCTCCCGCTCCCCGGGAGAACTCCCACTGCTCACCGTCAAGGGGGCCCTTTCTCATAGCTGATTATAGCACCAGGGCGGGTCGACACGTGAGGCGGCGTTCCCGCCGCCGCCCTGTCAGCCTTCCGCTTCCGCCAGGGCGACGTTGATCCGCGGAGCCGCCCGGCTGGGCGGCACACGGAGATGCATCAGGGCCCGCTCGCAGATCGCCCGGAACGCCGGAGCGGCGACGACGCTCCCGTAGTGCCCGTTCCGCGGCTCGTCGATCACCACGATCACGGCGATCCTCGGATCGTCGGCCGGTGCGAACCCCGCAAACGAACCGATGTACAGCCCCGACCGGAATCCCGCCTCCGGCGTCGGCTTCTGCGCCGTCCCGGTCTTCCCCGCTATCAGTCGCCCCGGTATGCGCGCTGCCTTTCCCGTTCCCTCCTCCACGACCTTCGTCATCACCCGCCGCATCCGCACCGTCGTCTCCTCGGAGAGGATTCGCTCCGGTTCGGGAGGGGTCGCATGCTCGATGGCGCCGCTCGCCTCCGTGATCGCCTTCACCACGCGTGGGCGAACCCGCCACCCGCCATTGGCGATGGCGCAATATGCCGAAAGCAACTGCAGCGGCGTCACTCCGATGCCCTGCCCGAATCCGACGTTGGCCAGCTGCATCTGCGACCACTTCTCCGGCGGCGCCACGATCCCCCGAGACTCCCCGGCCAGCTCGATGCCCGTCTCCTCTCCGAAGCCGAACCGCTTCAACCACCGGCCCATCCGGTCGGCTCCGATCGCCATCGCCACGCTCGCGATCCCCGTGTTGCACGACTCGATGATGATGTGATCCAGGTCCACCGTGCCGTGAGCGCGGCTCCCGCCGTGCAGCGCACAGCTAATGCTGCGCCGGCCGATCGACCGGCTCCCGGTGCACTGGTGCGTCTCGCCATGGCTCATGACCCCCTCTTCGATGGCGGCGCAGGCCGTGACGACCTTGAACGTCGATCCCGGCTCGTAGGGGCTCACTACAGCGTGGTTGACCCAGCTCGTCTCGGGATACTGCCGGTACTGATTGGGATCGAACCCCGGCTGGGTCGCCAGCGCCAGCACCTCTCCGGTCTTCGGGTCCATCACGATCGCCGTGCCGCCGGCGGCGTTCGCCTTCTCGACGGCCTTCGCCAGCTCCTCCTCGGCGATCGACTGGATGTCCAGATCGAGCGTCAGCACGACGCTGCTCCCGGGCAGCATCTGCTTCGTCACGACAGTGCGCTCCGGGATCTGCACCCGCGATCGCGGAAGACGGCCGTCCAGAACCACCAGCATCTCGCCGTCAAGGCCCGCCAGGCGCTCGTCGAGGGTTCCCTCGACACCTTCCAGTCCCTCGCCGTCCCTCCCCACGAAGCCGAGAACGGAGGCGGCGAGACTCCCGTGCGGATAGGCTCGCTTCCACTGCGTGGTGACGATGAGCCCCTGACATCCCAACTCCCGGATCGCCTCCGCCGCCGGTCGGTCCACGGAATCCTGCAGCCGTACGTAGCGGACGCCCGGGGCCCCCTCCAGCGTGCGCGAGAGAGACGCTTCGGGCACCCGGAGAAGTGGTTCGAGTTCAGCCGCGATGTCTGCGGGATGGTCCACGAGCTCCGGGTCCGCCGCCACCGAATAGAGCTTCAGATTGAGGGCGAGGGGATTCCCGTTGCGGTCGTAGATGTTGCCCCGCGGCGCCTCCATCGGCCACCGCCGGCCCTGCATCTTGGAAGCCTCCCCGTGGTACTCCTCGTGCTGCTGCACCTGAATACTGAAAAGCTTCCATCCCAATCCGACGAAGGCCGCCATCGCAATCAGCGCCCAGACCCGGCCCCGGCGAAACATCTCCCTCCGACCCGTGTCCTTCATCCTAAGACCTCATCCGGAGACACAAAAAGCCACCGCCTACGGGCGGTGGCCCTTGCCGGTGCTCGCCTCTGCGCGGCCCCCGGCGCTTGTCACCACCCCTGCGGCGAATTGCGCCAGTGCCGCTGCCAGGCCGGCCGACTCCTCCGTCGGGTCGGCCGCCGCCAACTGTACGGGGTCCCCCGGCGCGGAGTGGGGGAGGAGAACGTAATCCACCTCCCGGCTCGGGTCCGCAGGGGTCAGCCCGAGCCGAGCCGCCGTCTCGTGCACCCTCCCGCTGGATTCGGCGAGGTTGATCTGGTACCGCAGGAGGGCCGTCTGCGCCCGGAGATCCTCTATCTCCTGCCCCAGCGCCATTTCCCTATACCCGTTGCGCGTGATGCCGGCGGAGGCGGCGGCGTAAGCCAGGATCAAAGAGAAGCTGAGGGCGGCGAGCACGAATGCTGCGAATCTTGCTTCAATCCCTACCGGTCGTGTCTGCGGCAAACTGCTTGGCTGTTGCTTGGAGGATATGGGCAGTTCCTCCGCCCGACTTTGCCACATCACTTGCTGCGATGCCATGGTGCTCCACCGCCCCCGCTTATTCTCGCCTCTCCAGAGGCTCTGCCTGCGCCTCCTCCGCCCAGGCGGAACCACGATCCATCTACTACATCACATCACAATCTCTCTGCCACTCGTAGCGTCGCCGACCGAGCACGAGGATTCTCCCTGATCTCCTGCTCCGACGGCTTCACGGCTTTCTTCCTCAGGATCCTTACCCGGGGACCCTCTCCGGACGGGAACGGCGGGCACTGGCTTCGATCTCTGGCTCGGCGGAAAGCCCCCTTTGTTTCACCGCCCTCTAGACTGTGGTAGGTCAGGACGACGATTCTGCCATGAACCTTGGTGCGGCGAATTGCTGCGTCCAGTGCTGTGTGTAGCGCTCCGAGTTCGTCGTTCACGGCAATCCTCAGCGCCATGAAGGACTTCGTGGCTGCGTGAAGGCGTCTCGGTCGCGCCCGTGGTGGAATGGCTGCTGTGATCGTTGCTGCGAGTTGTGATGTAGTTGTGATAGGACCTTGCCGTCTCGTTGCCGCTATTGCATTTGCGATTCTTCGTGCCCGCCGTTCCCCTCCGTACTCCCAGAGGATTCTCGATAGCTCCTCCTCCGGCAGTGTGTTTACGAGGTCCGCCGCGGTGGTCTCCATCTTCGGGTCCATCCTCATGTCCAGCGGCCCGTCGAGTCGAAAGCTGAAGCCGCGCCTGGCTGTCGTAAGCTGTTCGAGAGACACGCCGCAGTCGATGAGCACTCCGTCCACCGCTTCCAGCCCCAGTTCGTCCAGCACCACCTCCAATCGATCGTAGTTTTCGTTTATCAGAGCGACCGGCTCGCCGGTCAGCCTCTCTCTCGCTCTCTCTATCGCCTCGGGATCTCGGTCGATCCCGATCACCCGTCCCCCCGGCTTCACTCGCTCGACGATCGCCGCCGTATGCCCTCCCGATCCCAACGTCGCGTCGACGATCACGTCTCCTGGCTCGGGCGCCAGATACTCCAGAACTTCCCTCACCATCACCGGCCGGTGCCCCGCCGGCTCCCTCCCCGGCCCCTCCTCAGGCTCGTCAGATCCCGAGTGCAGCGGCCTTCTCCATGATCTGCTCGGGCGAGAACTGCTCCTCCTGATAGGAAACCCAGCGCTCTTTGCCCCAGATCTCGATGCGGTTGATCACCCCGCGCACCACCACATCGCCCGTGATGCCGGCGTGCTGGCGAAGAGAGGCGGGAATGTTGATCCGGCCCTGGCGATCCAGAAAGACCTTCCCCCCACCGCTGAAGAACTGCTTCACGACGTCCCCGTTCATGTCGGTGATCCGGACCTGGTTCAGCCGGTCCTCGATCTTCCGCCACTCCTCCCAGGGGAACAGGAACAGACACCCATACCACCCGCGGGTGATGAACCCGCCGTGTTCCATGATCTCCCGGAACGGTCGGGGAACTGCTACCCGCCCTCGGTCATCCAGTTGATGCTCGACCTCGCCAGTCAGCATCGTTGGTGTACCGTCTCCCTCGCCTCAGTCTCCACCATCCCCCCCGGGATTCTAGGGCTCTTTCCCCCGTTTTCCCCCGGTCTAGGGTTGATGGTCCACGATACTACCACAGCCCCCCCCGGGGCTGTCAAGTCCGAAACCCCACAATCGCCAAAAAAAGTGCGCTTATTAGCCAAACAGACAGGCGGCAAATGAATGTTTGCGGTGAGGCGAGAGGTGCACGCTGCACACGCGAAAAGCAGGGGGCAGGCTCCTCAGCCTGCCCCCTGCCCCCTGCCGCCACACGTTTGAAGCGACGTCGAGACCTAACCTCCCGGCTCAGCTCTCCTCCGCATCCCTACATGGGCAACTCGAAGGAGCATCCACTCGCGGGAGCGAGCGGGACAGCGACCGACGAGGTCCGTTGGAACCAGCTTGGTGCCGCGCCCCTCACCTTACGGCTCCAGTTCGAATGCCTTCGCAGCTGCGAGCGCGAAGAGTGTCAACGCCGCTACGGGAAGGATGCCGAGACTGAGAATGATCGCCGCAATGGCCAAGGGCTTCTCCCGCGACCATGCCCGCACGGCTTTACCGATCCCGAGCGGCGTCATCACCAGTGTGAACACAAAGTAGAAGGCGGCCAGCGCCATGGGGCGCCCGTAGCTGCCTGTAGGAATCGGCAGAAAAGAGACCATAGTCAGCCCGACGGGAATCGCGTTCGCCACCAGCCCGAATGTTACCGCCGATCCCCCCGTCGTTGCCGCAGTTCCCGACCACCGCTGATACAACTTCATCGCTCCCACGACTGTCCCAACCATCACTGCTATGAAGGCAGCCATCGGCAGGGCGGCGTAGGGGCCGAAGAGTAAGACCGATGTCCCGACTAGTCCGACTGCGACCACGGTCCAACGGAGGTCCCGGGACATTGTCTCCTTCACCTCCTCCCCGCGCCGTCGCCCGGTGTGGGCGTCGCTGCGAGCCTACTAGGATTCCAGACAATCCATTGGTCAGACGACTGGTCAGATCGTTGGCTGTGGATCCAACTGACGCGCCCGTCCAGGTAAGCGACGATGTTGCCGCCATGGTGCCGCGGCTGGCGGGGCAAGAGTTCGGCCCCACCAGCCGCGTTCGTGCCCCGATCCGACTCGAAAACAGCGATGATGTTCGCTGGATGCTCGGCGAAGCTATCTGAGCGTCGCCCCGCAATGGCCGCGTTGAGCGCGTACCCAGGCTTCCCAGTGAACGGCGCGTTCCACACCGCCGGATCATCCACGTAGGTGCCCAGAGACTGCATCCAGTGCTCCGCTGGCGGGATGGCGCCATGGTCAGCTTCGTACATCCTCAGCGCCATCGCAATCGCCTTCATATTCTGCATACAGTCGCTCTTCAGATCCGCCGCGTTGGGCGGCGCATGCGTTAGCGCGATGACGAGAGCCGCAGAGGCCATCCCGCCTCCCAGCAAGCCCAACCCCACGCTGCCCACGTCGCGCGCTCCAATTGCCAGAATCACTGCGACCAGACCGAGCAAGGCCGCGAGCGGCGCCAGGCCGATCTCCGGAGCGAACCATTTCAGCATCCCATAGTAGTCCGCGGGCGCTCTCCCTACCTGGACCGACTTCAGTCCTAGCGCCCCGGCGAAGCCTGCCGCCCCCAAGAGCCCCGCCACCACCGCGAGCGGCTGAGGGCGGAACCGCCGTCGCGTGCGCATCACATCGCTAGCTTGTGTCTTCACCACGCCTCTGTTCGTTGGGCCGGCGCTTGCCCCTGCCCGTCTCCTCGACCTCGCTACATCGGCAGCTCGAACGGGCCCGGTACAATAACCCGACCTGTCCCGCACCTCATGGAGAAGCGCGTGGAGCTGTCCGGGCTCCGGGCGAAAGCAGCTCGGGCAGCGTGAGGATGGATCCATACCCCGCCATCGCTCTCCGGCCGCCCGCAACGCATCCCTATCCCCGGAGTAGCACTGGTGTTTCCCGCGGAAGGCCCTGCTTCACGTTTCCTGCGACGATTGGGCCTTCTAGAGTGTAGAGTTCTTCCTCCGTGGCCCGGCGCCTGGCGCGGTCAATCGTTAGATCGACGTTGCCGCGAGGTGCGTTTCCGGCGCGAAGCTATCCGGCGCTGCATCGGGCCAGGCTCAGCCAGCGTCGGCGCAGTCTTTGGGTCGTTCCCCGCATTCTCACGTGCTGCTGAGAGACGGCTGCGCCCCCTGACCGAACGCGAGGGCATACTGCCGTTTCCGGCCGTCGATCATGAGGGTGTGCGAGCACTGCTGGCTGTGGCTGCTGAGCTGCAACGAGGCCCGCGCTCCAGGGATGCGTGGGCTGAAGTGTAGGGGAAGGTAGCTCAGTTGGCAGAGCACCGGACTGAAAATCCGGGTGTCCCCAGTTCAAATCTGGGCCCCGGCACCAGGGACAGATGAGGCGATGGCAGAGATGCCGTCGCCTTTGCGCGTGAGAACGGGGTCGCAGGTTCGAAACGGGGGCGGGATTTGTACCCGATTCGTACTCTGAGATGCTGCCGCTGACGACAGCGCACTGGGTCTACGCACCGGCCCAACAGGGCGCAAGGGAGATGCGGCGGATCGGCCTCGCGGCGTAGGGCTCCTCCTGCCGCGACGCCCGAGGCCCCCTCCTGGGCGAATTCGCGGGTTCGAAGTCCCGGCGGGATTCTACCACACTTGACTTTTCAGTTGCCTCCCAGGAAGATCAGGTTGCTGGGTCGGCGTCACGGCTCCAGCAGCGCCTCGTGTGAGCAACGGCGCGCCGCAATCGGCCTCTAGGGCCAGATGGAGATGTGTCGACTGTCGCTCCTCCGGGGCTCTCAGGCCGGCTTCACGGGCGGTTGACATGGACATGCCACTTCAGAGAGCTGCCAGACCTGTTCCCCTGGTACTGGTGCCCCCGAGCTAGTGCGGGGATGAACCCGGCAGTCTCCGGCGACAGCCCTACACGCTCCCGACACACACAGCGGGGTTCTCTGTCAACCCCCCATCACGGTGTCCAGCCACTTCCGGATCTCGTAGTAGTCCCTCAGGCTGACTTGGGACGCGATTGTCTCCTGGAAGCTTTGCGCGTCGCGAGTGAAGAACGAGGTCGTCGCCAGTATCCCCGCCGTCGCTTGCTCAGCCTGAACCACGCCGTGGAGCTGGCGAACGAGAGCAACGCCGACGCGTCGGTCTGGGGCGTATCTCTTGCACTCGACTATATACAGGAATGTCCCCAGGTGGTCCTTCCGTGCTGCATAGATGTCTTTGCCTCCATCTCTTGATGCCGGGGTGAGCTGGACCGAGTAGCCAAGTCGCTGTAGCAGTTCGGCAACGAGCTTCTCGAATCCACGGGAACTGAGGTCGTAGACGATCCCGGGCTCCCTATGTACCCTGCGCAGAAACTCTTCGCTCACGTCTACGACGTCGCTGACGACCCGCTTATGCTCCCGCGTGTCTTCCCCAAGCTGCTTCCCCGAGTCGCTCACCAATCCCGGCGCACTGAAGCTCTGCAACCGCTCAAGCACTTCTCGGGGATTCAGCCCTTCCGCCCTCATCAGGTCTCCGAGGAGCGTGAGCCCGAGAGGGTGCCCTCCGAGGAAGTCGCCGAGCAGTTGGCATGACTCCCTGGACAACGCTGCCCCAAGCCGTCTGTGGAGCAGCGCCTGCACCTCAGCTTCACTGAACCCCAAAAGCGATAGTTGTGGCACGTCCCCGGGAACCCAGACAGGGAGTGCGCGTGAGATCATGATGATGCTGTCATTGCGGCGGCTCTCTTTCAGCTCTAGAGTTTCCCCTTGCAGTTGGCCCTGGGGGCGCGCATCCAGGTCGTCAAGCACGAGCAGATAGGGCTGCGCGCCCCGAGGGACCTCGCGTTCCTCAGTTCTGCCGAGGGGTTCCAGCGCAGTTGCATGAAGCCAATATGCGCCGCCCGGGAAAGCCGCGCGATTCACCTCTGCGAAATAGCGGGCTAGAGACGACTTCCCTATGCCGCACGGGCCATAAACCCAGACGATGCCTGGCTGGCCGCAAAGCTGCTCCTTGAGGAACTCCAACTCTCTATCGCGCCCGACGAACAACTCCGATATCGGGGTGTGGTCGGCGGGATCGACATGAAATGCGGACATCTCCGCTACTCTCCTCTCACGCGGAATCGTCAGCCCAGCGTCCTATGAAGGCGAGCAGGATATCGCCTGAGGCCGTCACGCCTGTTGCTCAAACACTGCTGCGACCCCCTGCGCCTGTCGACCGCCCGTGAGACCGCTTTGAGGGCACTTTGGGGCACGGATGAGTATTTGGACACCACGGGCATGGTGGAGGTTGGCACGATGCAGCTTGCGGCCTGTGAGGTGTCAGTTACGGCGAGAGAAGCAGGTAAGCCGTGCAGGAGCATCATCGTTGCTCAACTGGCAGCGACGGTTCCGCTGGATTGCTCATGTCAGGAATTCCAGCAGGCGCGAATCACCATCTTGCTGGTTTCCGTGACGCATAGGCCGGGCAGCGCTTTCTCAAGCTGTGCCGCAAGCCGATTCGCCGTGAGGCTGTCCGCCTCGACATCGAGATAGAGCTCCCCCTCGCTGAACTCGTCCCGCTCAACTTGACGCACGCCCGAAAGACGCCTGACAGCATCCTGTATCTTCTGCGCCTCAGACGCGGTGTGCACTCCCACAACGATCACCTCGATCTGTCTCGTGGAGCCTGCAGGCAGCAGCATCAGCCGTTCACTCAGGCGCGCTCCTACCTCGCTAGCAGCGTTCTCAAGCGCCACCTTGCCAGCAATCTCCTCAGTCAGGTCAACGCCGCCGGCCTGCGCGCTATCGGCAGTCAATACTTCGTTGGTCGCCTTAGACACCGCCCGCAGCTCGACGCGAGCGCGACAGCTGACCATACCGTCGGGAAGCTCGGCCGCATCCTGTAGAGGCCGCTGGCTGAATGCCTCGCCAATCACCAGTACGTCTGCTTTCGTCTTGCTCAGCAGTACCTTGAGAGCGCTTACGTCGCCGCGCCAGGCCTGCATTACCAGCGAGTCGTAGCGGTAGTGGCCCGAGAAGTCGCGGTCAACCACGCGGTAGCCAGCGTCGGTCAGCGTGCGTATCAGCGCGGTCTCCGCCGCCGGGTCGGGGATTCGGGGTCGCTGCAGATGCGTCTCAGGAATGAGAACCGCGATGCGCCACTGCCGGAGAAGACCTGCCTGCCTGAGCATCTCGACGATGGGAACCTCGGAGACTGTCACGCGAGCAATCACCCAGTAGACGCCGTTCCGTTCGCCTCGGCTCAGGACCTCCACTTGCCCAAAGCCGGCGGCCTTCGTGCAGATCTGATCGAGGGTCAGGACAAAGCTCTCAGTTCGGGAATCCGACTTGACATAGACGCCGCAGACTCGCTCAATCGCTTCGCGTAGGGCCCGCTGACGTGCATCGTCGTAGGAGTCGGCGGACTGTCCGCGAACAGTGACAGTAACCGACGCGGCAGAAGACGTTTGCCGTCCCGCCCCGGCGGCGTTCTGCACGACGTCTTCGATAAGACAGAATGCCGGCTGAGCTAAGGCGGACAGTGCTATTAAGGCGACGGCGATGCGCAGAGATCGAACGCGAAAGGAGGTGTCCATTCGCCCGCCCTACCCACGCTCTCGGGGTTGTGCAATCACCCTGAAGCCGCGCTTGACCTTCGCTACCCAGTCTCTATGCTCTTTCCAACTCCAGACTAGGAAATCCTTACGCCACTCACCGGGTGCCAACCTGGCCATGTTCTCGTCGACGCCGCCCTTGATGGGGTGGGCGAGACAGATGAATACGCGTTCGTAGCCGAGCGGCGTCCCATCGATGTCGCAGATCATCTCGCCCTCGGTCTCAACCCTGAATTCCGAACGTTCTGTTACACCTCGCTTCGAGCCGAGGTTGATGACGAAGTAGCCATCGTCCTTACCGGGCTCGACTTTCACCACTGCACCTACCAGTGGGGGCACCAGTTGCTCCACGAACTTCCCGGCTGCCTCCTGCATGGCCTTCGGAACGAGCGATGAAGCGTCAACTGCTGAGTACTGGATCTCGGACCCTTCCACCGAGTCCTCTTTCCAAATGCTGCCATCTATGGCATCGATGGCCTTGCAGTGCAGAGTCACGGTTGCTGTCGTAGAGTAGGTGACAGTTCCCTTCTTGCCAAAGAGACCGCCGAGACCGCCATTGCTCGTTGAGGACCCGGAGTGCGATGATACGGACTCCACGGATCCACAGATCACGATCTGAACGCCGGTGAACTTACCGAGTTTGACGGCCGTCGAGGGGTCCACCATTCCCGTGAGGGCAAGCTTGTGCTCTTTGAGAACGGTAGCGAGCTGTGCCCTGTCGTACACCGTGAAGCGGCCGCTGTTGACAAGGGCAGAGCTCATAGCTCCCACCGCCGTTGATCCCACACTGTGTGGGCCGTTCTGAACATCAAACTCAAGGACTGCGACGCGGGGCTTCTGCGGGATCGTAGGAGACCGGCCAGCACCGAAGACGGATACGACAACGCCCGACAGCAATGCCGCAACCACAAAGACCAGTACAGCTCTCATCAAGCTTCACCCCCACTAGCGTATTATCGCCTTCCGCCAAGGAAAGCGGCCGCAGTCTGACCGGCGCCCATTATGCCACTGTCGTCAACCACGGTCAACTAACGCACTTGGCTCGCGGGCCGTCCGGAGGATTCACCTATGAGACGCGATGACTCGCGGAATTCTTGCCCACTTGGCGTCCACTTTTCGCCCCCGATTCCGGCGAGGCAATGCATGTCGTCCATGGGCACGGCCCGCTGGAGGCTTCGAGGACTTGCGGAGGCAGGGCTGTAGTAGTAGTATTGCACGGCTCATGCTGTATTCGGCGCTCGGTGTGAGGCGAAGTACGGTGCTGCTGCCCGGTCAGAGAATAGGCAACTTCGAGGTGGTGCGCTGGTTAGGGCGTGGCGCTTTTGCCGACGTCTACGAAGCGCGCCAGCTTCTTGTTTGTCGCCCAGCCGCGCTTAAGGTCCTGACGTCCGACCAACGCCCCAGCGAGGACCAACTCAGTGAGGCGCGAATCCTGGCATCGTTCTCTCACCCAGGCATCGTCCAGATCTACGACGCCGGATTCCATCCCGACCCCGAGACGAACAGGACGTACGTGTACTTCGCGACAGAACTCCTGAAAGGGGGGACTCTGCGCGACCGTCTGAAGGCTTGCCGTCGACTGCCGGTGCCGCAAGCGGCCAGGATTGCTCTCGAGGTCTGCGATGCACTCGCCTGCGCCCACGATAAGGGCGTGATCCATCGCGACGTTAAGCCCGATAACGTGTTGTTGACCGAAGAAGGCGCCGCCAAGCTAGGGGACTTCGGCGTGAGCCGGCTGCTTCCGGAAGGGCAAGTCGCTAGCAGCGTCGTCGGCACCGCTCCCTATATCGCACCAGAAGGTTGGGAGGGCGCCACTCACCAGTCTGACATCTGGGCCGTCGGAGTCATGCTGTACGAGATGCTCTCAGGAACTCTTCCCTTCAC
>Ga0307377_10003448_pt1 | contig 17864 bp, 19 predicted proteins | sample TR3MG_FD_202535 | JGI IMG/M metagenome (GOLD analysis project Ga0307377, IMG submission 202535) | Soil microbial communities from Risofladan, Vaasa, Finland - TR-3 | ecosystem: Environmental > Terrestrial > Soil > Coastal area > Acid sulfate soil | place: Finland: Risofladan, Vaasa | collected... | reverse complement strand
AATGATCTTATTTACGAATGTTTCATAATTATCTTTGGTTATCAAATCCAATTGACCATCATCTTTTCGATAATATCTATTGACTAACATTTTTGCTTTTCGTAAAGTTTTTACATTAACCTCAAGAAAATCTGTTGTCCCACAATCATCCAACTTATCATCTAACTGTAAGTTAGCACAAGTGAAGATTAATTTTCTTGATAAGTATCCACTTGTGCCGGTATTTAATGCAACATCTAGCAATCCTTTTCGTGCACCATATGTTGAATAGAAAAATTCTTCTTCAGTCAATCCTTCAATCAAACTATGTTTAATTGGATGTGGTAATATTTCCCCATCAAAATTTGAAATGAATCCACGAGTAAGAATTATTTGTTTTGCTTGATCCCAGCTACCTCTTGCACCTGACTCGATCATATATGCATAAGGAAATGTATCTTTCAAGACATCTGTTACATTATCTTTATTTACTTCAATTAATTGTTTTCTCATATCTTTACTTCTATAAAGATGGTCTCTAAATTCTGCCACTCCCTCGAAATCAAAATCATCAAGACACATTGTAGAACCCATTAGAGTAGCATATTTAAAACCGATTCTTTTAATATTATCTAAAACTTGAACTGTTATTTTTTCTGGATATTTTTCTTTAATATCATTTAATATTCTCATTAAAACATCATTATTTACAACTTCTTTTATCATAGGATAATCTTCTGGTAAACAGTCGTTAAATATTTTAAATCCTTCTTCTCTATCTTTATACCGTTCAGATGTAATAAAATAAATTCCCAGAACAATATCTTGACTTGGAGTTGTTGTTAAATCTTCGTTTGCTGGACTATATAGATTTTTAGTTATAAACATTTTATCTATAATTTCTTGTTTAGCTTCTTCGCTGACAGGAATATAAACTGCCATTTGATCTCCATCAAAATCAGCATTGAATGGAGGGCAAGCTAAAGGATGTATTTTTATAACCTTATCCAAAGTAATTTTTATTTTAAAACCTAACATGCTGAGTCTATGTAGCGATGGTTGTCTGTTTAATATACAAACTTCATTCTCAGATATTTCTTCACATATTGTATATAAAACAGGAGAATTTAATTCAATACATCTATCTACATAATCAATTGCTTTGTTCAACAATTTGAATTTACCAAGTTCAATGATTCTTTTTGCAATGGGTAGCTTGAATATTTCAAGAATCATCACATATGGCAGAACACATTCATCTAACTTCAATGTTGGGTCTGGTGTAATAACAGCTCGACCAGAAAAATCAATTCTTTTACCAAGAATGTTTCCTCTTATCAAACCTTCTTTCTTTGCCATTTTTTCTAATATTCGATGATATAACTCATTAACATCTTTCTGTAACTGTTTGAAGTATGTATAATAGAGATTTTTATCTTTGATAATATCAATCATCGTTTCTTTCATAATATCTTTCTTTGTGAGGATTTGGACATAATAACGATTTATTTTATCCATTAGTTGTTTTCCGCCTGATACTGCAGATGATGGTCTTAGATCGGGGGGAAGCACAATAATATGTTTTATTAATAAATTACCAATATTATTGTAAACCGTTTTCCATTCTTCACGCCCTCGTTCACTAGCATCTTTTGCTAAGTCATGAACCAATTTATAAATGGCATCTGTCTTTTCAATTCTTGGAACATTTTCTGGAATATTATCAATTTCCGTTCCAATAACATGCTCATCTCCATCCATAAATAGAAAACTTTTTTCATTCTTCATTAATTGATCGATAGCATCTTTTAATGACTTTCCTCCAAGTTCGCATATTAGATCATAGAACAATGGATTTACAACAGGGATTGGAAGTGTGATTTTTGCAAAACGAGTCCGTCTTACATCGCTATTAACAATATCAACTCCACATAAATCACATCTCCCTCCGGATTTTGATACTCCAAAATATGTCCCGCATTGACATGTATAATTTTTCAACGGTCCAAATATTTGCTCGGAGAATAATCCTTGCTGGTGAAACTTCTTTTTTCCAAATACTTTTAGAGATGTTACTTCCTCTAGTTCTTCACAGAAATGTGAATAGTTTAACAATTTTGGCATATGTTTTTCTCCTCGCTGTTTTTAATCTTGATTTAATTTAACAAACATTGATTTGATCTTTTTATATTTTATATTGGATGGTGGAACTTTATAATAGCAATTATCATAATAGTATGTTTGAAGTGTTTGTACAAAATTTTCATAGAATGTTTTATTAAACAATTGTTTTTTCTTTTCTTCTGGTAAACAATATATATTATTGATTACATTTGGGTGGTGGCCGAAAACAATAATTCTAACCACTTTATCATTTTCTGTAATTATTACAAATCCATTGATAATCCATATTGGATCGATATGTGTTATGTCATAGACATTTTTCTTCTCGATTATTTGACGCGGTGTTATTTGTGCTTCATATACATAGCATTTTTGAACAATATCTAAGTCACTATAAAGAGGACCTATAACTGTTCTGCTTTCAATAAAGTCCATGCTACGCTGCCCCTGTCTCTTCAAGTAATTCGATGTATTTTTTACCATGATGTTCCCTCATAATTATTACAAAGTTTGAGACGCCTGGTTGTTTTTTAACTAAATTTGTCAACATCTGCATAACATCTGTTGATGTATTTAAACTGTTTTGTGGAGCTAATGCCATTAAATCTTCATCGATTACTGGCATTGAAGCAAAAAGCTTTTCTAATTCTTGAAGCTTATAATCTCCCACAACGATTTTTACATCTTGTGTTTTGTTGAGATTTAAAATTGGATGAACAAAACTTTCTACAGCTTGTAATCGTTCTGCTCCATTCATTTCATATATCATATCAATTTTATTTTCTATACTTTCATTAATTGATTTGGTCATAACTGACGATATTATATCTAAATCGATTCTTTGAATTAGATTATTTTTAATCATTTTATCTAAGTGGCCGCTTGCTATGGAGTGTGCTGCATAGAACGCTGCCTTGTTAATTTCGTTCTTTGTTAATGCAATACTATATGAACCTGAGTAAGTACATGGGTTCTTGACATGTTTTCGACAATCAATTACTAAAGTCTTATCCGATATATAAAATCTAACATTAATTTCTCTTATACGATCACAAACTTCATCTCTACAGTCAATGACTAAATCGCTTTTTGGCAATTCAGTTGTACCTTCTATGTACTTAGTGTTTATTTTTATGACATTAATATCATCTCCCACATTGTTTTTTATCATATCAGCTAAAGCATCGACTTTATACTCCCCAATATGTTGAGGATCATATATAGATCTAAAGACATTTCTACTTTCAACTGTGTCGTGGTCAACAATAACTAGCTTCTTTACTGTTTCAAATTCTGAAATATGCTTACATAAAAATCCCCCGAGAGTCCCTAACCCGATTACCGTTACTTTCCTATACACAAATGGTTCTCCTTTCTTATATAAATTTAGGGGACTCAAATTAATGAGTCCCCTTTTATTAAAACCTTATATTACCCTTTCTTTCCTGCGGGTTTCAGGAACTCCAGAGTATCACCTGCTTTAAGAACGGTATCGGCAGATACTTCTTTACCATTTACCAGTCCGGTGGAAAGTTTATCCACGTTCAATACCTCACGCAGGAAGTCGCCCACTTCTTTAACAGAGCGTCCAGCAACTGGAAAGCTGCCCGAAGATGCTCCACAAGAAACCTGAATGGTTGTGGTGGTCTTTTGACCGAAAGCTCCGGATGGTTTGGTAAGGGTGCTTTGGCCAGCAAACGAAATACCTTGCAGTGCTTCTGGTGCCGCTTTGGCGATGGTTCCGCCCGCTTTACCATAGGTTGCCATGATTGCTCGAATGACGTCATCCTTGGGTTTCTTGGTCAAACCCGGCAGATTAAGCTCATTGACGCACATTGCTTTCAGTTCTTTTGAAGTTTTGGCTTCCAGTTGATCACGTGTAAAAGTTGTTCCCATTGTTATTCTCCTTTTTTCTTGTTGCAAATTTTTGTGGTTAACGTGTGATTGCAATAATCACTTCACAATTCGGATTTTGGCATCTGAAGTCATTTGCCGAATATCAAAATACACTTCAGATCTGTCGTACTGTTCCTTTACAACTGCGTTGTAAAATAGCCAGCACATGAATGTAGCTACACCCAGATTTGTGAAATATAACTGGGGTTCTGATACTGATAGTTCCTCACATGACATTTCGTCAGGTAATTTATCTTCGGGATTTGCAATTTCCGGATGGTATGTGCATAAGTCAGGTGTTAAATCTTTCCCTCCTTTTCTGACATAAAGTTGTGCATTTCCATCTGTCAATTCATTCCCTCCAGAAACGATGGTAACATCTTTTAAGTTTTTACAATAATTGTTTATGACCATTCTGGATTTATGATTATCTACACATATAAATACAATCGCGCCCTCTTTAATTACATCAGCAATATTTGCTTCATTGATATAGGCGTCATATACATCGAAAACGATGTTATCAAACTTCATAGATAGTTCATCAGCTTTAATATCAGCTTTGTTTCCCATACGATTGAACTCTTGTCTCTCATAGTTTTTAGCTTCGTAATGATCACCATCAACTAAGAGAATATCAGCGTTCATATCACCTGAGAAATTTATAAATCTACACAACCTTTCAGAAAGGATTGATCCAACTCCGCCCAATCCAACAATGACGATATTAAGTTTGTTCATGAGCTACCAATCTTTCCTTTCCCAAAACATGATGCAAGCATTTGTTTCCATGTCGGTACTGTTTTGGTTTTTTCTCGTGGCAATGGAATTTCCGATTTTGATGGATCCGGAATCATTTCCAAAACCTGATCCTCTTCTGCTGCAGCTTCTAATAGTGTTTGTCCATAACTATCTGCTGGAAGTGGTGCTTTACAAAACGGACAATGTGTATCACAAGAACATTTCACAAATTGACTTCCACATTGGTTACACCCTTCCATATAGGTGTCTTCATTTGAAGCATCTTTAATAGCTTGTATATTTGCTTCATAAGCTTCTTCGCTTATAAACGATCCTGCATCAGCTAACATTTGGTGAGCTGTTGCTTCTTCTCTATCATATATATTCTGATCATATGCATTCTTATCAATAATCTCCGGATTTTCTGGCAATAGTGTTTCACACTGTGGACACTTTTCATCCGTTTTAAGTAATAGAAATGTTGTTCCACATTGATCACATACATGAAATCCAATCTGATCTGGTTGATCATCAATATCTATATCTGCAGCTCTATTTATATCAGCCACATCCTCATCATCAACACCTTCAATGATCAGTTCAACCAGATGTTTATCGGTCTTACAATTGGTGCAGATAATTTCTTCTGAATCCCCACCAATCACGAGTTTACATTTTGAACACTGATATACTTTATCCTCTTCTTCCTCAGCAATAAGCTCATCTAGATTCTCAAGCATCAATGCTTTATGAACACAAGTGAGACATGGAAGTTTATCATCTTTAACATCATGAGGAGGAAATGTAACCACACCTGAATTATATGGAATAAGTGGAGATGTTCCAACTTGAGGTTTTATCCCAACTTTATGATATTTTTCATTCCATGCATGAGGATCATAATTTGGCCCCCATCCCGGAGATCCCCATCGCCCACCTCTACGACTACCACCAACATAACCACCCACACCATACACATTATATGTATATGAGTATGAACCTTTTTCAACATTGTTCATCCAAGCAGGATTGAATTGCCGTTTACTGGGTGTTACCGTTGATACATATCTCTTATCAAATTTGCGGTATGAATATGCATTTTTACTGCTTGCCTTTGTGTCGATTTGCAGTTTACCATCAATCCATTTATATACCTTGGTTGTATATTTGGTTTCTGTTTCATCGATATCCCTGGTCAATTTAATACCAGAAATGTAATCTACTGGCTCAACCATAAAGCGATGACCATTAGCCACAATTGATGCTGAAATACTAATATCATCATCTCTCATATGACCAAAAGTTATATGAAGCCCATCAAATGTTTTTTCATCTCCATCATCAACTCCCGAATGAAACGCTGACATTCCTGCATGACTGTGAATATCACCAATCATTGTCCACCCTTCAATCGTAATACCTCGATTATAATCTAATGAAGCAGCTGTTACTTTTTGATGGGGCGGCACAAATTTAAATTTTTTCGTTGCTTCATTATAAAACAGAAGGACGATAGCTTCGCCATAATGTTCTTTATAAACTGCTTTGAAAAATTCAATAACTTTTGCAACTGACACCGCCGGCAGTTTCGGGATGTTCATTCGAGCCATTGTACTCACGCTTTCTAATATTGATATATTTTTAACTGGAGCAATACTATCCATAATACCCATTGTTTTTTTCAGGAAGATTCCCTCCTTTGAAACAATATAAAATATATCATCTGTGGGCATTTCCTCAGTTCCATCGTTTACAAATACCTTAAACATGAACATCACCTCTTTCGTTTATAAATGTAAAATCACATTTGCTTTCATGGTTCTCTATTACCGAACCATGAAAATCAAAATATCCCTTGACAGTTCCCAACTCAGTTTGTTTTTTCGGTCCTATCCTTGGATTAGGAATACAATCAAATATAGCATCCTTCATAAAGTATTTATCAAGACAATATGAATCCGGATGTCCTGTATAATATTCTAATGCTAATGCTCTAAGAGCTCTTGTTGTTGATGGGCCGAAAATCAAATATCCTTGGTTGTTTTTATAGTCACGTTGCCCATTAATAACATCCCCAGCTTGTAGTTTGATTTTTGATACATCAAGCGGGACATGCGGCATTGTTGACCATTTCTTTGATTTCATTTTTACACAAGTGAAATCTTTTATAATAGTTGAATGCCAAAGTGTGCATCCATTTGAACAGAGTGCTAGTGGTTCATGTGGACCATCGACAATAAATGCTACAATAATATTGACATCCTTCATTGGAAAATTAGCAATACCACCTTGTTTAGCCATAATTTTAGTTCCGACATGAAGATTTTCAAATTTATTTGTAACTCTCCTGATTCTGCCAGTATAAATAGTTCCACATTTTCGCACATATAATTCCTGAGAAAGATTTCCTTCTCGATCCGAAAGGATAAAATAAATGTCACCATTATCTGTATCATTTTTAAATCCTTGAAGTTCTTTGATATTAAGAACATTGATCGGATTTGACCAATCTGCTACAACAACTTTATCACCAATGGTGAATGTTGTATCAAAATCTGGACCAGGAATAGAAAAAGTTCTTCCATCTTTTATAAGATTTGTTATTTGTATTTTTGTTGGGGTTTTCAAAGAGTATACACTTTCATATAATATACGCCCATTATATGCCCATACACAATCCTTATCTTTAGATGGGACTCCATCTCTACTAGGGATAAATAATTTTCTCCCAACTCTGAATATTCCATCAATCGATTTTACCTCTTTGTGATTGATCAATGGATTGACGATTGGTTGATCTAGATTTATATACTGTGCTCTGGTGGGGATTAATTTATTCTGGCACATATATTTAGCGGTCAATTTATTATGGCTACCGACTACAATCGTATCATATTTAACTAATGATGCTGGAGATACACAATAGGAATGATCTCTTGAGTCATTGAGAATATAAACATCTTTTTTATTCATTTTAATCCCGCTTATAGTTGGATCTTTTATATCAAATACTTCAGCTTCCAATTGATTGGTTAAGTAGAAATGTCTACCAATTTTAATCTCCAACACTTCTTCATCTTCACCACGGCTCTTTCTTATATAATCAACCTTTCTATATGTCTCAATGGTGCCGCGCATCATTTTTATAATGTCACCGGGTTTAACAACAACCCCGTTTGGTAACGTTGCTTTTTGAACATGCCTTTGTTTTTTCAGTTGATCGAGTATAAATTTGTGACATTTATCATTAAATTTCATATGAAACGTATGTCTGTTACATTCCATAAGTAGATGAGTTACATCACCACCATCCATAAATCCAGCTAATGAATCTAAATATGCATATGAACCATTTTTCATTTCAATGCAGTCACCAACGTTGACATTTACATCTGGTGATAAATATAAACTTTGTGAAATATCATAATACAATCTTTGTTTTTTCCTTGCTGTTGGTTTGGCTTGTATATCTACTCCAGTATCCTCATGTGAGTAAAATACATCAGCAAGTTCATTATAAGTTAACCCCCTTTCTCTAACAAAACCATCCCTTCTACTCTGATTATCTTTAAGTTTACCAATTTGCTCTCCAAGATTTTTGCCATATTGCATCCATTCAGCATTATAGATAAACATTGGATTTGCTTGAGACATATATTGCCATTCCATATAGCTGTTTAATATTGGAACATCCCTATATGAATCATAATTGTGGAGATAGTCTGTATTAAATTCAGCAGACCAAAAGACCATTATAATATGAGAAACTAATTCTTGTAATGATCGGCATCTTTTATATGCTTTATCTCCCAAGCAGATTCCCTGGCTGCCTGCAATATTTGTAAATGGTGCTCTATAAATATAATCTGAAAATCCTGATAGTTGATGTGGTCTTACAAATACCTGAGCTTCCTTTATTTCATTGAGTTTGTTAGCTACTAAAATGAAAATCACATAAGGCATAGCCAATGTAAATTTATATGGAGTTTTAAATGTTTTCATAAATTCAGGTGTATAACCATACTGTTCCAAAAGTCCTTCACTCTTCAATCTGTTTATTTCAGTAGACATACTCATATTAACTGAAATTGTTCTGTATGCAGGAGGTTCTTCGATAACAAGCAAATACCCATCACCTACTGGTTCTATATGTCTACAGTTTGGTGGGAATATACCCTCAATAGATTCTTTCTTATTAAGCTTTCTCATATAATCTGTTGTATTCATTGTTTTCATTTTAATAATTGGGGTTGATTTTCCCTGTGGATCTGAATCTTCAAAATTTGCATATACAAGTTTTGCATAATCATCATTCACTTGTATTTCACGAAGCATCCCATCAATTACTTTGTCCATTATTCACCTCTTAACATTTTAAGTTTTCTTGCAAACTTGGTTAAAATTTTCTCTGCAGTATTTTCATCAATCACCCACACTGATCGTCTACGAGGCGGTAAAATATCATCGGGATTCTCAACATTGATTCTATGTCTTTCAAGGGTATGATATATTGCTGCATATCGCTCTTCATCTTCCCTTTCTAACGTAAGAAACCCTACTTCTTTTGTATTCCTTCCTGGTGCTTCTAACGATAAAAATACCATCGAACCCTTTGGAGCTAATTCTGGATATTCCATATTATTCTTTTCTTGCTCCTTAATTTGATCACATATCTCTCGTACCTGCTGTGTTAAGTCAGAAGTTTTAATTTCTTCTAACAAGATTTTCAATATTCCCACTATTCACTCCTTTTTGTTTATGGTCTGATTTTATATCTTATATTATCATCAGTTAACAACCAATCAACCATTTTGAATGGAACAGATCTCCAATCCTTTTTTTCTAAATCATAAACATGTATAATTCCACTCTTTTGCATAAGAGTTAGTATCTTTGACATGTTTACATTCTTTGGTCGTTTGTCTTTTGGGATTTTTGTAAAGTCAAGTGTGCATTTCATAATCCTGATTGTGCCATCTTTCTTTACAAATTTAACTTGAGCTTCACCAGCTTCATATACCTTTTCCCAAAATTCAACTGCACTGGAAATAATACTTTTATCGGCTCCTGCCATTTATTATCCCTCCCGTTTATTTTTATGTATCAACTCATCTGATCCAGAGTCTTCTTTATCAATAATTTTACTCATTAGTTGACATGTATGATTGCACCCTTTACAATATTTAGCTTTATCTTCATTAATTGCTGCTTGAACAAATGGAGAAACAACAAGGTTGCCATCAACATCTTTTTGAAATAATTGTGCTGCATCAATTGTTGGAGAATTAACACCTCTGACACGAAGGCATAATCTTAATGTTCCATCCGCATCAATTGATATATTATGTAATCCTTTTTCAATTTCACAATCCATATCTGATGGTAATATGTCAAATATTTCAGGTAACAATTGATCTTTCATATGAATATCGAAATTGCTATTTAATAATCTATGTATTTCTATTTCAGCATCTTTTTTTGTTACTAAAAGATCTGGATCATATATATTTGAGAAATCATAATATGGACTTTTTGCAATATCAATAAATGTAATATCGCTATTTATCCCCGTTGATGATAACAAAGAAACCAGATTATATAAAAAGTGTACGTTTTCTTTCATGACTGTTATTTCAGCAACAACATCATTTACATACTTTTTCATATTCAATAGAGAATCAAATCCTTTTTGACTTTTAATAACTCTATCCAAATTTATTTTTTTATCTGTTAATACAGGATCGATTGATGCTGTAAACCCTTGAATATAATCAACTTTATTTTTTAATCGTTGTATCATTTTATATATTTCTGGAGTGTTATTGCTAATGATTGTGTAATGAATATCATTATCATTGCAAAAGTTGATTATATCAGGAAGGTCTTTTCTTAACAGCGGCTCTCCGCCATACAGGATGTGAAATATATCCGGGTTGTGTTCCTTTAGCATTTTCAATACATTGATAACATATTCCGTAGACATTTCATTTATCATATAATGTCTCATATCTGGATATGTATCAGGTTTTCCTTTATAATCTTTAACGATAGCACAATAATCACATTTAAGATTACATCGTCTGGTCAGCAACCAATTTACTATTCTTATTTTGCTCATATTTTAATATTCCTCACATTGGATTATATTTACATCATAGTCTGCTAACAAAGTATGGAGATCCGCTTCACCTCTTTCACATATAAAGTAATGAACTGTTTGATTATTTTTGACACTATGTGAAGTATCTTCATAACAAGCTCCCATTATTCCATATTCAACTCCGGTAATGATTTCAATCCAATCAAACGGTTTTCCGCCGTTATGATATTTTTGAAGTTCTTTAATCTCACCGCCTTTAAAAATTAGATATTCATTTATATAATGTTTTTTTACTCCATCTTCAAGTGCAAGCTCTTCTATATTTAAATCTTTAATTGGCGTATTCTCAATAATAATAAATGCTGAAGATGAGCTATTTGTTATAAAATCAGTTTTTATTTTCATACAGTCACACTTATATTCGTTGATACATTAAACCCATATGTTGGTAAATCATTTATTTTGATTGATTTAATTTTATGATCAGGAATATTTAATATATTTGAAACCCCAGTGTTTAATGCATCTCTTGTATGTATCTCGGGGTTGTTTAATAAAAGTGCTTGTGCTGCTTTTCTATGAAATTCTGTCGGCCACATAACACCATCTGGTAACCCCAAATCAACCATATCTTCTAACATGTACATACTTGCCTCCTTTAAGTAAATGCCAGCAATTCATCTGGCTCAAGTTGATCCTGATGTTGATGTGAAATAATATATATTGATCTGTCCGTTTTTAACTTATTTAATATCTTTGAAACGTAACCAATATTTTCATCATCCAAGGCATCAAATATTTCATCAAATAATAAGATATTAAAAGTAACATCATTTATATTTGATTGAAGATCGCCGAGAGTTAATATTGTAGCAATATCAATGATTCTAGTTTGACCGCCTGATAATTGAACTCTTGAATTTGCTTGAGTGTGTGTATCAATAACTCTAACTGAAATTTTATCTCGGAAGTCTCCTGCTTTTGTTTCATCCATTGTATCAAACGAAACAATATATCTTCCATTTGTCAATAAGTCTAAATAATGTGAAACTTTGTTATTCATAAAAGGAATTGCTTCATCGATTAACATAGATGGAATACCAGAAGGTGAATATGCTGTTTTCCAAAATTGTAATACTTCAGTATCATCATTTTTTGTTTTCATTGATTCTGTAAGTTGATGAATTGAATGTTCTAATTCACCTTCCTTTTTAATATATGACTTAAGTTGTGTTTCATCATATACTCTTTCTTCTGTAAATTTAATTCTATCATTTATAGTTTTAATTTGTTGATTGAGTTTTAATATTGTTTCATTAATCTCATTAACCTTTTGTTGTTCTTGTTCAATGGATTGTTTTTTGGTTTGTAGCTCTGCCTTTTCTGCCGTCAAAGATTGTTTCTCAACTGCGGATTTTTTACCATAATCTTTTGACTGACTTAAACATAACAATTCCACTTGATTTTTAGCAGTTGTTAACCGAGTTAATATCTCTTTGACTTCTTGAGATTCTATGCTTTTCAATTCTTCTATTTGACCTCTGATAATTTTAACTCTTTCTTGAAGAAGAATTTCATTTTCACCAACTTCTTGTTTCATCTGTTTTTGCAATTGCTGTATATCCATTATTTTCTTCAGATGATTAGCAATTTCAACATGATAATTATGTACCTTATTTTGAAGAAGTTCTATTGTTTTTTCAGATACATCTTGCTCACATGTTGGACATACTGATATTTCTGAATTAAGAACATCGGATTCAATCTCCCCCACTCTTGTCTCAAGACCAATAATTAATTGATTGCTTGTTTCAATCTCAAGGTCAAATGAATGTAGTTGCTTTTGAAGTTCCTGGTTTAAAGCTGTTATTTTATCAAGAGCTTTCAATTTCAATTCACCAAGATCTTCTTTTTTCTTTGAATAGTCTTCTTTGGTTTTTGCTTCAGCTTTATATGCTTGCTCTTTTATTTCGGATATTTTTATATTTTTCTGTTTATCCAATTCAGAATACATGAGTCCATATTTTGTATCTAAAGATTGAAGTTTGTTTAATACCTCATTCAGTTTTTTATCAATTTCTGTCATATCTTCAATTTTCAATAATCCCAATTGATCCTGCCATTGCTTTAATAATCTATCATTTTCTCGCAATGATTTTTTATACTCAGCAATTTCATTTTCAATATTTTTATAAAATTCTGTTTTGGCTAAAGTTAATGATGTAATTTGGTCAACTGTATCTTTTAATAGACGTATATCAACTTGCAAATCATTTTGCATGACTTGTAGATCTTGAACTGTAAGTTTTAATTTATAATCTGCTTGTTTATAATAATCCTGATATTTTTCAAGATTGAGTATCTTTCTGAATATTTCCTTTTTATCAGAATCAACAAGGTCTGTAAAGAAGTCTTTTACTTTCTGCCCAAACATTAAAGTATTCATAAATGCTTTTTGTGAACATAACACTTTTTCCATTTCGGGCAATACTTCTTTTTGTCCCATTTTTATATCAACACCATTCTTATTAACAATGACTGTATTACCTAATTTTGTATATTTATGATACCGTGTAACAATATATTGATCATCATTGACTTTAAATTTAACATATGTTTCACAATTTTTTCCAACAACATTATTTACAACATCATCCCCTTTTGCTTTCTTTGTTGTAATGCCATATAATGTAAAAGGTATTGCATCCAGTGACATTGTTTTACCAATACCATTTGGGCCCGTCATTAAAGTCAATGAGTTATTTTTGAATGGTAAAACCATTGGATCAATATACGGACCAAAATTTTTCATACCAACTTCTTGAAATTCAACGATTCGCATATTTATACCTCACAACTATCAATAATTTCTACTGCTGTTGATTTATATTTATCCCATTGATTATCCGGAATCTTTTTGATTTCTAGATATCTTTCAATTTTATCCATTTCAGACATCATACTTGTTACTCCTCTGTCTGTAATATCTTGATCTGTTTTGTCAATTACAGTAAACTCTCCAGATACATCTGTAAGATCAACTGTTTCTCTCATTATGACTTTAACATGATCACCATTATCCCTTGCTTGTTTAGCAAGTTTGAATATATCAGTTTTGTTTTTAGAAGTTAATTCAAACTCAATATGTTTTTTATATTGAGTTATTGGAATGCTTTGAACATCCAGGGTGTCTGAATCAACAACTAGGAATCTTTTTTCATCACCTTTCTCGCCCCAATCTAATTGAATCAGTGAACCAACATAATAAAGACTTATATTTGGGTTAATGATTTCTTGGGGTTTGTGATAATGTCCTAATAATACCAAGTTATATCTACCAGTTAAATCTTTCATAGAGACATCTGAAACAATGCTCAACCCCGAGTTTAACATTCCTTCACTTAATCCAAAATGTGAAATTAGAATTTTTGCTCTATTATCATTAACAATTTGCGGTAAATTGTATGAATATGGTACAAATAATATATCTTCTGCTTTCATATGATAGGTTTCTGAAAATCCAATCCATCTAACATTTGGGGTATTTTTAAGTGTCTTTAAAGCAGAAACAACAGAATCACCTTTACCACTTAAATCATGATTCCCATCAATAACATAAAAGAGAAGCATATCCTCAAAGTCAGTAAAGAAATCAATCATTATATCTTGAGCGACTGCATGTATAACTGATTTTCCGTGAAGTATATCACCACCGATAACTAAAACCTTAATGCTATTCTCTACACAATAGTTACCTACTTCATATAAGGCACGTTTTATACTATGCAATCGCTCAGGTAAATTTGTTGTATCTTCAACTTTATCTTGCCCATATCTCGAAAGATGAATATCAGCAATGTATCCAAATATCATAATTTATTCATTTCTCCCTTTGGTTTATTTTGTATGGTTGGGTTTGTTTTTATAGCTTCTTTATTTTGTTTTATATTAGTTTTCATTTCAATGAGTACTTGCTTATCTTTTATCCTTTGTATCATCTCAATAAAGTTCGGAAGAACAGTAGCAACAAGAATTCCAATAACAGCAAGAACAATCATTAGTTCAATCAAAGTAAATCCAACTTTACTATTTCTCAATTTCCTTAGCATTTTTAGCTCCTCTTTCATTACAAGTTTTAAATATTTTTTGTAAGTCAACATAGTTCAGAAGAATTTCTTCAACTTTCTCTTGTGTTACTCCTATCATAATATTGGCCATATCCGAACTTGTATCTAGATAATTTAAAACAAGTTTATCATAACAACATAGAAATAATAGGACATCCCAAGTTATCCTGGTTATACCACCACCATAACCATTATCATCACAATAAATATTTTCACCCTCTTTTAATAACTCTATACATGTTTCATATTCTGTAAAATCGGGTTTCTTATGATCAGAATAATTTTGTGATACCTCTTCAAAAACTTCTTCCATTCGTTCTTCTTGTAGTTTATAATTATTAGGAACTAATACAATGTATGCTGTTGAAGAACTATTCGTTATGAAAGGACTTTTTATTCTCATTTCTTTTGTTCTCCCTAATAGCTTGAACATTTATCAGGATAAAATCTATGTAATCTTGGCATACGGTTGGGTGAGGATAGAATATTGTTTTTGTGCATGTCATTTTTACAAGACAGTTGAGACATGGGCTTCCTTCATATTCAGATATATGTTTTATATTAAGAATGATCGTATTCAATGTGTTCATCATTGACTCCAATTTGATTAAGAAACCATAACATATCAAAATTATCCATTGAAGTATATGCTTCAATTTTGGTTTCTGACTCTGTTATTTGCCATGGATCTTGATATATATTGATTCCTTGTTCATCAGCAAGTATACACCCAATTTCAATATGTTCATGTATCATACTAATTTGTAGGTTTGTTAAATGTTCTTTTAATATAACAAATGATGCTGATGAACTATTTGTAATAAATTCTGATTTTATTTGCATATCAACTCCTATCTCATATATTCTTCAAACCGCCAGGTAAAATTTTTAGATGATCCACCATCTCGGAGAATATAATCAAATACCAGTCCAATTAATGTTCTATCTTCATCTCCAAATTGACACCATTTCCGTTCACCAGATTCAAATATTTCATTTTCAGATTTGGCAGATTCGATAAGTTTTTCTTGTGTCATATTTGGATCATTGTTATAATCATATTCATTTTTGAAATTTTCAATTAACTGTGGATTTTCTTTTACAAAATCAACTAAAGTCTTTCTGGTATGACTTGTATTACAAATAATATATGCAGTTGAACTACTGTTGGTTACGAAATCTGTTTTTGCTCTCATGATTATTTATCCTTCCAAATTCCATTGTTTTACATTTTTTTCATATATCCACATTCTATTTTTCCATCTTCTTTCTTTTGGCATGGGTTTTCCAAACAAACGAGATAACAGTATTTTTGTTTTCCCAGGTTTTTCCACTTCATTTACTATTACTTCAAGTCTACGTTCTCCATCTGTTGACGAAACCACACTCCTTCCTGTAATTTCACCTTCTACGTTTGCCCAATATTCATAACAATCACATTCATCAAAACGAGTTTTTAAAAGTTGAAATTTCGTAGTCATTAGTTATCCATCCAACAATCTTCAATATGCCCTGGTTCAACTTCAACCCCAGTGGCATCCAAGATCTGTTTTTTAACTCTTTGTTTAAATTGATTTAATGTTTCATCACCACCCATGTCGGTATACTCAATACCGATCATTATATAACCTTCATATTCATAACCAACAGCTGTTTTAAGATCAGTACCTTTAATAAGGACATTTATATATTCATTCATATCATCTCTTATATCTTCTATACTATAATCAATATCACACTCGGTTTGAAGTTTTATAATAAACTTATCAGGAATCGTAGCTGGATCCAAATTGGCTCCCATGACTACAAACGAACTTGAACTACTATTTGTTACAAAATCTGTTTTTATTTTCACAATTCCCCCCTTATGATTGTTTCTGCTAATGATTCTTCAATCATTTTCAAGTTACCATTTACATATAATACATATTGAATTGGCCATCCTTTTTTATTGTAAAATTCTTTTCTCTTATGAAATGTATTTCTCATATCTTCACATCCGTAATCAATCATATCAACAATTGCTGGAGTTTGTTTCCCTTCATGTGTTCTTATTACACGGCCTGTTAATTGTTCAATATTTGAAATTGGAGATGTCATTATAACTGCATCCTTCCAAGGAGCATCAATTCCATCTCTACATTTACCTGGTGTTGCAAATGTATGTTGATAATCTAAAGTTTCCAATGATCCTTTGCCACAAAATTTTGATTTACTTTTTGATGGCATCCAGCCGTATAAATCTTCAATTACTTTAATCCTTTCAACTATACATATGAGGTTTCGTCTATCCTTTAAATTGGTCAATAAACCCCTCACAACCGCTATAAAGGGTTTTGATTTTCGCATTAGATTGAGATACCTTGCTCTCTGGAACTCACCACCCCACCGCACATACATAGCTCTCCGGGCGGTATCTATTTGATAATCCGCAAGGATTACTGTTACCTTGGGAATCATCGTTCCCTCAGTATCATCATCTGAAAATATTGGTCCAAGATGAAACTCAATTATATCTCCATTTCCATCGTATCTATATGGAGTTGCACTTAATCCATATGTATATTTTGATGGTATATGAATAGAGCATTCTGAAAATGTTGGTGCTCCAATCGATGTGTGAACTTCATCAGCAACAAATATTCCTATATTTGATTTGTTTAATTTTGTAAGAAAACCTTCACGTTTTCTTTTTAATAATGATAAAAACGTCTGTGTTGTTGCTATGATTATTGGTTTGTCTAATTGCTCTTTGTATTTCGCACTTGTTAATCTTACAATATCATCATCTTGTAAATCAGTAAACTCTTTTAATCTATTTACCCATTGTTCTGCAAGACCATCACGATGTACAAGAATCAATGTTTTCAATTTTCTTTCGCCAATCATATAAATCA
>Ga0307377_10003446_pt1 | contig 17866 bp, 31 predicted proteins | sample TR3MG_FD_202535 | JGI IMG/M metagenome (GOLD analysis project Ga0307377, IMG submission 202535) | Soil microbial communities from Risofladan, Vaasa, Finland - TR-3 | ecosystem: Environmental > Terrestrial > Soil > Coastal area > Acid sulfate soil | place: Finland: Risofladan, Vaasa | collected... | reverse complement strand
GGGCGATCCAATCGAGCAGCTTCTTTCCTCCGAAGCCGGTCCCGCCGACGCCGAGGAGTAGTGCCAGGTCACCGATAAGCGCGAGGCCCTCATCGGCTGCGCCGAAGACATCGTTGGCGTCGGGCCGTTTTACCGCATCCGTCTGCGCCTGGGCGATCACGGCATCGTAATCATCTATTCGCGGGCTGGCGGGCAGCCCGATGTACTGGAGCGAGGCCTCGGTCTCATCGACTAATTTGCGAGTGAGGTCGCTCTGCGGTACCGCACCGTTGAGATTTGCAGCGCGGGCCTTGATATGGGCGTCGAAGGCGATCTGCTTTTGCGCATCGGAAGGCGCAAACCGCAGGCCCGTCGAGCAGCCGGAAAACGGCAGTACAGACAGGCAGATAACGAGCGTTGAAACGATGGTTAACGTGTGTTTGAAGTGCAAGATGTATCCTTTCAAAAGTGGAAACTGTTATCGGGTTTCTGCGAGCTGATATTTTTCGTCAAAAAGTTGTCCCGCAGAATCCCTGTTTTTGAGCCAAAAACCGCCATTTACAAAAAATTCCAAAAAAACTCAAAAAAAGCAGTTGACATCGCCGAGTATAGTTATATAATGATTGTAGATTAACATTAGTAACCTTAATTGGAAGGGCAAGAAAATGGAAATCAAAACACTGACAATCGGACAGACGGTTTTTTGTGCGGCTCGTGATGGCGGGCCATGGTATGTCCGCGAGTGCGTAGTTGGCAACGAGGCATGGATGGGCGATGGGCCAAATGTGTTGTGGCCTGTATGCAACGGACAGGCGGACCGCCAGATGAATTGGCGGGGGCCATCGGCAGATATTTTCCTGACGCATCATGAGGCGCAGGCTGTTTGTGATAAACGGCAGGCGGAGCATGTAAAAAACCGGGAACGGCAAAACCATGACCAAGAGGCAAAACGGGCCACTGCTAAACACATGGAGACTCTCGCTGACAAACTGTATGGCGAGGCTATGGCGTTGGCAGCCGATGTTGACGACATGGATGTTGTAGAGCACTATTGCCAGGGGAATGTAAAACGTCTCCGAGAGTTCATTGCCAGCCGGAAATCCCAGCAGGCGTAAATATAGATGGCTGCCGGGTGCGGCCTTTTAATAGGAGACGACTCTAATGGCGTTGAAACATCGTAATTGGCTCGTCGCCGAAACCCTGTTGGGCGACCAAACGTGGCTCTGTCATCGGACGGCCCCGACCTTTTTGGGGCGGATTTATAACCACGATGATGCGCCCATTCGCGGTCTGACGCTCTCGCTGTCGAACGGCCAGGTAATGGCGGACATCATCTGGTATGATGAGCCCGTGACTTCGACGAAGACGCTGGCACGAATTGCGGAGGAGGCGGGAAAGGCGCTCGACCTTTATGATGGAGTGCTCGACGTGGATCGGCGGAAACTGCTCGCTGATGCGATTGAAGATTCGGGCCTTAGCATTCCCGCCGTCGCTCGCCGCGCTGGCGTGAATCAGCAGACCATCTACAATTACCTGGCAGGACGTTCAGACATGACCGTGACCATGTATGGGCGGGTTATTGCCGCCCTGCCCTAAAAACCTATGAAGTTGTCAAAGAGCATCCGTGCTCTATATAGATCACGTCCTTATTGAATTTTCAGGCGGGCTGGACCCCGCATCACGTGCGGGGCAAAAATGAAGACAGCCCGTCAGCTAGTTTGTAGAACCTCAGCCGACGGGCTGATGATTACAGTCCATCGTGCTGCTGCCGCTGAGGGGCGGCGCAGCTTTAATCAAAAAGATACCATATAGTATTTCGGCCTGTCAACAGGAATTCTGAAAAAAAATCAGCGTTTTCTTTGCGCAGCCTTGATCACGGAACCGAGGCCAAATAAACCCAGACTCAAAAGGATAACTACTAAGCATATCCCCGATATGAGGGTATCCATCAAAAAGACAGCGGCATCTGTAAAGGAGGGGTCATAGTCCCAGTAGAATGAATTGCTTCGCATGGCCAGTTCCGAGGATTCCGTATAGCGAAAAAGGAAGCTAAAAATTATACCGAATATGCCGATTACTTGCAAATAGTAACCGCCTATTTGGCGACGCGGCCCTGGCGATGGCGGCGGCGGATCGGGCCGGTCCCGCCGTGTGATTACATCGAAATTGGCGGCGGTGAACGATTCTTTGCAGCTCCGGCATTTGACCGTCCTACCTTGGTAGGCGTCCGGTACCTCTTGAACGAATTGGCACTGGGGGCATCGGGTGCGCATGGCCAAAAAAGTAACAAACAGACAGGCGAAAGTCTATTTTTTTTTTTTCTAATTGCAGGTCCGCCGGCGCATGGGTTTAATACGTTCAGCGGCACGCTGTGACCAAAACGAACCAGCGAGGGGAAACCACAGCAGGGCAGCAAAACTGTCTTTGACAAGGAAGGTATGACTTATGGTATGCGGAAAGAGGTTCACTACACGAGAAGAATCAAAGAAGGAAATATGTCGCCAGGTTGAGAGGGAAGCCAAAATCAACCCTTTTGACTTGGCTTTTTGCTACGGAGCTGCAGAAGTGTTTCAGCGGCGCTTTGCCCAGCGGCGATGCGCTCCTCGACGATTTCTCGCACCAACTCAATGAAAGTGTTTGCATCGAGAGTTTGGTTCAATAGGCGCGCCTGCACCTCCTCGGGAAGTTCAACCCAAAGTTTGGCAGCGGCGGCTAAATTCGTTTTGACCTTTTGACCTCGCTTCCTTGCCTGCGAGCGGAACTTCTTTACGATGGTTACCGGCACTTTGCCTGCCAAATTAGCGCCACGTTCGGCATAAATCGCACTTTTTTTAATAGACATAACCCCCGTATAGCAATACAGTTGCGGTTTTGCCAAGTTATTATTCCTGATTATTCCTGATTTTTTCTGATTTTACTGTTGACTTTTGCCGAAGAAGACTTAGGATTCCGATTATGGATACAGAACACCGAATAAATACGCTTTCAGGAATAAGTAAATGATAGGTCGAACTATCAGTCTTAGGCTGGATGGTATCATTTGGGCCGCATTCGAATTGCACTGCCACAACAACGGCCACCGGAACAGCTCCGATGCCGTGCGCGCCCTTATCCGGGACCTGCCCGAATTCAAGATCATCCAGGCCGGGGCAAACGGCATGGGTGCTCCGAACGCGGGTGTCAAGGATAGCGCGAACCATAAAGCACCTGTTGATCATAGTGTAGAATCTCAGCCGACTGTCGGCTGAGTTTTTTATCAACCCCGGCAGGTACTGAGGGCCTGCCGGATGAAAATGACGGGAATCCTTCCCGAGGATATAAGGGTATGAAACAAGGCGAGTATAACAGGTGGGCAAATAAAATCAAGGCCAAAGTCCGGCAAAGGCTTCATTTTTTTGACCTCCTTGAACGGCCTTGCAGCGGGTTTACGGGTAGCCTGCTGCAGGCTGCTATTATCGTAACGATTATCTCGCTTTTCATTACTCTCTCCCGAAGCCGGGGCGCAGATGACAGAGCTGGCCCCGGCTTTTTTGATGCTCTCATAACCTTTTCTCCTGACGCGAGTCAGCGACTGTCCCCAGCAGTCGCTGACTCTGAGCATAACGGCCCTGGGGCCGAGCATAATACAAACCTCCAGATCGAAGGGCGAGGACGGCCCACCGTGGCGCCCTCGCCCGACACATTTGCAGAAACAGATCGGGCGGACGGCGGCTACGGCCACGGGGCTGCCGCCAGGGCCTTAGAGCAGATACTCGATACCGAATGTGTCCCGGAAGGAACAAGATAATGGACTACACACCTAAAATCGGCGAGGCGTTCAACGCATACCTCGACGGCAACCTGACGAACGGCTGCCCGTGCATTGCGACAGGGGCAAGGGACGGTTGGGTGTATGCGACGGATGTGGTGGGCGCCGAGCGGGTGTTCAACGTGAGGCAGTGGCGGTTCGAGAAGGTCGAGGGATTCTACTCGGCTGATGTCGCCGTTCTCAACAGGGCGGTCCACGCGGCGGTAGTCCTGGCCAAATCGGAAAAGACGGCCCGCAAAAAGTGCGGCCTGCGGTCGCGAGACTTTGCGGCGGTATCAAAGCCGAAACTTCATGCACTGAAACGGGCGCTGCGCAAAGTGGCGCCGAGAATGTTAGGGGCCGAGTGACATGGTGGCATACTCAGACTGGCGGCTGAAACTCGAACACGTGCCGGGGACCGTATGCCCCGAGTGCAACAAGCCCATGTACGGCATCTCGATCGAAGCCGGCCGGACCGATCGCTACGGCAGGACCACGCGGAGGTATTACGGCTTCTGCCTGCCCTGCGATGTAGGCTCATACGTCGAGCAGTTCCTCTTCGAAGGCAAGTGGCGCATCTACAGGTACCGCCAGTGGGTGATGAAGGACGACAACCCGGTCGCCATCGGCGGCTGGACCGTACTGAATGGCCTGCCCGACCCGGCGCCGATCGTCCTCGGACCGGGCGGCGATTACGACGAGGCGATAGAGCTATGACGAATGCGTGGGACATCATAGGCGGCTGCATAATCATGGCCTTTTTTTGTGCGCCGATATTAGCCTGTGTCGGTGTATATATTTACGCGGCGTGGAAGCTATTGCGATGATTGACTATATTGATGCGAAGAGGGCGGCGGAGCTGCTCGGTAAGAGTGGGAGGTATGTCGCCTGGCTGGCGAGCCGTGGCAAGCTGCCGGGGGCCAAGAAGGAAAACGGCCGCTGGCTGGTGCCGCGAAGCGCGCATCCGGCCCTGGCGGCGGATGTCCCCATCGAGGTAAAGGCGCTCGAGGGCCTGCCCGCTTCGAAGCGCGAACAGGCGATAAGGCGGCTCGGCATTATCAGCGACTTCGAGCGGTTCCGGGCGGCGGCGGAAAAAAACACAACTCGCAGCGAGGCGCTCGCGGTCTACGTTGCACGCAACGGCGACGTCCGGGGGCGCACACTTTACCGATGGCTCGAGCGCTTTCGTAACGAGGGGATCAGGGGCCTGGTCGATATGCGCGGCGGCGATGTCGGCTCGCAGATGATAAGCGATGACGCCTTCGAGCTGTTCAAGTCGATGTGGCTTACTGAACGGCGATTAAGCGTCAAGCTGTGCTGGCAGAACACCACTTTCGTGAACGCCGATGAGGAGCGGGGATGGACCATGCCGTCACTGCGCCAGATGCACCGCCTCATCGATGACCGCATACCGCTGGCCGTCCAGGTCCTGCACCGCGAGGGCCTGGCGGCTTACGAGGCCAAATGCGCACCGTACATCGAGGTCGATCCCGACAGCGTCGAGCCGGGCCAGGTGTGGGTCGGCGATCACAGCCAATTCAACTGCTGGATTCGCCATCGCCGGACCTGGATTCGGCCGTGGGTCACGGCGTGGGAAGACTATCGCAGCCGGGCGATCGTCGGCTATCGCATCAGCGCCGGGCCGAATCAGACTACCATCATGCTGGCCGCCAAACGCGCAATGGAAGAGCACGGCCCGCCTGAGACGGTCAAGGTCGATAACGGCAAGGACTACGATTCGGAGATGTGGACGGGAACCACCAAGGCCAGGCGGCGCAGGGTCCTCGCCAAAGGCTACCTCGATGAGCATACGGTCGCGGGTATCTACGCGATGCTCGGTATCGGGATATCCTTTTCGATAAAATACCATCCGCAGTCGAAGCCGCTCGAGCGGTTCTTCGACACCGCCGATCAGCAGTTTGTAAAGACGCTTCCGACCTATTGCGGCAAGGACACGCAGCGCCGGCCCGAGCAGCTCAACGATTACCTCAAAAGCGACAAGGCGATTCACGAGGCCCTCGATCTCGAGGGCCTCGAGGAATTGTTCGGAAAGTATATCGCCATCTACAACAACACCGCACACAGCGGGCGGGGCATGGAGGGGATGTCACCCAGTCAGGTGCTCGCATCGCGGAGCTCGCGGCGGGTCCTCGCCGATGGCGTGCTGGACCTCTTGATGCGGGTGTGGAGCGGCGAGCTGAAGGTCGGCAAGAACGGCGTCAGGTTCAAGGGCCTATGGTACGGCCAGTATAGCCCGGCGCTGTTCGCCCACCAGGGCAAGAAGGTCCGCCTCGCCTACGACCCGGATGACCTGCGGACGGTTCACGTTTACGATGCGACGACGTGGCGGCTGCTCGCTATGGCGGACCAGAACCAGCTCATCGCATACGGACGCCAGGTCGATGAGGATGCCCTGCGAAACGCGATGCGTCAAAAGGGCCGCGCCGTCAAGATCGCCCGCGCGTTCCGGGATTCATCCCTTACGGCCAATACGGATCTCGCTTCGCTCACCATGAAGGCAATGGCGGAGGCGGCGGCACCTTCGCCCGCCGCACAGGCGCCGACGCTGCGGCCGGTGCGAACGCCGCTGGACGGCCAGGTGAAAGAGGCAAAACGACAGCAGGCCGTGCGGGCGCTCAAACGCGCTGCCGGCGCCGAGAATATGAAGGTCGCCCTCGACATCGACTTTTCGGTCCTGGGCGGAAAAACAGAAACGGTGGACCTGGGGATTTTCAACAATGGCTGACGAGCATATTCTGCGCGGTTTGGAGCAGGATGCTCGACTGATAGAGGAAAGGATGCCCGACAAAATGACACAGCAGGCAATCATGGACGTGGCTCTCAGGGTCAAGGACCTGCTCGGCAAGGAAGGGTGGTCCCTGCGGCAGATCGCCGAGATGGTGGGCGTCAGCCGCTCGACCATCAGCCTCTTTTTGGCAGGCAAATACAAGGGTGATTCGAAGGGGCTGGCTGCCAAGCTCCACCAGCTCATGGAGTCGGTTGCCCGCCGCAAAAGAAAGCCGCACGGCGAGGCCTTTGTCGAGACGGCCGTCGCCAAGCGGATTTTCACGGTCATCGCAGAGACTGATGCCTTCAGCGATGAGCAGGAGGGCAAGATCGGGATCATCATCGGCGACGGCGGGCACGGCAAGAGCCACTGCCTCCGCCGATACGCGGAGGTCAACAAGAACACCATTTATGTCGAGCTGGACGATGCGACTACGACGACGCTGATGTTTTCGGAGATCGCCCGCAAGCTGGGCCTCGATGGGAGCGGTTCGAGGGCGGCACTGAAGGAACGGCTCGTCGAGAACTTGCAGAACAGGCACCTGATCGTGATACTCGATGAGGCTTCGCACCTCTCGGTCGCGAAGCTCAACCTGCTGCGCCAGGTAATCGTTATCAAGGCACGATGTCCGCTGATTCTCTCGGGTAATCGGTATCTCGTAAATACGGTGATGCAGCCGACCACCAGGCGGGGCTGCGAATCGCTGGACCAGTTTGTGTCTCGGCTTATGTGTATTCTCGACCTCGATGCAAAGGCGTCCGATCCCGGTGCCGGGCTGTACACCGGAGAGGATATCCGCAGGCTTTACGAGTTCGGCGGCCTGAAACTGACCGGCGACGCCGTCGCGACGCTTCGCAGGATCGCAAAGACGCCCAGGTCGGGCAGGCTGCGGACGTGCAGTCATATCATCGCGGCATGTCACCGCAGCACGAAGGTCAGGAAGGCGGGGGCCATAGATACGATGTACATTCTCTCGGCCATCGAGCAGCTCAGTCTGCCCGTCAAGGTCTGGCTGCCGGTCCATACCGACGCGGCGGGCGAGGAGGCCGAACAACAGGAGGCCGTGAAGGCGGGATAAATTAAGGATGGAAAATGATGGGTGTGGTCCGGTAAGGCGTGGTGATGCTCGGCGATGCTTGGTACGGCGTGCTGAGGCAAGGCAGGGATTTTTGGAATTATGAGATACGAAACTAAAAACAAGGCAAGGCACGGTTAGGTGCGGCGATGCTTGGTACGGCGTGCTGAGGCAAGGCAGGGATTTTTGGAATTATGAGATACGAAATTAAAAATAGGGCAAGGCGTGGTGAGCCCAGGCATGGCGAGGTCGGGTATGGATTTTATTAGCCACATTAACCACATATTGTAAGGAGTGCAAAAAATGAAGGCGGCACAGGTAAGGATCAAGGGCGTGACGGCGTTGCTGATGCACAGGTTCCCGCTGGAGCCGGTGGAGGCAATCGACAAGAAGAGCAAGGAAGAGCAGGCGAAGATCGCGGCATACATCGATCCCGAGACCGACGAGCTCTACATCCCCGGCGTTGCGGTCCAGCGGGCGCTCGTGAACGCTGCGACGTATTCGAAGGGCAAGGGTCGGGCGTCCCTGCAAAAAACCGCCGCCGCATGCCTGATGGTTGCGCCGGAGCGGATCTCGCTGGGGACGAAGGTCTACGCGATCGATTCGCGGGCCGTTGTGGTGCCGGCGACAAAAGGCAGGATTATCAGGCATCGGCCCCGACTCGATAACTGGCAGTGCAAGTTCGAGATCGAATTCGACGAGGTCCTGCTCAGCGAGGAGCAGGTGTACAAGATCGTAAACGATGCGGCTACACGGGTCGGACTGCTGGATTTCAGGCCGGAGCACAAGGGTGCCTTCGGCAGGTTCATGGTAACGCAGTGGGAAGTGAACGGTAATGGAGCAAATCGCTGACAACAAGCTTGAGTGGCATCTGGATGTCCCCGTGTGCAGGACGCTACGCGGCTTGGCGATTCACCTTTCGCTGATAGGCCTGGGCGAGGTCCAGCGGCTGTGCTACGAGCTCCGCTGCGAGGGCCTCATCGAGCTGACAAAACAGATGTGGGCGATGGAAAAGAACAGGAGGCGGAAAAGTGCCTAAGAACGAAACAATATGCCCGAAATGCGGCACCAGCAGATACCGCTGCGTCAGATTAAGCGGCAGCGAGGGCAGGGTGACATGATTCACAGACTAAAACGCAAATCCAGTTTTATCGTCGTCGTGCTCAGGTCCCTGAGGCACGGCGGGTGTGTTCGTTGTGGCGAGCGGATTTCTTCGCTCACAGAGTCGTATAACCACTGGACGCGAGAATTAGGAAAGACGAGAGAAGATGGACTGCCAATCTGCCAATAGACGTGAATGGCATCTGGATGTGCCGGTGTGCAGGACGCTCGGCGGCCTGACCAGGCACCTGTCGCTGATCGGCATGCGAGAGGTCCAGCGGCTCTGCTACGAGCTCCGCTGCGACGGCCTGATCTCGCTGACAAAAAAGATGTGGGCAATGATCAAACACAAAAAGAAAGCGAGGGCTGCGGCATGAAGGCGTTGTCACTGCATCAGCCCTGGGCAAGCATGATCTCTGATGGTCGCAAGACCATTGAGACGCGTATATGGAGAACCAATTACCGGAGCGAAAAAGGAGAATGTGTCACGGGCGTAGTGTGCTGCGGCAGCGGCAGGAAATACAAGCATTGCATAGATACATGTTGCCTTATGCCAGAGGAGGCGGCGAGTGCCACTTAACAATCAACAAATCAAATTGCTTCAAACTGCCGTGCGGGCGGCGGGGCTTCGTGCGAAGGGCCGCGAGGAGCGATACCGCCTGCTGCTCCGCCAGTACAGACAATCGGACGGCAGCGCCGTGACATCATGCAAGCAGCTAAGCAACTCTCAGCTCGGGGACCTGCTCGCTATCTGCGAGGCGCACGGCTTCCGGATGCCCGGCAAGGCCGAGGACCACTTCCGTCGCAAGGTCCGGTCCTCGCGGTGGAGCAGCTACGCCCAGCGAGAGGCCATAAAGCACCTGGCGGGCGATCTCGGGATCGATGTTCAGCAGCTCGGCAAGTTCGTTAGTCGTATGACGAAGGGCAATAAACGGGGGATTGTCTCGCTCACGAAGGCCGAGGCGTACAACATCATCGAGGGGCTCAAGGCCATGTTCGGCAGAGGGCGAGGCAAACACTACAACGATCTGAATGAGATTAAAGAAGACACGGAGGCTTCGCATGGCTGAGAAATCCACGATATGCGGCGGATGCGGAGTGACCCGGATAGATGGTCCCGGCCTTTGCAGTCGATGCGCGGAGAGGGTCCATCAGGAGCTGTGGCGTGCGTTCAATGCAAGGTTCTGGGACTGCCTGCTGGGGCGATTTGGAGGGGAAATTAAGGAGGCCACGGATGGCAAGAGTCAAATCGGATAAGGCAAACCTGATTCAGGTCCGCGACTGGCAGCAGGCGGACGATCTGATCCACGATATCGGCCAATTCGGTATAGCGATCACGCAGTTTGAGGCCAAAGCCAAACAAAAGATCGACGGCATCAAGGCGGATATGGCTTCGCAGGTCAAAAGCTGCCAGGATGGGATCGACCTGTACATGCGCAGCCTCGAGGCCTTCGCTACGGCCCACGCCGATGAGTTTGAAAAGCAGCGAAGCCGCAAGCTCAACTTCGGCGTTATCGGCTGGCGAAAGAGCACGGCAATCAGGGTCGGCAAAAAGACGCTCGATCTGATCCGCGAGAAACTCTCGGCAGCAAAGGCAAAGGTCTGTATTCGCACCAAAGAATCTATTGACAGGGATGCCCTGGCTAAACTCACGGACGATGAACTGGCCGGGATCAAGGCTCGGCGGGAAATCAGGGATGTATTTTTCGTCGAGCCTGATATTCCAAAGGCTGCAAAGTATTAAGAAAGGAAAACAGTATGACCAACAAGAAGGAAGACATCAAGGGGACGGCAGATATCCAGCCGCCCGAAACCAAGGGCCAGACGCCGCCGCCCAAGACTGAGGTGATGAGGCTCGATGTCACGCTCGTGCGCGTCGGGCTCAATGCCTACGACGTGCTCGAGGGCGGCCTGCCGCTCGTCTGCGAGTGCGGCAGGCCCGTGCAGGCAGCACTGCACAATAAGAGCGTCGAGAAGCCGCTGAAGCCATGCGGCCTCGTGCGCATAGTAAAATGACAAAACCGGTCATAACAACCGATGAGCAGGCGCGGTGCCTGCGGATGTTAGAGTCGGCGGCGGTCCCGATGACGGCCGTCGACCTGGCAGTCCGGCTGAATCTGTCCGGCAGCCGCGAGACGCAGCGTCGCCGCGTGCGGGCGATCATCGAGCAGCTCCGCGAATCGGGCTGCCACGTGGTCGCGACGCTGCAGCAGGGGTACTGGCTCAGCTCAGATGAGGAGCTATGGCGTGATTACCTCGAGGGCCGGCAGATCGACGCCAAGCGGATATTAGCTGAGACGCACCGCCGCAAGAAAGAATCGGCCCGCCGCCGCCAGGGCGTCCTGTTCGATATGCGCGTACCGGCCGGATGTGCAAGAATAGGAGTATGCTGAATGGGTGCGTATCGCGGCAACGTTGACAAGGTGATGGCTGACGCCAAAGAGATCGCCCGGCGTCTGCGCACTACGGATGTGACGCTTCCCCAATTGATGGGTGAGTACCAATGCGCCTATCCTTCTTTGATGCGGGCTATCCGGAACTATATCAGCAGTGAGGAATGGCGGCAAATCAAGCGAGGCAAGCTCCTCAAGTGGGGAGCGGGCACGCGATTCAGAAAAGGGCATCCGAGCTGGAACAAACTGAAGACAGGAATGCATCTATCCCCCGCGTCCGAGTTCAAGAAGGGCTGCGTGGCGATCAACGTGCAGCCGACATGCACTGTGAGGATTCGCAACGATAAAAGCGGCAGGCAATTTCGCTTCATCAAGATTGCCGACAACCGACGGCCGGGCGACTGGATTCCATACGCCCGGTACGTGTGGCAGCAGGCGAAGGGGCCCATACCGGCAGGGCGTCTGGTTGTCCACTTAGTACCGTGTGCGAGGGACCATTTCCGCAATTGCGGGGAACTCGCGGCAAGAAAAAGAATGAGCCAGGATAAGGAAAGGGAGATTTTATGGCAGTTGAAATCGTGAAGATCAATCTGAATGCCTCGGACAGGATGCGGCTGGATCAGCAGATCAACGATCGGATGGCGGCCCTGGGGTATCTGCGCAACGATTACAATCAGCTCGGTTTGGGGTTCAGCCTGCCCGCAAACTGGCCGGCCGATACGAGCTGCGAGATCACGCTGGCCCAGCTTGTTGTGGTTGCGGTCAAGCTGAGTATGGAGATAGAGATCGCGGACCTGAATTTGGGTCCCTGGCATTAAACCATGGGCGAGAAAGCAGAGGATTATGAGGTCGGCGAACGGGCGGCGATTCGAGAGCTTGATGGCGGCTGTGAGGCGGCGAAGGCGGAGCAGTTGGCCGCCGACGATCTCAGAGGCCGGCGGTCTCGTGAATCTATGGCTGAGCTGCAGGCCGCGCGGGACAAACTCGGCGATAGGCTGCGGGCCATGCACGCCGGCGAGGAAAAAGACAATCTGTTCGCCCAGTGGACTGAACTGTCGCAGGCGATAATCGAATTCAGAAAGGAATCGTAAAATGGCTATGGACGGCGGCTATCCCCAAGAGGCCGACATCGATGATTATTTGTCGGATCGCGGACTCGAACTGATTAGCGAGAATTGCGCAAACTCCATCGGAGAGTACAAGCAATATACTTGGGGCATCTTGAACGCCTTAGACTGGGCGGGCGCTCTCGGCGTCTGGTGCCCATCGCCCACGACGTTCAATGTGCGCGGCGGCAAGTACCTGTACAGGGGGGCGGTCAAGGCGTACACCCCCGGCAGCGCCGTCAACCCGACCGACAACGATACGACCTATATCTGGCTGAATGATGATAATACGATCGGCTCGGCGATCGACGGCGCTGGCTGGCCCTCTGCTGAGCATATAAAGCTCGCCGAGATCGACGTCGATTCCGATGGATTGATTACCGAGGTCAGGGACCTGCGGGGCGAAACATTCCTGCGCGTGGTGGGCAATCTCGACGGCACCCATTTGGCGAATATCAGTGCGAACGGCGGTGTGTCTTTTATTCTGACCGCGACGCTGACGGCGGGCAGCACCGTCCAGATCCATAACGCAGATGCCCCGTTCAAGTACCGGATTCTCGATGCCTGGTCCGTTGCAGCCAGCGCCGATGCCGGGACGTGGAAGCTGACGGATGGGACGAACGATCTCACGGATGTCGTCGCCGTGACGGCGACAGACAAAACCATCGACCGCGCCGGGACCATCGACGATACGTACCACGAGATCGCGGCCTCGGGCTCGCTCAGTGTGGTAGGCGATGGCGCCAACGCCGACTGCGTGGTCTATATTTTGTGTGCGAGGGTAAGCTGATAAGAGGAGTTACGCATGGTTGCAGATTCGAAAAAATGTCAGACGCTTATTAACATCGTGGGCGAGTCGGTGACGGAGCTAAAGCGGCTGGCGACCCGGCTGAAGGCGTGCAGGACGGCATACCAGACGCAGGGTGTCGATCCGACTGGCACGCCGCTTGATGGCAATATCCCGGCAATTTCCAACTGGATTGATAACGTCGATGCGGTGGCGAACAGCGCGGTTGCCAACGGGTTCGTCGATGCCATCGTGCCGACGCACAAAAACAATGCTTTGGGAGGGCTGTAATAATGGCTCATAAGACGTTACTTTTATTCCCGGCAAATTCGATAATTGGCGATGAAAATGAGCAGCTCGAGGCGGGCGATGCGCCTGCGCCGCCGAGCAGCTTCATTGGCCGGCCGGTCCTTACCTTCAACGACACGGCAGAGGAGGCGGCGGTAACGCCGGAAGTGGTTATGCCCCAGGGCACTGGAGGTTACGGGGGTGGGACGCTGAAGGCCGACATACATTACTTCACGGACGGCGGGACGGGTAATCTCGATTGGGAGGTCTGTGTCGAAGCGACGACGCCCGACGTCGATCTTTTGAACATGGAGGCGGCAAGCGGATGGGATTCGGCCAACGCCTTTACCGATGCCGTCGCGGGCGTGCAGCCATATCCTCGCGTGGCAACGGTGACGCTGGCGAATAAGGACGGGGTCGCGGCGGGCGATATTGTAAGGTTCGGAATACGCCGAGACGCCGATGATGGGACAAACGACACGGTTGTCGGCGATGTGCGCCTCATGGCAGTCGAGATATGGGAGGATGCCTGATGAGCCGATTGTTCGACGATGCTGCCTCTGACCGTTTATTGACTACGAGTACGCCCGTAACTGCGCCACCATTTACAATGGCAGTATGGTTTAACACTGATGCACTGCAAGTTCAGACGGTATTTGGAATTGTTGACAGTGGAGGGAATGCCGATTATTGGTGTGTAGGCATTAACGCTTCAAATCAGGCATATCTAACTATCTATGATAACGGTCCTATTTATGCTGTTTCGACTAAGGCATATTCGATAAATACTTGGCATCACTTTTGTGCCACAATCACGAATGATACTACCAGGCAAGTATATCTTGATGGCGGCAATCCAGACCCTTCTCCGCCAGTGAACAACATGTCCCCGGACGGTGCGGATCGTATAGGTATTGGTGTTTTGGCAAGAGCGGCGTTGACGGGATATTTTTCTGGTTGCATAGCAGAAGCCGCAATTTGGAACATGATTCTAAGCGCCCGGGAAATAGCCGCGCTCGGCAATAAAGGTTTCTCACCGCTGCTGGTTAGACCCGAAAGCCTGGTCGGATACTGGCCGCTCTTAAAAAGCCTGCGCGATAAATTGGGTATATATGACTTGACTGCGGTGGGAACGGTCGAATCTGAGCATTGTCGCGTCGTTTATCCCGCATCGCCGCTTGTCTTTAACCACCTTGCCGCCGGCGGCAATATGGCGGTTCTGGCGCAGCACTACAAAAAGATGAGGGTCGCGTAGATGGAGTTCATCAAGCAATCAACAGCCGTTACCAAAAAGATGGGGCCGTTCGTCGATGACACCGACGGCAAGACGGCGGAGACCGGCCTTACCATAACCCAGGCCGATATTCGCTTGTCGAAAAACGGCGGCGATTTTGCACAGACTCACAATGCGGCGGGCGCTACGCATGATGAGAACGGATACTACGGCGTCCCCCTCGACACAACGGACACCGACACGCTCGGCTCGCTGCGTGTTGCAATATACGAGTCGGGCGCCCTGCCGGTCTGGCAGGACTTTATGGTTGTGCCGGCGCATGTTTATGATTGGCTCTTCGGCGATGATGGCATTTACGAGCTCGCTGCGAAATCGCTCGTGAACAAGGCGATTCAGACCAAGGCCACCGGCGCCGTGGTCTATTACGATGATGATGGCCTGACGCCGATCCTGACTCACACGCCAACGGACGGAGAATCCACGATCACGAGGACGCCAGGCTGATGGAGACGAGGTTCTACAAAGACGCACTTTTTTCCGGCATGACCGCCAACGCCTTCAAGCTGGGGACCGTTCTTACGCTCGGCTGGTTCTGGATACGGACCGCCGGATGTCACCTTGTCTATCGCGGCCAGGATGGTGACATCGACTACGACACAATCCAGGCGGTGATGGAGCTGGAGGATGCGCAGGTATCGATCCCGAACCAGAACCTGCCGGCCGGTACGATCTGGCATTACATCCGCCGCCAGGCGAGCCACTGTGGCCTCGAGAGCAATGACTCGCCGGCCTGCATTCTCCTGATTGACTCCAGCGGTGACATGATCGGCCTGTCGCCGAATCGCCCGCTCATACTCCGAGCCGAGCAGATTGCCGGCGGCAAGATTCGGCTGCGATGGCGTTACACGCCGATCACCGAGGAGATAACGCCGACCGGGTTCAGGATTTACATCAATTCCGGCTCCGGCTTTGACTGGGACAATCCTACCGGGACGGTCGATTACAACCGGGGCGGCCGTGGCGAGTTCGAATGGACAAGCGACGCGCTGACGCACGGCCAGCGATACCGCTTTTGCGTCCGCAGTTACACAGTTGGCGCCGGCGAGTCGCAAAACACGGACTACGTCGCGGCGGTCGCCGACGCCGTCGGGCCGGAGGCCGTAACCGGCCTGATCGCATCCTGGAAGGAGACGTGATGGGCATCAGCGAGACGATGCGCAAGTCGGATTTTTTCGGGCGTGCTGCGCAGAGGGAGTCGCTGCACGGTCCCGAGATAGTCCAGCAGGGCAACCTCGCCCGCCCCGCCGCCGGCGGCACGCCGTTTATTCGATATTTTTACAAGGTCATTAACAAAGATACTGCATGGGGGCGGTACCTCTGCTGGCCGCAACGCATCAACTGGACCAAAACCTATGAAGCAGCCAGCGGTGTCCGCTTCCTGGACAATCCCGGCTATACAACCTGGAATGGCAGTACGACATATAATACCGGTGATTGTGTAATCAATGGCGAGGAAGTCTATCGTTCCTTGCAGGATGGCAATCTGAATCACGAGCCGCCGAGCGCCGAATGGTGGGAGGTTGCCAGCGTTCGCATCTGGAACACGCGGGAGAACAATTTCTCATCCTCGCCGGATTGCCCCTGGGCCCTGGGCAAGCTCGATATTATGGAGGCGTGGGTATCGGATCAGCATAACGGGGATGCTGAACAAGGGCAGAATGATATATGGGTCGGCGTGCCTCTTGTGCCGGAGGTGCGGCGGTTCAAAGTTACCGAGGATGCCCCGAGCGATGACCACCTTACCTGCAACATGATTCTCAATGACGGGGATGAGGCAGTGGATGGGGAGCTCGGCTACGGGGTCGAGGTCTATACCAACATATCGAGCGGCTCTGCCCTCGATCTCTGTGCCCGCTATCTCAAAAGCGGCGACTACATAGCGGCGCGAAACATCCGGGGTAAATGGATTGCGACCGAAGGCTTCAACGAGTGGATGGACTGTGACTGTTATCTGGCACAGTAGCGTGGTGAGTTAAATGGTTTTGAGACGGAAGGTACAATTCGACCCGGCCAGCGGCCGGTTGCAATTTGACCCGGACACCGGGAAGATTTTGCTTTACAATCCTATCGGCTACAGCGGAGTTGGGGCCGGTTGCTGCGGAGAGGACACAACCCCGAAACGGCTCATAGTGACTCTTACCGGCCTTCAGGATTGTGATTGTATCGCCTCTCCATATAGTTGGGCAAGTGGAAAATCTATCGGCGTTGCGGCTACGCTGAATGACATTCCGTGGGTTGTTAAGCAAGTAGGCAGCGGGGCGTCGGCGTGTACTTGGAGTGGTCTATTTGGTGGTGATTTTGGAATGGAGAAGTATTGGAGTAACACCTATAATTGCGATAATCCTTTAAGTTTTATTGAATATCCCTTCAACCAGCTTCTTGTTCATGTGGTATTGGACACAGTTGCAAAGGATTTGGATGTATATTTCCAGTTATCACCAGTGGCTCCCGGTGGTCGTCACAAGCCATTTTGGTTCTCCACGATTTATCATGCCGGAAGCTGCGAATACCCTGACGAGATCAATGATTGTCTGAACATCGTGGGTACACTGAATAACGCTCACGACCATTGCGTGTATGCAAATTGGATGCAGTATGGTGGCACCGTGACGATAGAGGAGGTGGAGTAATGGGCTGCTGCGGCAAGGCAAGAACGCTGAAGCATATTGGGGTGGGCCATATTAAGGTGGCGTTGGGTATTCCGGATAGGTGGTCAGCCGAGCGGCTGAGAATTTGTGAAGATTGTGATGAGAAAACTTACTTGTCCGGGGCGGAGTATCGGGCGTGGCTGGCAGGCTACCCCATCGAAATCATCGAATTCCTTGATGAGCTTGAGAAACTTCCCCCGCTGCCCAAGTATGCCAACGATGACAGCCGGAGGTTGTTGTGCTGTTCCATCTGCAAGTGTCCGGTCCTACAAAAAGCGGCCGTAAAACGAGAGGTATGTCCCCTCGCGAAATGGCCCATAAAAGGCGATTAACCATCTGTTAATCGGCGGTGAAACGGGTGGTTCTGATGGGCCTGCAGACTGTTTTTTGGAGGAATATAAAAAAAATTAAGAACGGCAGAATTTTTGTGATTTTCTCGAAATAGTTGTAAATTGTTGCCTACCTGGGCTGGATAATTGGCCTACGTGCCCCACCTTACCTATATTATCTGTGCCATCTTCTGGCACGGATTGCCATTTAGCGTGGCACACTACAGCGGTGGTCATCTTCCATGCGCACACCGACCATATAAGCTATTATCCGCTCAGGGTCCTCGAAGA
>Ga0307377_10003444_pt1 | contig 17869 bp, 19 predicted proteins | sample TR3MG_FD_202535 | JGI IMG/M metagenome (GOLD analysis project Ga0307377, IMG submission 202535) | Soil microbial communities from Risofladan, Vaasa, Finland - TR-3 | ecosystem: Environmental > Terrestrial > Soil > Coastal area > Acid sulfate soil | place: Finland: Risofladan, Vaasa | collected... | reverse complement strand
AGTAGCCCCCTCCTGAAGTCTAGCGCCCAACAACGTGGTTGCCCTGGCTGAGCCAAACCTCGTCTGCTGACAGGACCGACAGGTTGCTGATATCGACCGTGCCTGTGTCAAGTACCTCAGTCCACACACCCCCTGGCAGTTTGCGCCAGAGATCGTCGCCGGAGAACGTGTCGTCGACTGCCGCAAACAGCGTACCGTCGGGAGCAGCTCGGACAGAGCGCGCCCTGTATCGCTCGGGGGTAGTCGGATGCTCCCATTCCTGCGCCCAAGACCCCCCATCTTTTATAAGGATCTCGGAGCCCGCCCCCCCTGGAGGGAATCCGATAGTCGAAGAAAGTGCCCCGTAAATGGCCATTAGACGATGGTAAGGTTACCCGAGACGAGTCTCGCGATGGCGTTCTCAGCCACAACGAAATTCTCCGTCGGCGCCGTGAATTCGATATCGTACATCCCCGCGATTGACATCGAGCGCTCGCGCAGCTCGTTGAGAATGACGTCCTCGCCGATACCGAGCGCGTTGACGTAAGCGCTGATGGCCGCAGCCACCGACGTCGCCACGTCCGTCTGACTGAACTCCTGAAGCACGGTGATGTTGGCCGTGACAATCTGCTGATTGGTTGACGGAGCTAGGACGCGCACAAGCACACCGGCCGCGCGATAGCCGGGGAAGTTTGACCGGTCGCCCGCGTCCCCGTCGATGACCTTTTGCACGAGCTGAATGAGCCCGGTGAAGTTGGAGTAGTCGGCCGTTACCGCGTCTGCGGCCGTCAGGCCCGTCGGATAGTTGGCCGGCAGGAAGTTGATCTGACCTGAAGCCGGGTTGAGCGTGTAGTCGACGCCCTCGACCTGCAAGCCCGCGTTGACGTAGAGCGCAAACGCCGCCTCGATCTTGATCGGCTTGTCGGGCAGAAAGAGGAAAGTCTCTCCGCCGACCGCCGACGCGAGCACCGTGATGCCTACCTCGACGTTGGGGGTGTCTTCAGCCGTGCCCGAGCCGTCGTCGATGTACACCGTAACCGTGGCAGGGTTGAGCGGGTTCTCGACCACGTTGGCGAACAGAACGATCTTGCTTGTGGCCGTGTCCTCGGTCCCCAGCGCAGCGCTCTCCAGCCCGGCCGGATGCGAGCGGGCCAGGCCTTTGATCTGATTCTTGAGCCGCTGACGGTAGGCGTCGTCGCTCTCAAGGTCGGTTCCGTTGGTCAGTGCCGCCGGGTTGTTGACCGAGTCAACGCCGCTGGGCTTGACCACGAAGCCGGTGATGGTCGACACGTCCACGTTGCCGGCCGTGCCCGAGACTGACGCGGCCACGTCGACATTGTTGGACGTGCTGAACGTGTCCAGAATCGTGCCTTCCTCGGTCGTGACGAACGTGATGGCCGCCGCAGCTCCGTCGGCCAGAACCTGGATCTGTGTGCCGATTGGAATCGTGATCGTGCCGGCCGTGCCAACGCGACTGAAGATAACTTCGCCCGTCGCCTTGGCCGCCGAGCTGCGTGAGATGAGCGCCGGGTTGAATTCCTTTGCTCGCTCGTCAAGGTCGTTGCCGATGGCCTTGTTGATGTCAAACAAGTCGAGCAGGTTGAGCATCTGGAAGTAGGCGTCATCGTCCTCGCGCGCCGCCGCGGCGAGAACCTGTTTGACGTCGGAGCCGTCTGCCAGGTCGTTTAGGTCCGTCCTCGCGACCACGCGATTGACCATCCGTTCCAGAATCTGCTCTTGGGTTTTGATGACGAGCTGGCCCATCGGGTTCTCCTAAGTCAACTGCCTGGAAATGGTGCGTGCGCTGGTGAAGCCGATTGGCTGCACTGAGGCCTCAAGCTCTATCCGGTCTTCTACGGCTACAAAGCGCATCGCCATAAGCCGACTGATCCGCTTGTCGGCCAGGAGCTGGCGCCGCGCCTCGAATCTCGCGTTTGTGAAGTCGTCGCCGGACGTCCTGCCACCGACCAGCCGCGGCAAGCCGTACTGCGGGTAGAGGATGTTGTGCCCCTTCTCGGTCCGCAGCCGAGCGCCGATGGCCTGGCTCAAGTTGTCCACGCCTCGAATGTTGCGGACGTCTACCGAGCCGCCGGCCGTGTCAATGGCCCATCCGTAGGTGTTCTTGTCGATCCTCACCGACTCGAAATCGACGCCGAGCAAGCTCGCGGCCTGGCTGTCCTTCAGGCTCGCCGCGCCCGTGGTCAGCGTGTCCGGGTTGGTCAGCGTCTCACTCACCGGAATGATGATCGTGTCGCCGGGCTGGATCGTTCCTGGCAGCCGGGGACCGGTCGTAATGTACGGGGCCTTGAGCTGGTTGGCGATGACCAGTGCGCCCCAGTCGCGCGCATCGCCCATGTACTTCGCCGCCAACGATTGCAGCGTGTCCCCCTGGCCAATCACACGCTCCTCAAAGCCGCGGAAGCGTCCGGGCTGTAGTCTGGCCTTCGACTTGATCGGGTCGCGCCTGCCGCGCCTCACGTCGCCTGCGCGGAGCGCGCCGAACGCTTTGACAACGCTCATACGCCCGAGCCCGGCTTCGGCCTCTTGGGAGAGCTGGAAAGCGCTCGTGTCGCGGAGCACGTCTTGGCCTTCCTGATGGCCGTCGGTCAAACGCTCGTACTTGCGGCCGACCTCATCGAACTTCTCGCGGAAGTGATCACGCGAGGCCACGACCAGGCGGTCGAGCCCGTCGGCGATTTCCTTGAGGCTCTGCCCAACGTCGGCCGGGAAGCTAGCCACTGTCGCCGCCAAGTTGGCCGCGCTCTCGACCAGCTCGGCCGTCGCGTTGATGAAGGCCTTCGGGATATCGAGAAACTTCTTGGCCCCGTTGACCAAATCAGTCGCTGCATTGAGGATGCCGCTGACGTCGTCGATTATGCCCGCGATGCCCGTGACGAAGCGCCGCACGTCGTCGATGGCCGCTGTGATGTCATCGACCGCGGCCTGCACGCCCTGGATAGCGTTGCGGACCTTGGCGATGGTGTTCTTCATGCCCTGGAGCAGCCCCTCATCGGGACTGGGAACGGTGATGTCCGTCTCGGTGGCCGGGCCGACCACGGCGAGCCGGATGTTGTAGCGGTAGGTCACGCGCTCGCTGGAGCCGGAGCGTGTCAAGGCGAACTCGCGCGGAACGACCTTCAGGTGCAGCTCGTCTTTGGTCGAATGAAATTCCATCCAAGACTTCGATGCGGTCTTCGGGTTCTTCTTGAGAGCCGAGTAGCCGTCGAAGCACCGACCGAACAGCCGCCAGAAGTGCATCTGTCCCGAGACGCCTTGTAGGTTGGCCGCTTTGTTGAGGGACGAAATGCCGGCGTCTAACAGGCTAGTGAAGTCGCCGTCTCCGGCCGCGAAGCTCGTGTCGATTGTGTCGCGGATCTTGAAACCCGTCGTGCCTGACAACGTGATCTCGCCGATGACGATGCCGTCTTCTTCGGCGACAATGCCCCCCTCTTGCAGCGGAGTCAGCTCGGCAGCAAACGGCAGCGTGTAGTCGAAGCGATCCGGGTTAATGACCAGCGGGAACTGCGCCCGGCTCTCCAGCGGAGAAATCGGCCCTTCGCCTGGGGGACCATGCACCACGAACACATAGCTTCCCTTCTTGGCGTAGTTGGTGTCGCCCGTGGTTTGCTTGCGTGTCTCCTCTCGGATGACGTCGATGATCGATGCGGCCATCAGCCCACCTTGACCTTGCTGCTAAGCCAGGCCGACTTGAGATTATTGAAGCCCTTCACAAGTGCCGTGGCTAGGATTGGCGACGTTGAGAAACCTGCCAGCCCATTGAGAACAGCAATCAGGGCCGAAGCGAACAAGTCGCCTTTGACCACCGCTTCGCCCGCCCCGTTGCCCAGCTCGACGTCATCGCTCAGCAGCTTGACCGCGACGCCGCTGACCGAGACGGTACCGCCGCTCGCAACCTCGGTACCGCTGGAGCCGAGCACCTCAGCCGCTCCGCCGGTCGCGTCGATGGTGAAGTTTCCTTCTTTGTCCCAGGCCATCAGCACGCCGTTGTGGCGGATGCGCCGAACGTGGCCGTCAGCCGCCACTGGGCGGTAGTTGGTGTTGGGGTGAGCCACCGTGAACGGCAGGATGACGGCCTGATTAGGGTCGTTGTCGAGGAAGCCGATCAGCACATGGTCGCCGTCGAGCTTCTCCGCGCTGGTCGGCTGCGCCGTCCCTGGACCGTGAAGCGCACCGCCGGTGATGTCCTGACGAGCTGCTCGCGGCGTGTAAATGTCGTAGTCCCACAGGCCCAGCGTGCGCTGGAGCACGGGTACGCGGGGGATTTCTCGGCTCATCCGGCCGTAGGTCCGCACGTCGCAGACCACAGACTTCTGCTCCAATTTAATCCGGCCGCCGGCTGTGTCTTCGTCGGCGTAGTAGGTCGCCAGCACGACCGCTCGGGTGATCAGCCCCGACATACTCGCCAAGTCGTGATGCTGGGCCATCGGCTTGGTTTTGACGCCAGCCTGGAGCACGTTGCCCTCGGCCGTGTGCATCGTCTCGTAGCCGGTAGCGCGCGACATCAGAAGGTCTCCGAGTACAGGCCTGAGAGCTTGTTTGTGGCGTTGAACAGCTCCTCATCCGAGCCGCGGAAGCCCCGCGTCACGATGAGCGATGTCCGCCCCTGCGCGCCGGACGTCTGTGTCGGGGCCTGGTACTGAAGATCAACGCCCTCGACGTATAGCTGCATGTCTTCTTTCGGGTCGGAGCCGGCCAGGATGACCCGATGCCCGATGCGGATCTCAGGCAGCAGCGTCTTGATTCCAATCGAGCCCTGGTAGAGATGAGGGTTGGGCGCGTACCAGTCGACCAAAAGCTGAAGCCAGGCGGAGCGCTCGGCGAACCACGCCTGGAGCCCTGCTTCTGAGTCAGAAAAGAATCGTGTCGTCTGCGAGAAAGCCCGCAGACCGTGGGTAAAAATACCAGCCTTGTGCCACTGGGGACGCGAGAAAGCCCCTTGTTCCTCACCGGTGGCGATGCCGAAGTCGGCGAGCAGCTCGAACAAGTTGAACCTCTGGTCGCCGCTGCGCCCCAGGTCGATGGTGTCGCAAAGCCAAGTCGGAATCGTCCAGGTCGGCAAGCTGAACCACATAGCGTCTTTTTTGGCGGCCACCGTTGGGAACGGGCGCTCACGGATAATGGCCCCCATCGTGCCGAACTGCTCATTGCCCGACTCTATCAACCGCTGCACGCCGATGCCCTGACTGTCGACTTTCAGCTCGGCGCCTGTCGGGATCCGGCCTTCTTCGACCACGTTGGTCCCCAGGAACCGATTGAGGCCGTGCTTGGGCAAGAAAGCAGCCGGAGGTAACAGGTCGTACCAATACTCGTTGAGCAGCGGGTTGGTCCACTGGCTGAGTGTCTGGTGAAGGGTTTGCTCACCTACGGCCCAGAGCTGAGGCTCGTTGTAGTAGGCCCCCCGCAGCCCCTCGCGGCCCGGCTCAGCGTTGAAGGTCACAACCTTGAGCAGATCGAACAGCTTCTTGCCTTCGCCCAAAACGTCTTCGAGCGCCTGGGGGAGAATCCACTGCCCGCTCGGGACACCCGCCCCTTCGGACCCCTGAAAGGTCCCCTTGATCAGCGACGCAAACAGCTCGTCAGGCCGACCGCCAATCTTGCCGTCAACGCGCTTGGTGAACAGGCCGCTCACAATCTCCTTGAGCGTTTGCATCCAGACACTGGACCAAGTGATTGGGTACTCGAAGAAAGCCCCGTGGTCGCGGCCTGAGAGCGTGTAGCGAGTTGTTGTGGCCCCGCCGGCCGACACCGTGTTCTTGCGGACCGTATCGACCACGCCCCGGCACAGCGGGATGCGGATCCCGTTGCGGAGAATCGAGACGTCGGCCCAGTCGCCGTCCAGCACGTCTTGCTGGTCGAAGTCGAGCCCCAGGCTGCCCCCCACCTGCTTGACCTGAGCCGTCCACTGGCCCGAGGGCTGGCCCATCCGCTTGGACCAAGTCAAGGCGACTAGCCCTGCCCCGGTATCGGCGGCCGGCGTCGTCCAGTCGATAGCGTGAGCCGTCATCGCCCGGTCGGGAATGAACGGGTTGTCTTCGAGCTGTGGGATCGGGTAGAGCGTCAACCCGGCTCGCAGGTGCGGCGAGATGAAGGCCTGCCCCTGATTGCTGAGGCCGGGAAACTGGAGCGGAGGAATCGGGACCGGGGGCATTACTGGTACCCCAGCAGCTTAGATGTATTAGTTATTTGGGCGAAATTCTTCATGAGTCCGCCCGAGCCCCCGGCCAGCTTGTCGATGAACCCGATGAACGCCTTGACCGCCCCAGACAGTAACTTCAAATCGTCAGCGAAATGGCGAGTCGTGGCGGCCATCCGCATCGTGTTCTTCTCGTATTCAACGATCCAGCCAGCGGTACGGCCCACGCTGATCCGTTGAGACTCCAGCCCGGCCGCCTCGCGCTGCGTTCCAGGCACATTAGCCAGGCCCGCCCGGATAAGACCCGCCGCTCCTCCCTGAGCGTCCCGCTTGCCAAGCAGACCCGCGATGTCAGGCGCGCCGCCGGCAAAGCCTCCAGTGAGTTGCCCGGCTTGCCTCTGGCCGACATTGACCCCGATCTTCTGCAACGCCATCTTCGACAAGTAGCGGCCCATGCCAGAACCCATGCCCTTAGAGCCCTGGCCGATCATCTGGAAGGACTTGGCCATCAGAGCCGCGTCAGGGGACTCTAGGCGCTCTTTTGCCGCAGCGAAGCCCTCCGGCCCCTGCTCTGGCTTAAATCCAGCAGCGCGCATCATGAGCACGTCCATCGGCGACTGAACGCCCCGGCCGGAAAGCCCTTGCGCGGCCTGGGTGAAGCCTCCAGCAATCCGCTGCCCCTGGAGCCCCTGCATGCCGCTCTGACGGAGCTGCATCGTCATCTTGCTGAATTCGGTGACGTTGAGCTTGATCCCCTGCTTCTCGGCAGCCTGGCCCAGTCCAACCAGCGTCCCGAGCAGCTCGGGAACCTGAGCCCCCGACAGCCCGACAGCGACCGCGGTCTGGAGCACCTGAGCTATGCCGCCGCCCATGCCGGCCCCGCCGCCACCTTCGAGCCCCATCCGGCCGAACTGGCCGGACTGCTGCATGCTCACACCGAAGCCGACCTGAGCGGCCATCGCCTGGTTGAACTCTCCCCGGTTGAACATCCCACCGCGAGCCCCGAACATTTGCCCCTTCAGGCCCTCGGTCTGCGTCGGACCAAAGCCAAACCGGTTGCCCAAGTCCATCGAACCGAGGCCCGTCAAGTCTCCAGCCTTGGCCCGCTTATCAGCGGCTTCTGCCCTGTTAGCCCGAGCACTCAGGCCCTTCATGCGCGCCGCCGCACCAACGGACCGGTCTAGTCCAGCTTGGGTCTTAGGTGCGCTGGCTTTGAGCGCGTTCCCTGAGAACGGATCGACGTAGGGAGCGACCCCCTCGCCCGGCGCGTAGGACTGCGGTGCCCCTGATGCCGCAGTCCTGGGGGCCTCCCCAGAAACCACCGTCTGAAGCGTCGCGTGTATGTCCCCGCGCGCCGCCCGCGCCTTGAGCGATGCAGCGGAGGCCGCTCGTCTGTTTGCCCGCGCCTGGGGGGCGTTGGCAAAGTACATATTCTGCATCCGGGCTTTGTCGAACTGAACCGTCGACTGGTAGGCCGCAGCCGCTTGCTGGATCGCCCCCGCGGCCATGCCGCCAACCAGCGGAATGCCCGAGAGCCCTTGGGACAGCCCACCGATCCCCGGCATCGTAAACGGTGCCGCTGCCATGCTGGCCGCTCGACGAATGCCCCCCGCCAGCGTGGCCCCCGCGATCTGCGCTCCCATGCCAGGCCTGGTCGGGATGTACTGCGCGACCCCGGCGCCCTGTGCGAGTCCCTGACCAAAGCGACGACCGCTGCTAGTCTCCGCCTGGCGAATGCCCCGCTGCTGCATCCGGTCCAGGTTGGACAGCGCGGACATGGCGACCTTGGTCTGGTCTGCCACGCCCTTGATCTGCTCCTTCATATCCTTGAAGGCTTTGGTCCCCTTTTCTATCCCTTCGAGCTGTTTGGTGAGCTTGACCTGCTCACGGGTCAGCGTGACGAGCTGGCGCTCGACGTCGCGAGTAGCGTCCCTAAATCCGCGCATCGTGCGCGGGTCAAAGGTATCCTTGACCGACGCCTTGAGCTTCTTGATGTCCCGGTCGTCGGTGCGGATCTTGAGGTTGGTTGTTGTGTCAGCCATCAGGGCCTATTCCATTCGCTGCGAGGCGGTACGTCGGTCACCCGCATGTCCAGGTCGACCGGTAGGTCCCGAGCAATTCGATACTCCCAGTAGTCGCCCAGCGGATCGCCCGTTCTGAATTCCTTGTGCCACCCGTCGCCCTCTGACTCGTCTTCTGGCGCAGCCAGCACGTCCTGAAGCGAGCTGAGCCGCTCCAGGTCTTCGGTCGACAGGTCGGCTCTCCGCCCCGTCATGCCGTCGATTTCGGATGCCACACACAGATAGAACTCCTCTAGCAAGTCACCCACCGTTCGATCTTCGAACGGAACGCCCTCGTAGGCCTTGTAGCGGTCCAGGTGCCAAAGCTGGAGCTTGCCGATACCGGTCTTAGTCGCCTGGCGTGCCAGCGCTAACAGTCTCGCTTCTTCTATGAAACCTAGCCTCGTGAGAGTCGACCTCCTCCCAGATCTTGTAGACGACGCCTTCGTCATCCAACTTCTCCAGGTCTTTGGCCCACTCCGGCTTCTCGATCAGCGAGAACTGGAGATGCGCGAGCAGCCCGTTCATGTCCCAAACGTCGGTGTCTAGCGCGCTCACAGGAGCCATGCCGCTGAGCTGCGCCTTGAGAATCTTGGCCTTGCGCTTCTCGCCGATGGTCAAGATCCGGTTCTTGAACTTGCCCGTCCAGGCGTGTCCCCGCGCGTCGGTGTAGTCCAGCTCGAAGCTGAACTCTTTGACGTCTCGCGGGTCTGCGGTTGGAGAAATGGACTCGCTGTCGCCTTTGATTTCGGCAGCGAGCTGAGCTGCGGATTTCAGCTCTGGAATAGTTGTGGCCTCAGCCATGATGGACTCCTGGTGGGAGCCTCCGCCCTGCGGCGTCTTACGTCGGGCGACTAACCGCCCGTCTCATCGCGCATTCGCACACACACGAAAGTCACGTCCTTCGCTGCGATGCCTCGCGCGTTGATGGTGAAATTCTTCGATGACACCTTGACCTGCTCGACCGTGGTCACGGTCCGCTGCGTCTTGCTGTCCTCGATGGTCGCGACCATGTCACCCTGCAACAGAATGTTGGTCAGATGCTCTTCGGGCGTTGCGCCCGACTGCGGGAAGAACCCCTGGCTCTTGAGCGTCTCACCGACAATGCGGATCATCGACGCGGTCAGATTCGCGCGGTAGGCCACGGGAATCCACTCGTCGACCTCGATGTTGTCGAGCACTTCCTGGGGCTGATACTCGATTTCCTCGCTGCCGTTGACGTTGGTAGCGAAACCCACCTTGCGCCCGTTGAGCGATAGGCGAGCCCGCGCTCCCGTGAAGGTCCGGCCTTTTTCTGCCATCGTAATCTCCTATCTAGGGCTTCGCCTTACGCGGCTGCCGACTGAGGTATCGCTACGAGATGTATGGTGTTTTCCACAAAGTTGACAGGCAACACAGGCGCCATTTCAACCGCCACTTGCAGGACATCGAGAACAAGCTGGACGTCGAGCGACCGCCACGCTACCAGCGCGACGCCGACCAGCAGCCCGAGCTGGTTGATGGCCACGCCCTGAGCTGCTCTGGCAGTACCAGAAAAGCCAGTAGTTCCAACTACTTGCTCCATAGCGGAACGGAAGTTGAAGACCGCGAAATTTACGGCCTCATTCACGGAAGCCTCTGAAAACGCTATGTTATTGTCGGTCAGGTGCGTCGTGACGTTGCGGACGACTCTCCGCCCCACGCCGTCGATCAGCTCCAGCATGCAGAGCCCGGCCTGGATCAGCTCCTCAGCGTCGTCGACCGGATTCCAGGTAGCCGACTGACGCAGCTTGAGCACGTTGGCGAACTTGTGGGTGAGCGACGTGCCCACCGGGCTGCCTGCCTGCATGCCCGCGACGATCAGAGACGTGAACGGAGGAAGCCGCTCGACGCGGTCACCCCGCGTATCGAACCGCTCGATGGCCTGGCCAACCAGACGCGCGTGGCGCGTGTTCAGGTCGACGGCCTGGCTCTTGAACTCAGCCTTGGTCGGAACGTCCGTCAGGGCCGCGTTGAGTGCCCCCAGCACGGTATCCCGCTCGGAGCGGCCCACGCCGCCCATGTACTCGCAGTGCGCCTTGACGTTGGCGTGGACGGCCGGGTCGCCGGTGATGGCGCAAACCGTGTTGATGCGCACTTTCTTGAGCAGGTCGAGCCCGCCCTGCCAGTCAGCCGACGTTGTCGTGGGAACGCCCTCGTTGCCGGCCGTCGCATCGCCCTCGTGCCCGCCAGTCAGAAAGACCGTGGCCGAAGTGTTGTCGGGGGCCCCGCTGGCGACCGAGCCCTTGGTCCCGACGACCAGGCTGCTCTCGGCTGCGAGCTTGGCGATGATTGCGGCCAGGTCGCCCGTGGCCGTGATCTTGGCCGGCGACAGAATGCTGGCCGCTGCCTGGAAGTCCAGGTCGGTCCCAGGGTAGGCCGTCGGGTTGCTGACCGAGACGGTGAAGGTGTAGCCGGCCGTGCCGTTGTACTTGTCGGCGAGCTTCTGAATGGTCGACAGGCCGGAGAACACGGCGTCAACGCTCGTGCCGCTCGCCGTGATGGTGCGCGCGGCCGCGATGGCGCCGTAGGCCAGGCCATCGAGCCGCGACCAGAGCGCCACGCCCGGAACCGGCGTGGTGCCGTTCATGACAAACACTTCGGTCTGGAAGACTCCTGTGTTGCTCAGGCCGAAGACGGTGGCCCGCGTCGCGAGCGCCGCGTCGGCGACCAGCGTGATGGCCGTTCCGGCGACCGCGTGGTCAATCGTAAACTCGACCGCGGCTTCGGTGCCGGCCGGTGCGATGGTCGATAGCGTCGTGCCCGCGCCGTCGTTGCGGATGGTCAGCGTGCCGACCAGCGTGCCCGAAACGATTTCGGCTCCGTGGTACTCGTTCCACGTCTCGGTCGTGTCGACCGCCGTCACGCCAGTCAGCGTGACCAATGCGCTTTGGGTCGCGTCGCTGGTGTCGGTGCCGTAGATGCGGACCACGACCGCAACGTCGCTCGCGCTGGAGCTGACCAGCTCGATGACCTGCGTGGGTGTGACCGTGGTCGTGACCTCGCTGTCGAGGCCGATCTGGTCGCGAGTGAACAGCGTCTTGATACGCGCCGCGTCGATTTCCGCCGTGACCGTGGTGAATCCGTCGGCCGGAGTGCTCGCCAGGTAGAGCAGCTCGAAGATGGTGTCGCCGCCCACGTCGTCAAAGACTTCCTCGGTCGTCTCGAACGTGATGGTGAGCATCTTGCCTTGAGTCGTGCCCGTCGCAATGTCGACCTTGATCTGCGTCGTGAAGAATCCCCAGTCCGCAGACGTCAGGATCAACGATTCGCCATCGACGTTGTCAAAGCTAGCCGCCGACTGCGTGGCCGGGTTGACTTTGACGAACACGATCTCTTGCGCTCCGCCCTGGATGTCAGCGTCGTTGCTAGGACCGAACAGCAGCGGCGCGCCCTCGCGCAGATCGCCCTCGCGGAACAGCTTGTTGACCGCGGCCGGCTGACTGGTGACCTGAAGCTCACCCTTGACGTCGCCCTCGCCGATCTCTGTCCACGGCTTGCCGCCGATGGACGTGCCTAGAAGCGCGACGATGCCGCTCGCTCCGAGGCCGATAGATTCGAGGCCAGATGCGTCGATTTCCGAGTAAGCACCCGGCACTGAGATGAGCCTGCCCGAGAAGAATATCGAGGTTGCCATGTGAGTCTCCTACCTGACAGGACGCGCCCAAAAGGCGGCCCAGTGCGTGTCCCATTCAGGACGGGTCAATCGAGCGTCGGGTCCGTGCTTCCGCTTCATGTCGATCAGGAAGCCCGCTGAGCGCTCCCATCGGAACTGGCGCGCTCGAATGAACTGGCGCGCGGATAGTTTGATGTCTTGGGGCACAGGCTTGCGCGGCACGATGGCCGTCGCCCGTGAAGTCTTTGGCTCGACTTCAACCGCGACCTCGACCATCCCCGCCAGCTCCGACGCCTTGGGCGCCTTCTTGGGCTTCTTGCCCTTGTCGTCGGTCATCGCTTAACTCCCTGCCGCGTAGGTCGTGATGCTGGCGTCTGTACTGCCTGCGCCAGCCGTGGCTGAGTCCCCGTCGTCTCGGTGCAGACCGCCAACCGACGTGCCGTAGCCGTCCAGCTCGGCCTCGGTCCAGCACTCCTCACCCTCAATCTGGATCGTGAGCTGGCGCGCAAACACGTCATGCGGAAGCAACCGCGGGTCTGGCATCAGGTCGGCGCCGGTGAGCTGCGGATCGCCAAGGTCGTTCTCCTCGAACTTGCCGTGCTGGCGATGAATGATCCGCTTGAGCAGGTTGTAGTAGTACAGCGTCACGTCAGGATGGTCGGCAATGACGTGGACGTTGAACGTGTACGCCATCCTGATAATCTTGGCGTCGGCTCGGTCGCCGTCCTCATCGAGAAATACGTTGCCTTCTTCATCGACAGGCAAGCCGTCCTCGTTCAAATACTCTTGGGCTGTCCGCTCTGAGCCGAGCATCAGTGCGTAACAGGGGAACGGCCCGCCGGTGCGCGCGAAGCCGTGAATCAGCGTGGGCGGCCGGGCCTCGACGACCGTGCCGTCTGACAGCGTGCCGCCGCCGAAGTAGATGCGCGCGTTGGCCGCCTCCTCCGCGTCGAGCCGCAGCTCGCGGAGCAAGAACGCCTCGTAGCGGGCAGGCTCGTCTTTGAAGAAAGCCAGCCCCTCTTGGATGACGTCGTAGACGATGCGCTCGGCCATGCTCATCGGGGCATGCCTTTGAACGCGGAATTGACCGCGGCCTGCACGGCACGCGCGACCAGCTTCTGGACGTGCTCTTCGACCTGGACGTGGAGATTCCGCGCCGTCATGCCGGGATGCTGCCAGCCTTCGGGGTTGGCTTCCGAGATCATGCGGAACGTCATGTACTGCGTGTGCGAGCCCCGCCGTTTGCCCTCTTGCAGCGGACCGCTGAGCTTGGCCGTGGTCTTTCTCATCCCGGCGAAGATGTCCGTGCTGTGGTGCGAGGCCAGCTTGGGCACGGCCACGTTGACGTTCCGCGTGCGGTCGTAGAAGTAGGTCCGCCGCCGACCGCGGACCGTGTGTCCGAGCGAGTCGTGCTGCTGAAGGCGCTTGGCGTGGTTGTAGACGGCCTTTCCTAGCGCGGCCGCCGCACCCTTGTCCATCAGCCCCTCTGCCGCGTGAGCGAGGCTCTGGGCGCCCTGTGGGCCGTACCGTCGCCCCATCGGCGCGCCGGCCTGGCCCTGGCTGCCTGGAGTGCCGTGACGGAACGGTATCGCCCGGTACTTCTTGCCCGACTTAGACGTGCGGACTCCAGGCCCGTCCTTGAGCAGAGTCTTCCGCATATCCCAACCGTCGATGCCGTTCTCGACCGCGTTGGGCAGCCAGCCAACCAGCGCGATAGTCCGCTCGAACGGCCCGGTGACCTCGATTGGTTGGATTCCGTCGATGTAGTCGCGCTTTGAGCTGGAGAGCTGTTGCTGGGCCAAGCGAATCCAGCGGGCATGTGCGGAAGCCGCGACGTCATCTAGCACGGACGTCACGAAGCTCTCATCGAGCAGCGCGAGCAGCGATTGCGGAAGCAAGCCCTCGATGTCTACTTCGATCATAACCTTCCGCTTAATTGGATGGCCACAAGCTATCAAGCCGTTTCCGCAATGTCCACTTACGGATCGCCGGGGTTGGCCAGGAAGTCGAGCTTGACCACGGCCTGCACCGGCAGTTTGCGGAACTTCTGATCGGCGAGCGCAGTCGAAGTCCCTTCGAGCTGCGTGTCGCGGAACGTGTGCATGTGATCCATAACAATCCAGGTAGGATGGATAACCCCATGCAGGCTCAATCGTGTCCCAGAAGCGGGGGGAGTCACCAGCCACTGAATTTCCCCGGCCGTGGTCAGCACGTAATCCGAACCCAAGCGGAATGTCGTCGACAGCGAGCGGAGCTGGTGAACGCTGACAAACGGATATCGAAGCCCAGACTTCTTCCGCTCGCCGGTGACCGGGATGATCGCGGAACCGTCGTACTCGATGATTTGCGCCCAAGTCATCTCCGACTCGATAGCCGTGAGCCGATCCCGATAGCCCAGCTTGTTCTGCGGCTGCGTCGTCGCTCTGGACAGCCCGAACACCCACTCGCCAAACTTCTCGAAGACCTGGACATCCTGCGTCATCGACGTCATCAGCACGTAGATTTGGACCGCCGTGCCCGCGTCGTTGATCGTCACCACGTTGCCCGCGGAATCCTTGGCAGCCCCCGCCGCGATGGCCTCATCGGGCATGAAATAATAGTAAGCATCGCCCTTACATAGCTGGCAATTCGGGTCAGGCTGCTCGGTCTGATCGTTGTTGGTGCAAGGGCAAATCCCAGCACGCGACCAGAACATCCTGTAGCCCTTGGTCGTGACGGCCTGGTCAAACTCGGTCGGTCTGAAGTCCGCCCGCGGCCGTGCCTTGATAGCCGCCGGCATCCCAACGATGATCTCCGGGGTCAGGTCGCTCATCACCAGGCTCCTGTTGTCGTGGTTGATGTCGTGGTCCAGGTCGAATAGATGCGGACCACGGTCATCACCGGCTGGGGCCGCTGGACGACCAAGCTCTTGAGCGCGTCCCGCGCGCCGTTGAGGGCCTTCATACGCTCATCAGAGCCGCCGGAGCGGTCAGGGTGGGCCTGGAATGCCTGGCGCTTGTAGGCGGCCTCAGCGGCCTCACGGACACTCTGAACGCCGGCTTCGGCTTGCTCAAAGCTCTGGGCAGCCTGCATCGTTCGCAGGAATATCTCCCACACGCCGAGCAGCATCAGGGAATCGACGATTACCTGTGGAATCCGCATAGCTTACCCGAGTGCTACGAAGCCAATGCCCTTGTAGTACCGACGTAGGGTAGGCACTACCTCCTTGATTTCCTTAGCATATTGGATAAGACGCGCACCGTAGCCCGAATTTGTGGCCGAACTCGTTGTATTTATTGACTGACTGAGCCCGTCGATACTCAAACTTTTTGATGCGATACCCGCGCCGGCAATCAAGTCTCCTGCTACGTTGAGCGGAGCGAAGCTGGCGTACTTGCCGATCAGGTCTCGAATCTCAATCGGGACCTGCCCTTCCGCAAAGCCGGCCGTGAAGTCGACCGATAGGATGTTGGGCACGAAGTCTCGACCGCTCGCGACCAGCGGAAGAAAGCTGCCGCCGGCCGTGAGCAGTACCTGGCTCAGCGTTCCGCTTGACGGCACGATGTTGACCTGGCCGGCGTCAGCTCGGAGCTGAATCCACTCCGTCGGGAACTGGATAACCGTGGAGTCGGAAGGCCACTTGACCGCGACCCCTTCGACGCTAATCACGGGCGATTCCCGCAGCTTGATAATGGTCCAGTAGAGGTAGTCGCCGCGGTTGTAATCGTAACGCTCGTCTGTGAAGACCGTGGGCCGCACGCGGATGTCTAGGTGGCGCTCGACGTTGCCAATCGCCCAGCGGATGCCCCACTCGAACAGCCGGTCTGGGAAGTCCTCTCCGGCGTCGTTGGTCAGGTCGAGCCCAAAGAGGTAAATCTCTTTCAGCTCCTCGACCGTCATGATGTTGTTGGTGGCCGGATCGTCGCCGAGCTGGGGCGGACTCTGATTGGATTCGAGGCTCGTCCCGCTGTGGAAGTAGCTCGTTTTGTAGTAGTAGGTGATCTCCCCGGCGACGTCATCGTACTCGTAGGTAGTCTGGCCCTGGACCAGCCCGATCCTCGTGCTCACCGCCGTGTGCTCGGTGTAGACGCCCGCGATGCCCGTGGTCGAGCGGTAGACCTTGATCTGGTCGAACTTGGTCAGGACGTTGTCGAGCTTAGATACCTGAATCTTTAGCTTAATGATTGTTGGCATCAGCACACCTCCGTGTCGTCGATGTCTGGTGTCAGCTCATCGCTGTCCAGCTCGGGCCGCTCTTCGGCGTCTTCCGCACCGATCCGAGGCCGGAGATCATCCGCAGCCACGATCTCAGGAACCTGCCCAGCTTCTTGGTCCGCAAACATTGTAGGCCGCAGAGTATCCGATTCCGCTATCCGGGGCACCAACGATTCGTCTTCCGCGACTATGTGCGGAACTAGCGCGTCAGACGTCCCCAGCCGCGGCACAACGGCGTCATCGTCGGCGGCCGCTATCAGGGGGTACAGCTCATCAGAGTCGCTCAAACGCGGTCTGAGGCCGTCGTCGAAGGCCATGAAGGTCGGCACCAACTCGTCAGAGTCGAGGATCAGCGGACAAAGCGGAAGGCCGACCGCGCCTTCGAGCGGCGGCGTGATCGGGTGAGAGCCCCAGCCCCACGTCGTCACCAGGCCGCCCTGACTCCCCCAACCCCAGGTCGTGATGCTCACACGCCACGCCCACGCCGGCTCGGCACATGCTTCTGCTGGATAATGGTGTCGCCGTCTTTGTCAGTCACGGGCCAGGTTAGCAGCGGCGTCAGAGAGTCGTCATCGTAAAGCACCCAGTTGCCCGTGTCGCCGTCTGCCAGTGCCAGCCGATTCCGCATGATCTTCTCGACCAGCCGAGCCCGCGTGTTCGTATCGTCGATGTTTGACGCGCGAGCGGCGGTAACGCGCCCGAGAAATTCACCTGTCGACCCCACGCCTAGATGCGACGCGATGGCTTCGTCCCAGACCGCATCCGCGACATCGCCAGGAATGTCGGCCCGGTCCATCGCATCGGCGATGATCGTGTCTGGCTGCCAGCGCTCCATTTCCCTCGTGTAGACCGCCGACTCCGTTGTACGGCCAGCATCGGTGTAGACGATGTAGAGCGCGTCGTAGGGCACAGCCGCGGCGGGCACCCACGCTCCGAGGTAGCGCCCCTGGCCGTTGTGGGTCAGGTCCACCGAAGTGATGGCCGCGGCGCCCGCAAATATCCACGCGGTCGGAAACAAGGTCGTAGCCCCGTCCTCAAGACTCAAGGTCAGGTCAATCGAAGCCCCCGGCGTGAATAGCAGCGTTGACACTCACCACCACCAATGCCCGGCGAGCAAGCCGAACCCGAAGCACATGATCATGATCAGCGGAATCCACCGACGACCGGCTGCGCGCAGCACCTCAGAGTAGGTGTCGCCCTTGCGCTTGTTGACCGCCAGCACGATGTCAATCGCGATGAAGATCAGCGGCAGGCCGATCATGGCGAGCAAGGTGTAGCCGGGCCAGTTCATTCTTGCTCTTGCTCTTCGGCTGCCTTCTGCTTCGCTCGGACCACGGCTGCCCAATCCACAGTCGATGGGATCTTGGTCTTCTTGATCGGCGTCTCTTCCTTGCCGTTGACCAGGACTTTCTTATTCGTAGGCAAGAGTCACTACCTTGAAGCAAACGTCGTCCGCTCCGGTTGATTCGTAGATCGTGCGCAGGTAAAGGCCCGCGAGGATCACGAACGTCGAGCCCGCGATGAATATCTGACGCTGCCCACCGGTGGTTGGATTGATGTACTCCTTCTTGACGTACTTCTTCAGCTCCAGAACATCGGTGCCGACCGTGAGGCCGTAGGTAGCGAACAGGCCGAGCGTGTCGTCCTTGTCAACCACCGCGAACTCGATGTAGTCGTCGACCACTGCCTTCGTGGTCGCGTCGAGCAGCTCGTACCAGCCACCGCGCAGTTGTTTCTCGACCGTGACGACTTCGTCGTAGATGTTCGTCGCGCCAGCAGTCGCGGTGTACTTGTAGCCCTTCCACTGCGGGTGGATGCCGCCTGTGTCCTCGAACGTCGGGGCCGTGA
>Ga0307377_10003443_pt1 | contig 17869 bp, 12 predicted proteins | sample TR3MG_FD_202535 | JGI IMG/M metagenome (GOLD analysis project Ga0307377, IMG submission 202535) | Soil microbial communities from Risofladan, Vaasa, Finland - TR-3 | ecosystem: Environmental > Terrestrial > Soil > Coastal area > Acid sulfate soil | place: Finland: Risofladan, Vaasa | collected... | reverse complement strand
TCGAAAGGACTTGAATAACACCCTTCCAAATTGTATTCAGTGTGGTCTCCCGACTTCAAAGTTAATTAAATCTATATTTAAGGAGACCAAACAAGATGAGAAAAATTAACACCAAACCATTGAAAGGAAGATGGTTTACATATCCAGATGATAAGGAAATTGAAGTCCTTATCCGTCCCTTTTCATTATTCAATATGAGTAAAATGCCTTCCACTGAAGTATCCGAAATCAATGTAACCGACTTCTTTGACAATTTCAATTATGTTTGTTTAGATTGGAAAGGATTAGTTGATGAGGACGATGCGCCAATTAAGTGTGATGCTGATAATAAGAAAATGATTTATGATTATTTCCAAGAATTAATTGGATTTGTAATTGAGAAAGCAATGGAAATGAGAAGTGAAATCATCAGTGAGAAATCAGTAAAAAACTTGTCGAAATCGCCCGATGGAGAAACGCCAAAGAGCGAGAAATCAGTTGCCAAGAGTGCATCGAAGTAAGTCGAGAGATGGGTAAAGGAAAAATACCTGATTGTATTAAATGTGGGTGGAACCCCATAATACCAGAAAATTATGAAGTAATGGAGATTTTATTTAAATATTCAAACTTTATGGTTGATGGTATGGGCGGATTGAATGCCCAAGGTATAGATAAGGTTCTCGAGTGGGAGAATATATCAAAAGAAGAAACTCAAAAGATTATTCAAAAAATAACAATATATTTAACCACTTCGCTTCAAGTTCAACATGAGGAGCAAAAACATGGCTGGCAAAAATAATATAGAATTACGAGTAAATGTCAATACAAAGACTGGTATTGCCTCTCTTAAAAAGTTTTCTGGAGAAGCTAGCGATTCTTTTAAGAAAATGGGTGATGAGGCAAAAAAGACTTCAAATAAAATAAGCGATTCTTTTAAAACAATTGCTGCCACTATTGCTACTATCGGATTTGGAAAAGTTATAAAAGGCATTTTTGATATTACAGTTCAATTTGATAGATGGAATAGAACTCTTGATGTTACTACAGAAGGATTAGAAACATTAAAACAAGCACAAGTCTTCTTACGAACAGAATCAGAAAGACTTGGTCTTGTTTATTTAGATCAGGTAAAAAGTTATGCTCAATTACTTGCTGCTGCTAAAGAAACAAACTTATCATTAATGGATATGAAAAACATTTGGTTAGCGGTTGCTGAAGGTTCAACAGCATTCCAGTTATCAGCAGATGACTCATATCAAGCAATGAGAGCTCTAATCCAGATGCTTCAGAAGGGAACAATCTCTGCTGAAGAACTTCGTGGACAGTTAGGTGAGCGTTTACCAAAAGCTTTGCAGGTTATGGCAATGTCAGTTGGTGTTACTACAACAGAATTGCTTAAACTAATGGAAGAAGGAAAGTTGATGGCAGATCAAGTTCTTCCAGATTGGGCAGCAAAATATAGAGAGGTTGTGGGTGGTGCGTTACCAACTGCTACCAAATCAGCACAAGCAGAAATGAACAGATTAACAAATGCTTGGCAATCATTATCAGTTGCATTTGCTAGATCAGGTGGTTTTGATGTTGCGGTTACTGCTATAAAAGGTTTAACTAAATCATTGAATAGTGATGAAATGAAAAACGGATTTGAAACTCTTAAACTGTCATTAAAATCGGTTCTTGAGGTGGTTGCTGAATTAGTTCCATTTATTGAGACAATAGTTAATATTTTATTAATATTAATGGGATTAAAGGTTGCGGTTTGGGTATTTGGAGTTGTTGCTGCCTTACAGACATTAGTATTAACTTTATTAGAATCTGCAGTTCTTGTTAAAACATTGATGGGAGCTGGTGGTTTCATTCGTGGATCTAAAATGTTATTAAGATTTGGGACAAATGCTGAAGTTGCAAGTGCTGGAGTTATAAAGCTTGTTATGGCGCTTAAAGGAATTATTCTTTTCTTTACTAACCCAGTTATGATGATTGCAGCTGGTATTATTGCAGGTCTTGCAGCTGCGTGGTATTTAACTAAAAAGAGAACTGAAGAAGCTCAAAAGGCAATGGAAAAATACCTTGAGAAAGCAGCTTCAAATAAACTGGAACAGGTTATTACTGACTATAAAGAGTTAAATAGTGAAATAAAAGAGAATCAAAAAGCAATAGAAGAAGCAAGTAAAAATATAAAAAATGTATCAGGTAAGGGTTCTGTTGGAACTGATGATTATTATAAAATATATCAGGATCAACTGGACTTAAATGTGCTTCTTGAGAAAAGAGAAAAATTATTTAGTATACTGAAAGGTAAGGCAGAAGTTGATTTTAAATCTTGGTTGACAGCATTACCTCTTATTATAGAAAAATTGAAAGAGATGAATTTAACTCTGCATGAAGCAATAATGCAGGGGATAGTTAAACCTCCTTTAAGTCAAGAAATAAAAGATTTAGAATATATTCAACAAATTTTAAAAAAGATCAATGCATTGAAAGAAGAAACAGCAGTAGTCGGAAAACCTGTAGAAAAGAAAAAATTAGACTTAAAAATAAACCGAAAAAAAGCTCTTGAACCATATTTACCAAATGATAAGGATTTACCCAATAAGGCTAAAATCAAACGTGAAATGACATCGGTGGTTAATAAACATTATAATGCACTGGACGAAGAAAACTTAAAGAAAACTCTTCAAGCACAAAATAAACTATATTATAAAAATGCTGATATAATAAAAGAAATATATATTGATATAGATAAGGCAAAAGGAAAGATTTTAAAATCAAGTCTTGATAAAATAGATTTGGAGATTGATGCGGAAAAAAGAGCAGTTAAAGAGAGTGAATCTACTCAAATTCAAAAAGATGAATTAATAACTGCATTAGAAGCAAAAAGAATTTCAAAGAAGAAAGAAATATATAAAGATGAAGCAGAATTACAAAATGAACTACTTGACCTAATTAAAGAAACTAATATTAATATATTAACTGCTACTGGTGCGACTGTAGCTGCTCAAATTGCTCAAGAAAAATTAAGATATGACCAAGCAGTTATTTTAGCTGAAAAAGAATATGAAGGTAGAAAAGAATTAGAGTTGTTACTATTAAAATTAGCTAAAGAAACTACATCTAATAAAGAAGCTATTCATAAAGAATATATTCAAACTATAAAAGATGCTAATAAGTCAATTCAAGATGAACTTGATGAGTTAAGAATGACTGATTCTGAAAAATCAAAGAAAGTAAATGAAGAAAAGATAGCAGCATATCAAAAACAATATGATTTATTACTCAAATCTGCTGGTGATGGTAAAGTATTAACCGCAGAAGAGCAAAAACAATTAGAAGTTCTAAAAGCAAAAATACCAATATTAAAAGAAGAATTAGAATTAGCGAGAAAGAAAAAAGAAACACAAGAAAAACAACAGTTCTTTAGAGATCAGAATAAAGAAAGACTTGATGCAACTAAAGAATTATATGAAAAACAACTTGGTATAATTGCAGAGTTCAATCCGAAATATATGGCAGTGCTCAGAGAATTACACGCAGCTGAATTAGCTGAATTAGACGCTAAAATGGCAGCAGAAATTGAAAAATATAAAGGTAATGAAGAAGCAAAAGCTGCTATTGAAGCAAAATATAGAGCACAGAAAGCATTACTTATGAGAAAACAATGGGAAGAAGAACATAAGATGGCAACGATGGTTATAGAAAGGATATCTTCTGGGATGTCAGATATGTGGGGACAACTTATTGATGGAACTCTAAATGTAAAAGAAGCGTTTAAAGAAATGGCGCGTAGCATTCTAAAAGATCTTTCTATGATGATTATGAAACAATTAATATATAATGCTCTAATGAGTGCAATGGGAGCTAGCGGCGGTGGTAGTGTTTGGGGTAGTCTTTTTGGTGTTGTTGCTGGTGTTGCTGGGTCATATGCTGGAGGATCAGGATCAATTGGAACAACAACAGCAGGTGGAGGATCATCTACATATGGTGGAGCATTATCATCAGCATCATCTACTGGGTCTGGATCATTTTTAGGATTACCAAAGGCAGCAGGTGGACCGGTTCAATCAGGAAAAGGTTATTTAGTAGGAGAGAAAGGTCCGGAATTATTTTCACCAGGAACAGCAGGTAAAATCATTCCAAATAATAAATTACAATCTGCTTGGGGTCAAGGTGGAGTTGTTGTAAATAATAATATAAATGTTCAGTCCGGTGCAGGTGGTTCAGATCAAGATAAAGAAAAGTTAGCAAAAGATATTCAAAGAGCAGTTATCGAAGGAACTAAAATGGTTTTAGCAAATGAAATGAGACCTGGTGGTATGATGAATAAAACTCAAAGGGGATATTAATAAATGGATACATTCCCAAGTATAAACCCAACATATCAATCTCCAAAAGATAGTCTCAAAAGGACTTTGGTAGCTAACATAGATGGAACACAATTTAAACAACGAACTGCCGATGGAGTCAATACAGAGGTTCCTAGTTGGAATTTAGATTGGGTTGTTGATACAACAGGAGCTCTAACCATCGAATCATTTTTAGAAGGAAAAGAGGGGTATATAGCATTTAAATGGATTCCATTAGATGAGGTTACAACACAGGAATTTATTTGCGAAACTTGGAATAAAACAATTATATCACCTGGTTGGTTTAAAATAACAGCAACATTTGAGAGGTTCTATACACATGACAACTAATGTAAAGGTCGCATCTGATATACAGGAATTATCACCCGGACGTTTGGTTGAAATGTATCAACTTGATTTAACAGGTATAGGTGGTGATACAATTTTATATTTTACTCCTGTAACTAAAGATAATAATACCCCTATTGTTTTTGGGGGGTTAACTTACATACCAATTCATATGAAAACAGAAGGGTGGGAAGTATCAGGGGACGGTCAACTCCCAAGACCTAAAATAACAGTTAGTAATGTTCTTTTATCATTTTCAAGATATGTTATAGATTATCAAGATATGGTCGGTGCTGAATTTAAAAGAATTAGGACTTTCAAAAAATATCTTGATGGAGAATCAGAAGCAGACCCAACAGCAACATTCCCATATGATATATTTGTTATTGAAAGAAAAACAGCAGAAGATAAATTTACAATTCAATTTGAGTTGTCTGCTTATATGGATTTTGAGGGTATTCAATTACCAAAAAGACAAATTTTAAGAGACACTTGTTTACATAACTATAGAATTTATGTTGATGGGTCATTTAGTTATGATGATGCTACCTGCCCATATATAAAAGAAAATTCCGGAAGTCCATCTTATTTCATAAAAAATGGAAACTATACAACAACTGCTTCTGAAGATGTTTGTGGAAGACGTCTTGGAGATTGTGAATTAAGATATGCTTGTAATAGATTATCAGGCGGTGAAACAATAACAATCCATCAAACAGCTCCAGTAGCTCCAGTAGATGGAGATTATTGGTTACAGATTGTTATAATTCCAAATATATTATGGCAATGGCAGGATGCTATTTCAGATTGGGTTCAAGTTAAACCACAACCGTTACCAACCAGATCATATCCAAGTGTCGGAAAATTGAGGGTATAAAAATGAAAGAATACTTTGATAAACAATTAGTTGGTGCTGCAAAACAGCACGCAGTGAGCGAGTTTCCTAAAGAATCATGTGGATTTTTTATTAAAAATGAATATATTCCAATGAAAAATCTTGCAAAGAATAAAGAAACTGATTTTAAAATTGACCCAAGTTATTTTATACAATATGAAAAAGAAATAGATTGTATTGTTCATTCTCATATTAATTATCCTCATGCATCAAAGAAAGATATGCAACAACAGATTGCAACTGCAAAACCTTGGGGTATTATAAATATGAAAAATGGACATCCCAGAGATACTATATTTTGGGGTGATCAACTTGAACCTCAAGACTTAATTGGTAGATCATTTTTTCATGGGGTATATGATTGTTTCAGTCTTGTGAGAGATTATTATAGAATTGAAAAAAAGATATTAATTAAAAATATTCCAAGAGAATGGAAGTGGTGGAAAACAGATCCATCATTACTTGAAGATAACTTCAAAAAAGTGGGTTTTAAAAAGATTGAGATCTCTAACGTGAGACCGGGAGATGGAGTGTTTATGAAAATAGATGCACCTGTTGTTAATCATTCAGGTGTTATTTTAGATAGAGGATTAATCCTTCATCACATAGTAGGACATTTATCAAAAAGAGATCAAATAGGACAATATAAAAATTTCATTAGTGGTTATTTGAGGTATACAGGATGTTAAGAGATATTTTTTTATACGGAGAGTTAGCAGAAGAGTTCGGTAAGAAATGGACTTTGGATGTTCAATCTGTTGGTGAAGCAATAAGAGCTATATCCTCACAAACAAAAGGTAAATTCCTTAAAATGATTAACCCCCAAGGAAAATATAGAGTTGTTCGTGGTGAAGATTTAGATAATGGTGATATTTTAAATGATGATACAGTAAGGATGAATTTCAAAAAAGGGGATTTTCATATATCTCCAGCAACAGAAGGAGCAGGTGGTAATTCAGGGTGGTTAACTATTATTCTTGGAGTGGTTTTAATTGTAGCTGGCGCACTTATGTTTGTTTATGGCGACAAAAGAACAGGTATACAAATGATGATGATGGGTGGTGCTATGGTGTTTGGAGGTATTGTTCAATTGTTAACCCCAGTTCCTAAAGTGGCAGATTATGGTCAGAGAGAAAAACCGGAAGAAAGACCTTCATTTATTTTTGATGGTGCAACTAATACTATTGAGCAGGGAGGAAGTCTACCTATTGTTTATGGGAGAATGAGAGTAGGTTCAACAGTCATTTCATCTGCCCTTGATATAGAGGAGGTTGTTGTATAAATGCCTAAAAAAAATATAAAAAAATTAAATATCTCTGGTTCTGGTGGCGGAGCTCCTGATGCTGAAGATCCTTATATTCCATTTGAAGATGAAAACACACTTCAATCAAGATCACATATTAGATTTGTTGATTTATTATGTGAAGGTAAAATTAAAGGTTTGGTTAATGACGATAAATCAATATATATAAATAATGTTCAGTTACAATCTTCGTTGGATGAATATGCTTTTCAGGGAGTTCAAACTGAATTTAAATATGGAAGTCCTTCTGGGATTCAAACTCCAATATCATTAGCTGGTTTCCAATCATCCGAATCTGAAAAGACTGTTAATACAAAAGTTACAAAATTAGGTGGTGGAATTGTAAGATCTATAACTTCATCTGATGTTGAAGATATTAGAGTTACATTACATATTCCTTCTTTATTTGAACAAACAGATTTGGGTGATATTATAAAAACCACAATTGCTTATGAAATTTATGTTCAAAGTGCTGGTGGTGGGTATGAGTTAGTTCATTCAGGCACAAAATATGGCAAGTGTGTTTCCGCATATCAATTCAGTGTTAAAATTCAAAATATATCTCAATATGGGACAGGAACATTTCCTTATAACATCAAGGTTATAAGAGTCAGTGAAGATGCAGATTCAGTTAAAAAACAATGGGATTTATATTGGGCAACATATACAGAAATTATTAATAGAAGTCTTATATATCCTGATTCAGCATTAATAGGTATTACATTAAATTCACAACTATTTGGTAGTCAAGTTCCATCAAGGGCATATGAGTTAGATGGTGTGGAAATATTAATACCAACTGGTTATACTCCTTATAATATTGATACAAATACAGCAGCTACATATCCCCCTGTATGGAATGGAACATTTCAAACTGCTACTTGGTGTAATAACCCTGCTTGGGTATACTATGATTTATTAACTAATGATAGATATGGTTTAGGATTGGATCCTACACTTGTTGATAAGTGGTCTTTATATACAATAGCTCAATATTGTGATGAAATAGTTGATGATGGATATGGTTCTGTTGAACCAAGATTTACATTCAATGGAGTTATGTCAAGTAGAGCAGATGCCATTCATGCAATCAATATGATTGCCTCAAACTTTAGAGCAATGCCAATGTGGGCAAGTGGTTATGCAACAATTTCACAAGATCATCCTAAAGATCCAACAAAATTAGTTACAAATTCAAATGTTATTGATGGTGTATTTGCTTATGAAGGATCCTCTTTAAAAGGAAGACATACAGTTGCTAATGTATCTTGGAATGACCCAAATGACTCTTATAAATTAACAGTTGAATCGGTTGAAGATGCTGATGGTATTAAAAGATATGGTTATAGACCTATTGATGTTGTAGCTTATGGTTGCACAAGTAGAGGTCAAGCATATAGATTTGGCAAATGGATTCTTGAAACCGAACAGAATGAAACTCAAATTGTTAGTTATAAATGTGGTCTTGATCAAATGGATGTGCTTCCTGGTTCAATTGTATCTGTTGCCGACAATCATTATGCTAATAAAAGAATGGGTGGAAGAGTTGTGGTTGCCTCTACTACACAAATAACTCTTGATGTTGGAGTTGTATTGAAACCAGGTGAAATATATACAATTTCATTAATAAAAGATGATGGAACAATTCAAGAAGATTTAAAAATAACTAATAATCCAGATGGTAATGAACATACAGTTATTAATTTAAAGAGTGAATTGGCTTCTGCGGATGTTCCTCAACTTGATTCTGTTTGGATAATGACTTCTACAAATGTATATCCAAGAGAGTTTAGAGTTGTAAGAATAACCGAATTAGAAGGTAATACATATGAGATCAATGCTGTATTTTATGATGCTAACAAATTCGCAAGAGTAGATGAAGGTAAGACATTTGATCCTCTACCATATACAACAGTTCCTGATACATCAACTCCAATAACAGCACCAACTAATCCTTGGGTTGAAGAATACTCATATATTGATGGTGAAAATTCATTATTTGGTGCAATCTTTTCATGGACTCATACAACAGATACTCGATTTTCACATTATGAAGTTCAAAATAAAGATCAGAGCGGAGCATATTCAGATATTGTTACAACTGTTAATAATATGTATGATTTCAGACCTATTGAAGGTGGGACATATGATTTTAGAGTAAGAGCAAGAGGTCTTGGAGTTCAGTCCTCTTGGTTAGAATTAACTGGAGTTGTAATTTATGCAGATCCTTCAGTTCCTTCAGATATTACAGGATTGAAAGTTATAAATGGTCCTAATAATTGGACATTCAATGGTAAAAACTGTGAGATTGAATGGGATGCACTTGAGTTAGTAACTGGAGATGCATTACCAACAGATTCAACATCAGCATTACCAGAGCATGCAGCAGAGTTAGTTGATAATACTCTAACTACATTAAAAGATTATCAAATTGAAGTGTTGACAACAGGGGATGTTCATTTAAGATATGAGTGGACTACTGATAATAAATTCATCTATACATATTCAATGAATCAACTTGATAACGGGACTCCAATAAGGAATATAAAATTTGAATTGAAAGGTAGGGATATATATGGAAACCTATCTGTAACACCTGCGTTAATTCCAAATGGATATGCAAGAAATCCTGCTCCTGATATGAGAAGTCTAACTCCAAGCGTTACAAACGTATATAATGGTTTAAAGATTGATTGGAGTAATATAACACCTGCTGATAATGATATGGAGAAGTTCGAAGTATTCCTTGATACTAATACAGTTCCAACAACTGTGGTTGGAGATCATGGATATAATACAACTGTTCATTTTGAATATGGTCTTGATCCTGATACTACATATAGAGTGTTTGTTAAACCTTGGGATGTATTCGGTGTTGGATTTAGGTCTGATATTGTTAATGGTGTTCCTTTAAAGATTGCTGCTGATTCAATTGAAGGTGAATTGACAGAGCGATTAACTTGGACTGATAATGATTCAAGAACCACAGCACAGTTAGCTTCTCTATATGATCATGTTAATGCTTCTGGTGGTGTAGCATATGATAGCGGTGATTGGGTTAGTGTATCATTCCCAATGGAGTCTATTCAAGATAGAGTTTCTGTCTGGGCGAATAAAACATTCAATTGTTATATAGGTTATAAAGATCAAAATGATACTTCGTGGAATTATTTAAAGGCAAGATCAACTCATGCACTATATACAGGTGGTAGACTTGCAGCAGCTACGGATGCAGCAGATGCTATTGCTAATTATTGGACTGCAAGTGCAGGAGCAGGCAGTATTAATTCTGCTCTATTCCCACAAGGACTTGTAGCTAAAGAGTTAGGATTATTCATATTAACTAATACTACAACTATTTATGAGTTAGTGTTTGCAGATCAAGTTATTGCTGAACAAATTGTAGCAAACAATCTAGCTGCTATCTCTGCAAATTTAGGAACTGTTGCAGCAGGACTCATTCAGAGTCCAAACCCAACTGATACAGATGGTATGATTATCAATTTATATGAAGGGCAAGAAGAATTAAGGTTGGGTGGAGTAACTGAACCTGAACTACATTGGGATGGTCAAACAGGAGCATTGAATATTCGTGGTGTTGTAACATTTCGATCAGGAACTACAGGTATTGCAAATACAGATGCAGGTGCATTAGCTACTCAAGATTCAGTTGCATACCCTGATATTACAGGAACTAAACCACCTGCTGATGCTGATAGAACTTCAATTAATACTGCTGCTGGCATTACAGGGCAGGGTAATTTAGCTACTCAAGATTCAGTTGCATACCCTGATATTACAGGAACTAAACCACCCGCAACAGCTACAGATAATTCATCTTGGACTCATCCAAGTGATCAAACTAAAATTGATGGTGGTGATATTTATGCAGGTTCATCAATAAATGTTTCTGAGGGTGGTAAGGTTGTAGTTGGTAGTGACAATATTATTTTAGATGGTGATGAAAATGCAATCTTTGTGTCACCTGATGGTGGAAGAGCTGCAAATGATTATGCTGTTTTGAAAGATGGAAACCTTACATTCTTTTATTGGGATGGAGCACAACACCAAACATATAAAAGTGTTAAGAGAGTTGTTTCTGGTATTTGTAATCCTGCTGATGGTAGAGCATATACACTACCAGGTATTTGGAAGCAAACACCAGAAATCATTTTATCATATGATAATATAGATGTTTATCAAGCAAATAGGCAAACTCAAACTCAAACATTAGTTTTAAATACTGGTGCAATAATAAGAAATGGATTGACTTGGAACTTCCATCCAAAAGCACAATTAGTATTAGGTCCTGGTAGTGGTTCTGGTGGTGGATTTGGGCCAATTGTTCAATCATCAACTGGAAATTTTGGGCAATCATATACATCTACTCCTGCTTCTGCTTGTTTACCAACAGCTCATTGGATAGGTAGTTCAGCAAGTGTAGTATCACCAACACAAAACTCTATAACTGTTACAGGAAATACACATTCATATTGTTGGTCTTATTATGGTGATAGTAAAGGAGATCAATGTCATTGGTGGGGAGTTACATTTAATATAAGATTGTATGTTAATGGAGTTCATGTAGCTACATCTGGAAATCTTACAACCAAGAAGAATACAGGAGTAGCGGGTTGGTCAGTATCATATAATGGATCAGTATCCTCATATGGTATTTATTATAATTATGTTGGTTGGGTTGGAGATGGGTATAGCACTCAAACTTGTCCTAATGTTGGATTTGCTGATAGAGGTGGTAAAGTTACAACTAGCTATATAACATCATCAAGTGGTGGTATTTCTGGAACAACAATAATTGCTAATGGTTCACTTAAATATATAGCGATAGGAGAATAAATGAATAATAAATTTTTCTTCTTGGGACCACTACAATATCTTTCGTTTGGTAAGAAGTTAGGTGATTATCTAAAAATGAAAACCTATCACTTGGAAAATTGCAATGGATGTGAGATTGATTATTATGATATTATATTCCCTTATTTTAATATGATTAGTAATTTTGTTGATAAATGCCAAATAGTTGCAATGGAAAATTATAAGAAATGGTTAACATGGGATAATAAACTATATCAAAGAGATAAATTAAAAGATGTTACTCTAATACCTAACTATTATAGTGTTCCAAATTTAAATAATTTAATCAATAGAATTAATAAAAAGGTATGTATAACTCAAACTATGGGATATGGTGGTATAAACACTTTAATATATAACCCAGAAAAACATGATCAAGATTATATAAATTCAAATACTGATTCATTCAGTAAAATAAATCCTATTATTATAACTGATTATATTAAAAAGGATAAGAATATTTCCTTAAATATAGTTATATTTGATGATGGTTATGTATTTATAACTTCACCAGTTGAACAAATTATTAAAAATGATGTTAAATTTGTTGGAGGTAAATATCCAATAGAACTTACAAGAGATTTAAAAGATAAGATTGAGGTTACATCAAAAGAGATTGGTAAGGTAATGTATGAGGATGGTTATAGAGGAATTGCTGGAATAGATTTTATGAGTCAAGGTAATATATTATATTTCACAGAGATAAATGCAAGAAACATTGTTAATTCATTTGGATTGGATAAAGTTGTTTCATATGAGTATGGAATGTCTTTACCAGTAATACAATATAAAGCATTATTTGAAGACACACCCAAGTTAGAAAAGAAAAAAGATTATAAAAAATCATGGACTATAGAAAAAATGATTTTTAAGGAGTATGACTAATGGCATTATATCAAGATATAGTAGATGGAATAATTGCAGAGGTTGATACGACTGCACTAGATATAATTATACAAAATTATATTGATGAACCGTCAAATGGTTTCTTTAATAGTGAAGAAGTTGAATATCTTGGTGAGGATGGAACAGATGTAAATTATACATATTTATATACAATTCCTAATACTACAGTTCAGGGGTGGAAAGATCAAGGATATTTAGAAACTGCATATAATAATGCCAGCTTACAACAGGGTGAAATCGTTATAACAGATGAAAACAGTCCACAATATCCTATACCAGATTTTGAATCATTGGTGGATAGTGTTTTTGACTCGGGTGGCCTATCCTTTGATACAACATCGTGGGTGCAGTATGATTTATTAACAGTTCAACACGTAGATGTTGTATCTGTTTGGTGTTCTAATTCAACAAGTCAAGTTTATTTTGGTTATTCTGCAAATGGAGATGATTGGACTTATTTGAAAGCAGAGGGAGATCATACACTTGACTCTAACGGAAGATTAATTGAAGCTACAGATGAGAGTGATGCTCAAACAAACTATTGGACTATAGATGGGATCCCAGGTGAACATAATCAAGCAAAATTCCCACTGGCAGTAAGAGCAAGATATGTAAAAATGTTTACTCTAACTCTAACTGATGTTTATCAATTAGCATATAGATATTATATAATTCCAGCACAGTTAGTTATTGATTATCTATCTGCTTTAACTGCGGATGTTGGTCTATTGACAGCAGGAGTAATTCAATCAGCAAATTTTGATGACGGTGGAACCAAACTTGATTTGGATAACGATGTATTTACAGTTTATGATGATCAAGGGAACCTGCGCGTAAAACTTGGCAAATTAACATAAGGAGTAATTATGGCAATACTAGGCAACAATGATATTAAAGCATCAACATATCAAGACTTCTCAAATTATACTTTATATTTAAAAGTAGTTGCCACCGATCCGATTACTATAGTTGATACTCTTAATATTTATTGTAGAGTTAGAGATGCTGGTGATGTTGCTTCTGTTAAGGGTGTTATATGGGATTATAATAGTTCTAGTGGTGCAAATTCTGGTATTCTTTATACAGAAAGCGGATATCAAGCAGTAAGTAATATAACATCTATTAGTAATACAAGTTGGGCGTGGAAAGAAGTTACATTTAATCATACATTTAAATTATCACCAGGTGTTTATTATATTGGTTTTGTTTTAAATGTAACTGGAGCAGGTCCTCTTGAAATTAGATATGATACATTAGCAGGAGCAGGTGGAATTGATCCTTTTTATTCAAGTTATAATTCACCAAATAATTTATATGTTCTTTCATTTGGAAGTTATAATAGTAGAGATTGGTCTATGTATATGGATTATGATGGATCTAGTTCAAGTTCATCTACTTCAAGTTCATCTACATCAAGTAGTTCAGACTCATGGTCAAGTTCAAGTTCAACTTCAGAGTCATCAAGTTCGACTTCATCTAGTTCAGAGTCTGAATCTTCATATGAACCATCAACTTATTGGTATGGATGTCCTGCACAACCAGATGATAAACCTGAAACAACTGTAGCTAATTATACATACGTTCCTAATACTCCAGGTAGTGCAGCAGTTCCATTATCAGGATATATCAAACAAATTCAAGCATATGTAAATACAGCAGGAACATTTGATATTTCTACTTTCTCAAAATCAGGTTCAAGTTATACGGATGAAAACTACATTCAAGGGATTGCTCTAACGAGTGGTTTGAATAATTTATATTCAGGAAGTGATTTTGCTAATGATGCTTTGCCAGTTACAGCAGGAGAATATGTTGGATTCTATAGTAATTCAGGTCTTATAGATAGGATTCATACGACTGGTTTAGGTTATTGGTATGACTCTGGAGATCAAATTGGAGATGATGCTCCATCTACATTTACAAATCAATCAGGAACAAGAGAAATTCAATTCCGTGTATTGATTGAAATTGATTTAACAAGTGTGAGTTCAAGTTCTAAATCATCAAGTAGTAGTTCAAGTTCAAGTAGTTCATCACTTTCAAGTTCAGAGTCAAGTTCGTCATCTTATTCTGATAGTTGGAGTTCAAGTAGTAGTGTATCATCTTCATCAAGTAGTGATTCATCGGGTAGTAGCAGTTCAAGTTCAGAATCATCAAGTAGTAGTGAATCATCTAGTTCATCAAGTTCTAGTTCAAGTAGTAGTTTGAGTTCAAGTTCATCAAGCAGTTCAAGTTCGAGTTCAAGTTCACTATCTAGTTCATCAAGTTCAAGTTCACTATCTAGTTCAAGTTCATCATTGAGCAGTTCAAGTTCTAGTTCTCTTTCATCAAGTTTGAGTTCAAGTTCAAGTTCATCATTAAGTAGTAGCAGCAGTAGCACAAGTTCATATTCTATTTCAAGTTCAAGTGAATCTAGTTCTAGTTCAAGTAGCAGTTTGAGTTCATCATCTTCCAGTTCATCATTAAGTTCAAGTTCGAGCACAAGTTCAAGTTCTGAATCATCTAGTTCAGAGTCAGAGTCCAGTTCAAGTGTATCAAGTTCGAGCACAAGTTCATCATCTGCATCTGTAACTGTATTAGATGAAGATACATATAAAATGACCAAGAATACTACTAAAACAATAACGCCATATATCAAGAAGACAATATTTGGTGATGGTTATAAACAAATAACAGGTGATGGTTATGTAGCATTGAAAGAACAATGGGATACTGAATTTGTGCCTATGACTAAAGCGTTAGCAGATGAATTAGAAGATATATTGCTAGCTACAAAGGATGGAAGACAGTATTATTTCCAAACTACAATGCCTTACGAGTCCCAAGTTAAAGTGTATTCAGCAGATAACATTACAAAAACACCTGTATTTGATAATCTGTGGCAAATCAGATGCACTCTAACTATGGAATTTGTAATATAATAAGGAGTGACTTATGGCAACAGTATTAAACATTCAATTCAAAGAAATAGACGATGATATAGTCGAGAGAGATCGCTTGTTCAATGTCTTCCTTCTCGGTCTACCAAGGTCAGGCACCTCTCTGACCACAAACATATTACAAAAACTTGGAGTCAATATGATCCATACGTCAGAGTTTGAGGATAAAAAGAAAGCAACAGATGAAAGGTTTGAAAAGAAGTATGGTGATTATCATGCAAACCCAGAAGGATTCTTTGAAATAACTGAAGATCAATTCACATATATGATGAAGATATTTCAACAACCATATTCAGGATGTAAAATGATCATACCAGTTCAAGGTATACGTTGGGAGATATTAAGAAAGTATCCCTGTAAGGTTGTATTTATGAGCAGAGATGTTGAAGAAATACGCCAGAGTCAAATGGCATATTATAAACCAAGCGGAGTTGATGTTGCTTATTTAAGATCAGCACTTGCAACTCAAAGAGTTAGGTTGCGTGAACATAAAATAGATTTTCTTGAAGTCAATTACAATGAATTACTTAAAAAACCAAGACCAATAATTGAAGGTATAGCAGAATTTATCAATACAGATGTTTATATTGATGAAGCTGTTGCCCTTGTTGACCCAGATAAAAATAGATTCAAATCGGAGGAATTGATCCCTGGAATATAAAAAATTAGCAGAACTCTATACTGAAGTTATAGATCTTCGACAAGAATGCTCCAAAACTTTTGATAAAGGGAATGGTTCGTTTACATTAGCTGCTAGTCGAGTTCCTATTCATTACAAAGATGATAAGGACAATTGGCAAGAAATTGATATGTCAATTGTTAATGGAAAGATTGAAAAGAATATTTATGATATGACCTTGCTTCCTGGTATAGGTTATTCAATTGTTTCCAAAAGAGATGGTTCACGAATTGATGTTAAGTTAAACAAAGTTGGAAAGAATGAGATTGGTGAGTTTCCACAAGCAGTTGTTGAAGGTAATACTGTTACTTGGGAAAATGTTGATACAGATTTAGATATTATAATGGAGTTCAGACCATATCGAGTTCGTGTCTGGAAGAAACTAAAATCTGAAAATGCTCCTAAAGATATTACATTTACAGTTGTTGAAGATGATGCTAAAAAAGAATTAAATATAGTTGACAATCTTGCTGGTAAGGATGCCGGTGGTAATATAACTATAAGTGAAAGAGAAAAAGGGGTCGAAGATAAATTTATATCATCAACCACAGGGAAAGCTGTAAAACAATATGATTTAACAGATACGTTTACAGATACAGTTAAAGTAAGAGATCCGCTTACAAGAGTTCTATCTGATTCAACTTCTGTTACATATCCTATATTGATTGATGCTGATGTTCAAGTGAGTGTTGGTTCAACCGCGGATGATGGTTGGGATGCTAAAGTTACTACACCAGGAACTACTCAAAATATATTCAGAACCTCAACAACATTTAACCCTGTAATAAATCTTGATATATCTACCCCTGTTGTGGTTATATATAACATTAATGCATTTACTAGATTTGATGGTATAACAATCCCACAGTCTGCAACTATTGATGATGCTACTTTAAATTTATATGCTGGTTCTGGTGCCTTTATTGCGCCCGGAACCAATCCTCAAATTAAAATTTATGCCTTTGATGAAAACGATCCCAATGCACCTACTGCGCCTGGAGATTTAGTAGATAGAACAGCTAATATTGCTTCTAATGTTGAAACTACTACCATTACAAATCTTATAGATTCACAAACTCCAACACCAGGAGAATTTGATTTATATGCAGTTGATGTTGCTTCTATAGTTCAAGAATTGGTTAATACTTATGCTTATTCAAATGAAGCAATGGTGTTTTTCTATCGAAAATCTGCATCTTCAACAGGTGGAGCGGGTTTTATTTATGATTATACTTTTGGAACAACCAAAGCTGCTGAATTAGTTATTAACTATACAAGTGGGTCGAGTTCGAGTTCATCTACAAGTTCAAGTTCAACATCAGAATCAACATCAAGTAGTTCAAAATCTAGTTCAAGTAGTAGTTCAACATCTAGTTCAAGTTCAAGCACAAGCACAAGTAGTTCATCAAGTTCATCAAGCACAACTCCATTTGCTGCTTATTGGCACGGATGTGATGCTCAACCTGCGGATGGTAGTGGAACTTCAACAAATGATTATTCATATATATTTGATGAGGTCTTTCCAACTGACGGTTATATTACCAAGATTGAAACTTACATTAATACTGTAGGTAATTTAGATGTAGCTGTCTTTAATGATGA